>Ga0075134_100015_pt1 | contig 106535 bp, 116 predicted proteins | sample AntRauMetaRauer3_FD_69803 | JGI IMG/M metagenome (GOLD analysis project Ga0075134, IMG submission 69803) | Saline lake microbial communities from Rauer Lake, Antarctica, in enrichment culture - Antartic Rauer Lake 3 Metagenome Rauer3 | ecosystem: Environmental > Aquatic > Non-marine Saline and...
GATTCTACTGACCGAAACCGCCACACGCTGGCCGGGGGAGCCAGTAATTGTTTGATTCACTGATTGTTAGGAATTCGTTTCTCCCCGTTATACTCGGAATTTTCCGTGGTCCGTCGCATCGGTCTTCGACGCACCGCGAACCCCACGAACCGAACCCCTTAACGACGCGCCGCGCCTACGTTCACTGGGCAGAGGGAGCCCGGCCCCCGTGCCGAGAGGCATGAGGAAAGTCCCCCCACCCGTTCGGGCAAGCGGCCGGACGCAAGTCCGGGGCGGGAGACCGCCGGCACTGGAACAGAGACGACACGTCCCTCCTCGACCGATGAGGCGCGCGACCCGACCCGGAAGGGAAGGAAGCTAACCCGCCGAGGACTGGTGGTACATCCACCCGAAAGGAGGGGACCGATGGAACGGCCAACCCCCGCCGGTGCAAGCCCACGCGTGCGAGGTAGCCCGAACCACCCGAGAGGGGCCGCGTGGACGCTCAGCCGAATGCCGGGCCGAACAGAAGGGGGCTTACTCCCCTCAGCTCGTACCTCTACAGTGGCGAGCCGCCGGCTCGCGGTCCAAACCGACACTGAAAGCAGCGACAGCTACCGGCCGCGTAAGCTCGCGTTACCGCGAACGCCGACAGCCACTCTCGGGTCTCTCCTGCGGTAAGACGGTCCTACTCGCTAAAGCCGTCCTCCCACCGGAACGTCCCGTTGCGCTGGACGACGTCCCCGTCGACCTCGATGAACGAGTCCTCGCTCATGTCCGTGATCATGTCGACGTGGACGGCGGACTCGTTGGCCTCGTCCTCGCTGCCCTCGGGGAAGTTCGAACCGTAGGCGCGGCCGAGCGCGAGGTGGACGGTGTCGCCCATCTTCTCGTCGAAGAGGATGGAGTCCGTGAACTGGTCGATGCCGCGGTTCATCCCGATACCGAGTTCGCCCAGGCGCTTGGCGCCCTCGTCGGTGTCGAGAATCTCGCCGACGACGTCCTCGTTCTGGGCCGCCGAGTAGTCGACGACCTCGCCGTCTTCGAACGTCAGTCGGACGTCCTGGACGCGCTCGCCGCGGATGGTCATCGGGACGTCGAAGAACACCTCGCCCTCGGTGGCCTCGGGGGCGGTGAACACCTCGCCGGAGGGGAGGTTGTGGGAGTCGTAGGCGACGGAGGCGGCCGAGTTCACCGCGGTCCGGCCCTCGATGGACATCGTGAGGTCGGTGTCCTCCTTCACGAGGCGGACCTCGCTGCCCGCGTCGAGGATGTCCTTCATGTTCGCCATCTGGTCGGCGAGACTCTCCCAGTCCCGGAGGATGGCGTCGTAGGCGAAGTCGCGGTACTCCTCGAAGGACATGTTCGCCTGCTGGGCGAGCGAGCGCGTCGGGTGCTGTGTCCCCACCCAGTCGGTGTCCATGTACGCCTCTCGGATCCCCTCGCTGGCCTTGCTCTGGGCCGCCCGGGTCTCGGCCGGGATGTCCGAGCCCTCGCTCGTGTTCCGACCGCCGCCGACGGCGAGCACGGCGTCGGCTTCCTCCAGCAGTGCGAGTTCGTGGGCGGGGTCCTCGTCGAAGTCGCCGTCGTGGGCGAGCGCGTACGCCCGACCGATTTCTGACGAGGAGTACTGCGTGTGGAGGTTCGCGCCGCGCTCGCCGACCTTCTCGGCGACGGCGACGGCGAGTTCGTGGGCGTCCGGGCCGACGCGGAGAACGACGTTGTCGCCCTCCTCGATGCGCGCGCTCCAGTCGACCAGTACCTCGGCGTGTTCCTCGACGCGGGAGTCCATACTCGGCGTCGGGGTGCCACGCGAAAAAGCGGTCGGGTTCCGGACGGGGGTTACTCGTAGACGAGGACCGTGCCGAACGACGCCTCGATGACGTTCACTTCCTCGCCCGAGGAGGCCCGGTACTCCTCGGTGACCGTCAGCCAGTCGGCGTCGAGGTCGAAGGACTGGCCGTCGGTTTCGACGGTGACGGTGTCGCCGGAGTGCATCTGGGCCTGGATGGCCGCCGGGTCGGTCTGCGCGATGGCCTGCATGACGGCGCCGGCGTCGCTGCGGAACTCCGGCCCAATCTCCGAGTCGTCGCCGTCGACCTCCACCGGGACGAGTTCGACGTCCGGTCGGCCGTCCACGAGCTTGATGGGGGCGTTGACGGTCTCGCTGAGGTCGTAGGTGTCGAGGTGGGCGTCGCCGTCCTCGTCGATATCGAAGTAGAGTTCGACGCGGTCGAGGTCGGCGTTCAGCGGCATCCCCTGCTCGGACTTCCAGGCGCGGATGTCGCTGGCGACCTCGGCGATGCGCTGGCCGGCGAGTTCGGCGTCCTCGTCGCGGTAGTCGACGCTCGGCCACTCGGCGGTGTGGACGCTGCCCTCGGTGCCCGGGAGGTTCCGCCAGACCTCCTCGGTGGCGTGCGGGCTGAACGGCGCGAGCATCCGTGCGACCGCGGTGACGGCCGTGTAGAGGGTGTGCTCGGCGGCGGCGCGCTCGCCGGGCCGGCCGTTGTACAGCCGGCCCTTGACGAGTTCGACGTAGTCGTCGGCGAGGTCCTCCCACGCGAACTCGCGGAGTTCGCGGAGCGCGCGGTCGAAGCGGTACTCGTCCATGGCCTCGTCGACGTCCTCGGCGACCCGGGACAGCTCCGAGAGCAGCCAGCGGTCGGCGTCCCGGTAGGCGGGGTCCTGGATGTCCGCGGTGTCCTCGTCGAAGTGTCCCGAGGAGAACTTCGCGATGTTCCAGAGCTTCGTCAGGAAGCGAGAGGCGGACTTGACCTCCTTCCACTGGAACTGGACGTCGCTGCCGGGGCGGCCGCCGAGCGCGAGCGCCTGCCGGACGGCGTCAGCGGAGTACTCCTCGATGGCCTCGTCCGGCTGGACGACGTTCCCGCGGCTCTTGGACATCTTGTTGCCGTCCGGGCCGAACACCATGCCGTTGACGAGCACGTCGTCCCAGGGCTTCTGGTCGGTGAGCGCGCCCGTGCGCAGCAGCGTGTAGAACGCCCACGTGCGGATGATGTCGTGGCCCTGCGGGCGGAGGTCGACTGGCTCGAACTCGTCGAGGTCGATGTCCTCCGGCCACCCGGCGAGGTGCAGGGGCGTAATCGAGGAGTCCATCCAGGTGTCCATCACGTCGGTCTCGCCCGTCCAGTTCTCGGCGCTACACTCGGGGCAGGCGCCGACGGCGGGGTCGTCCTCGGTCGGGTCGACGGGTGCCTCCTCGCGGCCGGCGATGTGCCAGTGCCCGCAGTCGTTGCACTCCCAGGCCGGGATGGGGGTGGCGAAGACGCGCTGGCGGGAGATGACCCAGTCCCAGTCCATCCCCTCGGTCCAGTCGACGAGGCGGTCGTGCATGTGGTCGGGAATCCAGTTCGCCTCGGCGCCCTTCTCCAGGATGAGGTCCTGGTCGACCTCGACGAACCACTGCTCCTTGGAGAGAATCTCGATGGGGGTGTCACACCGCCAGCAGGCGCCGACGCTCTGCTCCGTGGGCTCGGAGTCGTTCAGGTAGCCCTCGTCGTCGAGCGCGTCGGCGATTTCGCCCTTCGCTTCGTCGATGGTGAGGCCCGCGAACTCGCCGGCTTCCTCGCCGAGGCGGCCGTCCTCGGTGAAGACGGGACGCAGGTCGAGGTCGTACTCGGCCCACCAGTCGACGTCCTGCTTGTCGCCGAACGTACAGATCATGACCGCGCCGGAGCCGAAGTCGGCGTCGACCTCGTCGTCGGCGAGCAGTTCGACCTCCTGGCCGAACAGCGGCACCTCGAAGGTGTCGCCGATGCGGTCCTCGTAGCGCTCGTCGTCGGGGTCGACGGCCATCCCGACGCAGGCCGCCATGAGTTCGGGCCGCGTGGTCGCGATCTCGATGTCGTCGTTGTCGACGCCGTCGAATGTGACGTAGTACAGCGTCCCCTCGCGGTCGACGTTCTCGACCTCGGCGTCGGCGATGGCGGTCTCGCAGCGCGGACACCAGTTCACGGGGTGTTCGTCGCGGTAGACCATGTCGTCTTCCGCCATCGCGGAGAAGGACTCCTGGGTCTTCCCCCAGTACTCCGGGTCCATCGTGCGGTACTCGGCGTCCCAGTCCTGGGAGAAGCCGAGTTCCTGCATCGTCGCCTTCATTTCGTCGATGCGGTCGTCCGTCCAGTCGATGCACATGTCGCGGAACTCGTCGCTGGAGACGTCCGTGCGGTGGATGTCGTTGACCTCCTCGACTTTGACCTCGGTCGGGAGTCCGTGGCAGTCCCAGCCCTGCGGGAAGAGGACGGCGTCGCCCTTCAGTCGTCGGTAGCGCGCGACGAAGTCGATGTACGACCAGCCGAGCGCGTGGCCGAGGTGGAGGTTCCCGGAGGGGTACGGCGGCGGCGTGTCGACGACGTACTGGGTGTCCGACTCGCCGGGGTCGAAGCTGTAGACGTCGCTCGCCTGCCACTCGTCCTGCCACTTGGGTTCGATGCTGTCGGGGTCGTAGCTGTCCGGGAGCTCTGTCATGGGTGTCTGGGTCGTCGGTCCCGCGGCTGGCCGGGCGAATCGCGGTGCTCGGCCGCAGAAATGGATTTACACACGTACTACGGCGGAACCGACGCGCATACCTTCGAAGTGCGGTGGCGCGCTGATAAACCTTCCCGTCCACGCGGCGCCGTCTCGTCGTGGGGTCGTTGCCCGCGGGTGTCCAGTTGTGGCGGCGTGGCCCGTGGGAACCCTTGCCGTTTAGGCTCGCCGAAAAATCGACGCGTTTATCTAATTTAGGGTGGCCAAAAACGAGTATGCACCGACGAGACTTCGTCCGGGCGGGCGGCGCCGCGACGCTGGCAGGACTGCTCGCGGGCTGTGCGAGCCCCAGCGAGGACGGCAGCGACACCACTGAGGCGCCCACCGACACCGAGGACACGTCGACAACGACCGCAGGGGAGACGACCACCGAAGTAAGCGAGTCGTACTCGGTGTCGATGACGCCCGTCGGCGACGTCGAGTTCGACGCGGTCCCCGAGACGGCCGCCGTCTACGAGTCCGGCTACGCCGACATGCTCGTCGCGCTCGGGCACGGCGACGCCGTCGCCTCCGTCGGCCAACTGTCTCGGTTCCACACCGACCACTACGACGAACTCGACGGCGTCGGCGTCGACACCGCGGACGTCGTCGACCTCGTCGGGACGGGCGTCACCCGCGAGACGTTCCTCGACCTCGACGCCGACGTCCACCTGATGGACCCGAACTGGCTCACGAACGTCTTCGAGATGGACGACGACGACGTCAGCTTCATCGAGGAGCGTCGCGCGCCCTTCCTCGGGAACACCATCTTCCGCCGCACGGACGCCTGGCACGACTACGACTACTACACGATGTACGGCGCCTTCGAGAAGGTCGCCGAGGTCTTCCAGGCGACCGAGCGCTACGAGGCCCTCAAGTCGTTCCACGACGACTACGTCGACCGCATCGGCGCGGAGGCGCCCGACGAGGGCCCGCGGGCCGCGCTCGTCTGGGGCGGCGAGGACCAGCCCACCGCCTTCTCGCCGTACCACCTCAGCGGCGAGGGCGCGAACAAGAAGTCCTTCCACGACCTGAACGTCCGGGACGCCATCGCGAACTCCGACGTGGAGGCGCTCTCCCAGAGCCAGCGCTCCCAGATCGACTACGAGACGCTGCTCGACCTCGACCCCGAGGTCCTGTTCGTACGCGGCCACGAGGCCAAGACCCCCGAGGAGTTCCAGGACACCGTCGTCTCGTTCATGCAGGACCACGACACGGCCAGCCGCGTCACGGCCGTCGAGAACGGCGACGTCTACCGCGGCGGCCCCATCTACCTCGGCCCGCTCGGCCACCTGTTCCTCACCGAGCGCTTCGCCACCCAGCTCTACCCCGACCGGTTCTCCGGCGAACTGTTCGACCGCGACGAACTCGCCGGCATCGTCACCTCGTAGACGGACCGCGTCCGGACTCGCAGGCAGGCCGAACGAACGGCCGGTTCGGCACTCAGAACCGGCGACGAACGCCCGAATGCCCGGCGGGCCAGCCGCGACACACCGGGCACCCAGACCAATGTCACGACAGTTCCGCGTTCGAGACGCACTCCTCCCGGAGGTCGACCGCGCGCTCGCGCTCACGATGGTCGCGAGCACCGTCGCCGTCCTCCTCGGCGCCCTCGTCCAGATTCGCTACGGCGGCTACCAGATGCCCTTCGAGACCGTCTGGCGGGCGCTGTTCGACCGCGCCGTCTGGACGAGCCCACGCATCCTCGCAACCATCCTGCTCGGCGACGGCCTCGCCCAGACCCTGGGCGTCTTCCGGGACACCTCGGTGCTCACCGACGCCACCGCCGTCGTCTGGACGATGCGGCTGCCCCGGGTCGCCGTCGCCGCGTTCGTCGGCATGAACCTCGCCGTCGCGGGCGCCATCTTCCAGGCCATCACGCGGAACGAACTCGCCAGCCCCTACATCCTCGGCGTCTCCTCCGGCGCCGGCTTCGCTGTCGTCGTCACCATCGTGTTCTCGCTGGGCACCTACCTCCTCCCGCTGGCCGCCGCCGTCGGCGGCACCGGCGCGTTCCTGCTCGTGTACGCCGTCGCGTGGCGCGGCGGTACCACCCCGGTCCGGCTCGTCCTCGCGGGCGTCGTCGTCGGCACCATCTTCAACAGCCTCCAGACGGGCGTCTTCTACTTCATCGACTCAAACGGCGCGATGCGCACCGCCGTCTCCTGGCTCGCCGGGTCGCTGACGGGCGTCGGCTGGACGGACGTCCGACTGGTCATCGTTCCGACGCTGCTCGTGGTGCCCGCGTCGCTCGTCGCTGCCCGCCAACTCGACGTCCTCCTGCTCGGCGAGCGCCGCGCCCGCTCGCTCGGGATGCGGGTCGAGACGATGCGCTTCGCGCTGTCCGCGCTCGCCATCCTCGCCACGGCCGCCGCCGTCGCCGTCGCCGGGCTCGTCGGCTTCGTCGGGCTCGTCGTCCCCCACGCCGTCCGCACCGCGGTCGGCAGCGACTACCGGAAGCTCCTCACGGGCTGCCTGTTCGCCGGGCCCGCGCTCGTCGTCGTCGCGGACGTCGTCGCACGCCTCGGCCTCGGCGGCACCCAGGTCCCGGTCGGCGTCGTCACCGGCCTGGTCGGCGGCCCGTACTTCCTGCTGTTGCTGCGCCGCACCGAGTCCTTCAACGAGTTCTGAACATGCCGCAAACACCACACGACGACACCGACGACGCGAGCCAGCCCCCCGAGGCAGCTGACGCCACCGACGGCGACCGGGTCACCGACGAGGACCCCGTCGACTCGGCCGCGCTCCTGGGGTCGGACCTCGAACTCGGCTACGGCGACACCACTGTCGTCGACTGCGAGGACATCGTCGTCCCCGAGGGCGAGGTGACGGCGCTCGTCGGCCCGAACGGCTCCGGGAAGTCGACGCTCCTCAAGGGCTTCTCCGCGGAGCTCGACCCGGACGCCGGCACCGTGTTGCTCGACGGCGAGGACGTCCAGACCCGCGAGCCGAAACAGCTCGCTCGCGAACTCGGCCTGCTCGCTCAGGAGAACGACGCCCCCGGCGGCCTCACCGTCGGCGACCTCGTCGCGCACGGCCGCTACCCCCACCGCGGCTTCCTCGACCCGCTGGACGCCGACGACGAGGCCCACGTCGACCGCGCCATCGACCTCGCGGGCGTCGACCACCTCCGGGACACCCCCATCTCGGAGCTCTCCGGCGGCCAGAAGCAACTCGCGTTCGTCGCGATGGCGCTCGCCCAGGACACCGACGTGCTGCTGCTGGACGAGCCGACGACCTACCTCGACCTGCACCACCAACTGCGCGTGATGGAGGTCGTCCGCACGCTCAACGAGGACCGCGACGTCACCGTCTGTGTGGTCCTCCACGACCTCCAGCAGGCCGCGCGGTTCGCGGACTACCTCGTCGCGCTCGACGACGGCGGCGTCTACGACTGGGGGCCGCCCGAGGACGTCGTCACCGAGACCCTGCTCGCGAACGTCTTCGGCGTGGACGCCGCCGTCACCTACGACGACGAACCCCGCATCGTCCCCCGACGGCCGCTGGACTAGTCCTCCAGGTCGCCGACGCGCTCGCGCAGCGCTTCGACTTCTTCCTGTAGCTCCCGCCGCGACGGCCCGCTGTCTCGGAGACCGGCCGCGAGTAGGGCGACCGGTGCGATCAGGAGGCACGTCACACCGAGCAGCAACAGCGACTCGGGCACCGACGCGTCGAGGTACCACAACAGGAGGGCGTCGTTCGCGGCGAGCACTACCACCAGGGCGGCTGGCGTCACGCGCATGCGGCAGGCCACGTCGCACCGCGTCAGGTGCGTTTCGGTTGCCGATTCCGCGCTCCACGTCGGCGCGCCCGGCGGTTCGCTCCGCAACCGCCAGCCCGAGGCCGCCGTCCCCGACTACGACTACCGGCCTTCCACCCTGGACGGGCAGCGGCGGCATCGCAATTACTACCTTCCGTCGCGGGCAGTCTCCGGTATGGAACTCGGAGTTGTCGGCCTCGGCCGCATGGGGCGCATCGTCGTCGACCGGTGTCTGGACGCCGGCCACGACGTCGTGGCGTTCGACATCGACGCGGACGCCCGCGCGGATGCGGCGGACGCCGGCGCGACCGCGGTCGACTCGCTACCGGACCTCGCCGCCGAACTCGGCGACGACCCCCGGGTCTGGCTGATGGTGCCCGCGGGCGACCCCGTCGACGCCGCCCTCGACGAACTCGTGCCGGAACTTGGCGACGACGCCGTCGTCGTAGACGGCGGGAACAGCCACTTCGAGGACTCGACGCGACGGGCCGGCGAGTACGACGTCGCGTACCTCGACTGCGGCACATCCGGCGGTCCCGCGGGCGCCGAACTCGGCTTCTCGCTGATGGTCGGCGGCCCGGAGTGGGCATACGAGGAACTCACGCCCGTCTTCGACGCCGTCGCGACGGGACCGGACGGCCACGACCGCATGGGCCCGGCGGGCTCCGGGCACTACGTGAAGATGGTGCACAACGGCGTCGAGTACGCGCTCATGCAGACCTACGGCGAGGGCTTCGAACTCCTCCACGAGGGCCGCTACGACCTCGACCTCGAAGCCGTCGCGCGCACGTGGAACAACGGCGCCGTCATCCGGTCGTGGCTACTGGAGCTCTGCGAGGAGGCGTTCCGCGAGGAGGGCAGCGACCTCGGCGATGTCGCGGACCACGTCGCCGGCGGGTCCACGGGCACCTGGACCGTCCAGGAATCCCTGGAACAGGAGGTCCCGCTGCCGCTCATCTACCAGGCGCTCTCGGAGCGCTTCGGCTCGCGGTCGTCGGGCGACGGCGAGGGCCGGTTCTCGCGGCGGCTGGCGAACCGGCTGCGGTACGGGTTCGGCAGACACGAGGTACAGCGCGTCGACGGCGGCGAATAGCCGCTCCGCGGTCAGTAGTGGGACTCGTACTCGATTTCCTCGGCGACCCGTTCGGCGACGCCCGGCGAGCACTCGCGCTCGACGAGGTGTAACGAGAGGTCGACGCCCGCCGTCACGCCGCCCGCCGTGAGGACCGTGCCGTCGTCGACGTAGCGCTCGTCGCGGACGTCCACGTCGTACTCCCGCAGGTCGTCCTTCGCGGACGCGTGCGTGGTCGCTGGGCGGCCGTCCAGCAGGCCGGCCGCCGCGAGCAGCATCGCGCCCGTGCAGACGGAGGCGATGGTCGCGCCGCCCTCGTGGAGCGTGTCGAGGCGGTCCGGCAGCGTCCCGTCCTCGACCTCCGTCCAGACGCCCGGCGACTCGCGGTCGTTCCATCCGCCACCGGGAACCACGACGACGTCGGGCGTCCCGAGCAGCACGTCGTCCGGCTCTACGGTGAGGCCGTGGCGGGCGGTCACGCCCTCCTCCGGCACCAGGGTGCGCGTCGTCACGTCCAGGTCGGCGCCCATCTCGGCGGCCGTCTGGAACACCTCGTAGGGCGCGACGGCGTCTAACTCGTCGAATCCCTCGAACAGCAACACAGCGACGTCCATACCGCTCGTTCGCGGCGCGCCCTCAAAATTGGCCCGGAGCGCCGCCGTCGAGCAATCACAATACTGTTAAACTGCGCTTCCGTACCGCCGGCCATGGTGAACACACTGGGCCTCGCGATCGGCCTGGGGGCGGCGCTCACGTTCGTCGTCCTCCACTTCGCGAAGGGGACGTCGAAGCCCGTCCCGGAGGACATCGCTGCCGACGTCCTCGAGCAGCGGGCCTCCACGGTGCCCGAGACGGACTTCCCGGAGCCCTACAATCGCTCCATCGGCGGTGGCGGCGGCGCCGGCGCCGTCGCGGGCGGTGCGGAGGGCGAACTCGAGGACTCCGAGGAGGAGGACGCCGGCTTCGACCCCGCGGACATCGCGGAGGACGAGGTCGAGTACTACGAGATCGAGTTCGTGAAGGAGGGCGAGACCATCGAGGTCGCGAACAACGAGAACCTCCTCGAAGCGGGCGAGGACGAGGGCTGGGACCTCCCGTACGCCTGCCGGCAGGGCCAGTGTCTCTCGTGTGGTGGCCGCGTCGCCAGCGGCGAGGACGCCGCCGAGTACATCCAGCACTCGAACAACGAGACGCTCGGCGACGACGAGATGGAGAAGGGCTACATGCTCACCTGCACCGCCCACCCGACGGCGTCGTTCTCCCTGGAGACCGACGAGACGCCCTGACCGCGACTCACCGCCACCAGCCGCCCCGGATTCTTCCGGTAAGGCGCCCGGATTGCCGGTTCTGCTCGTTCCGGAGTTTTGAATTACCCTCGCCTCCTGGCAGCCCGTAGTGACTGAGTCCTCCACCTCTGCCTCGTCCTCGTCCATCACCGAGGGGGACCTCCTCGGGCCGATGGTCGAGTTGGCGTGGCCGATCGTCGTCATTCAGCTCCTTCAGGTCGCGTACAACCTCGCAGACACCTTCTGGCTCGGCCAGCTCTCCGGAAACGCGGTCGCCGCCATCTCACTGGCGTTCCCGCTCGTGTTCTTCCTCATCTCCGTCGGCGGCGGCTTCACGACCGCGGGCTCCATCCTCGTCGCGCAGTTCACGGGCGCCGACAGCGAGGGCTCGGCGGGCAAGGTCGCAGCCCAGACGCTCGGCTTCGTGGTCAGCCTCTCGCTCGTCCTCGGCGTCGTCGGCCACTTCGTCACCGGCGACATGCTCGCGCTCCTCCCCGCCGACGCCGAGACCGCCGCGGTCATCGTCCCGATGGCCGCCGAGTACATGGAGGTCTTCTTCCTCGGGATGCCCGCGCTGTTCGGGTTCTTCGTGTTCTCCTCGCTGATGCGGGGCTACGGCAACACCCGGACGCCGATGATCGTGATGTTCGTCAGCGTCGCCATCAACGTCGTCCTCGACCCCTTCCTCATCTTCGGCTGGTGGGTGTTCCCCCAGATGGGCATCGCCGGCGCCGCCGTCGCCACCATCTTCGCGCGCGCCGTCGCCGCCGTCATCGGCGTCTACGTCCTCTTCTTCACGGACGCCGGCCCCGACATCGAACTCGCCCAGTTCTACCCCGACCTCTCGATGGTCTCCCGCATCGTGCGCGTCGGCACCCCGAGCGCCGCCGAGCAGTCCACCACCGCGCTCGCCATGATCACGCTCACCGCGATGGTGGCGAGCTTCCCGCCGGCAGTCGTCGGCGCGTTCGGCCTCGGCAACCGCCTCATCTCCCTCGTCTTCCTGCCCGCGATGGGCCTCGGCAGAGCCACGAACACGATGGTCGGCCAGAACCTCGGCGCCGAGAACAAGGACCGCGCCGAGCGCGCCGTCTGGCTCGCCGCCAAGTTCGCCGCCGCGGTGCTGTTCGGCGTCGCCGTCGTCGCCGCCGTCTTCCCCAGACCCATCGTCTCCGTGTTCCTCGCGACCGGCAGCGAGAACGCCGCCGCCATCGTCGACTACGGCACGACGTACCTCCGCATCCGCTCCGTGGAGTTCATCTTCGTCGGCATCCTCCAGGTGATGCTCGGCGCGTTCCGCGGCGCCGGCAACACCAAGACCGCCATGGTCATCTCCATGATCGCGCTCTGGATCGGCCGCGTCCCCACGGTCTACTTCTTCGCGTTCGTGCTCGGCTGGGGCGCCACCGGCATCTGGGTCGGCATGGCCCTCGGGAACATCGTCGGCGCTATCGCCGCCGCTGCCTGGTTCACGCGCGGCACCTGGAAGCAGACCATCGTCGACCCCGACGACCAGCCCGACCCGGCCTGACGCGACTCACAACCGTTATACCCCGGACTCCACTACGGGTGCACGAGGGCGCGTAGCTCAGCGGACAGAGCACTTGGTTCCGGACCAAGATGTCAGGGGTTCAAATCCCTTCGCGCCCGTTTTCCAGAAAACCCGCACCGGACAGCGACTGCTTTGTGGGCGAATCTATCGAGGGCTCGGGGCAATCCATCTCATCACGCTCAGTGGGAGCAGTGCGAAGGCAGTGGTCGCGAGGATTGCCCCGCCAACTATGAATTGGGTGAACCCAGGCGCACTTCCACGAGCTAACAAACTCGCCGTCACGCCGACGAAACCGACTACAGCCGCAGTTAGCAAGAGGCCTGCCGCCGCCTCAGTCGTTCGTTCTCGCAGGAGGATGCCCGAGATGTAGCCTGCCGGAACGGGAAGTGTGAGGAGGAGGAACTCAAGCTGAGTGCTGAGTAGTCGCGGTATAGTCAGAGTAGTGCCATATTCGGGCAGCTGCATTCCCAAATCGAGATACATGACCGCGACTCCCGTGATGAAGACGACGGCTAGTGTCGCTATCGCGCTCAAAATCAGCTTCCGCATGGTGGTTGGACGGAAGACGAGTGTCAGTATGCCGAGTGTCGTATAACCCGCCGCAACTCGGAGGAATACCGATGGTGGCCCTATCCCGTAGCCGGTTGAGAGACCACCCATACGTACAGATAGAGACAGTAGAACTACCCCAGAGCCGAACAGTGCAAGGCCTCGTGTATCCATGTCGTATTCACATAATCATTACAAGAAGTGCTTTCTGGGAATCAGTACTGAGTAGTAGCTTAACTGGACTGGGCGATTCAGGAGGGCAAAAGATGGGTGTGCGAACTGTTCTATGACACTCCGACTGCCGGCTACGGACCGGACGATGCCCCGACTCCGTCCGCAATTGCTTGGAGGTCGGCCTTCCGGAAGGTGGAGTCGTCCGCCGCCTCCAACGACTCTTCGATGCCGACCTGGGCCCGGATGAGTCGGCGCATCCGTGCTGTTGACGGGTGCCCTGCCTCGTTGACATCAATCCCGAGGACTTCACAAATCGCTTGCAGCTCCTCCTTCGTAAACGACGCCGCGACCTCCCGCTCGAAGCGACCCGTCGCCACTCGAATCGCATTCCGAAGTTCGTGGACAGTCGGACTCATGACGTTCCACTTTCCTCACACTCCCCTCAAAGTTCCTACTCGGTTGCGGTGAGGCGTTTCCGGAAATCCGACTGACAGCGCCTGGTTTCGCTGTTCACTCGACCGACTCGGTGTCTGGGGTTCGTCACGCGAGACGACGAACGCGGCTCGCTCCTCTCGCATAGACAACCGACGTCTGGGTCGCTTATCACCCTCCCAGTCACCCTCTCGCGTTCCACCGGTGGTTTACAGGAGTGTCTTCACGTCGAGCCACCGTCTGACGCTGACCCAGCCGACCCCGACAGCTGCCAGCGAGACGCCGATTCCACTGACCGAGAGCAGAAACGGGTCGACCGAAGGGACTGCAGTAGGCAAGACGATGAGTGACACCGCCGGCAGGATACCTGCCAGAATGAGAAGATTGCCGGGCTCCGTGCCGTTGACCGGTGTATCCGGGAACCGAAGGTAAACAACGACCGCGAGGAACGTCGTCCACAGCGCCAGCGGAATCGGTGTCAGGAGGCCAGTTCCGAGAAGCCGGACTGCGTCCGTCGTCAACGACACGTCGGCCCAGGCGAGAATGAGTGCCGATCCGCCGAGCGCCATCGCCAGCAACACGCCGATCATCAGCAGCGAGAGGGCGAACGACCCGGCGACCAGGGCAACGAACACTTCCCGCTCCCGGTACGGGCCGCTCAAAAGCAGTTCCAGCTCACCGGCAGCTAACCGCTGTCCGACGCCGGTCTGGGTGACGAGCACTGACAGCACCGCCCCGGTCATGGCGATGAAGTACGGCCCCTGAATGACCAGCATTGCAAGGAGGAGCGCCGTGTCGCTGTCCATACCGGTGAAGTACTGGCCCGCCTGAGCGGCGAGTGCCTCACGGGTCGTACCAGTGAGTACGTCAGGAGAGACCGCGGTGGCGCCGAGGAGACCCAGGAAGAGCAGGCCCGCTCCGACCGGGAAGGTGAACAGCCGCCAGCCTCGCCCCCGAAGCTCACTCCAGACGATGGCTCTTGCGAGCGTCCACCAGCCTGGTGTCGCGCTCATCCGGTCACCTCCTCGTCCTCGGTCAACTGACTGTACAGATCTTCGAGAGTCGTCTCCTCCTCGTGGACGGCCTCGATAGCGGCGCCGTGCTCGACGAGTGCCGCGATGAGGTCACTCACGGACTGCGCTTCTGGGAGTGTCACAATCCAGCCGTCCGGCACGTCACGCACCTCGACACCGATTCTGTCGAATACCTCGGCGTCCGCTCCAGTCTCGATGCGAACCTCCCGCGCCCCATCTCCGTTAAGCCGCCCAATGAGTTCTTCTTTCCGCCCCCTGGCAACAACTCTCCCAGCCTTGATGAGGACGAGTTCGTCGGCGAGGAGTTCGGCCTCGTAGAGGTTGTGCGTCGAATAACACAGGGTCCGGCCTTCTGAAGCGAGACTGTCCAACTGGTCCCGGAGCGCTCTCGCTGCACTCGGGTCCAGTCCGGTTGTCGGTTCGTCGAGGAACAGCACTCCCGGGTCGCCGAGCAAGAGTCGGGTAATCGTCACACGCTGACGTTGCCCGCGGCTCAGGTCCGTTGCGGCTCGGTCAAGGAGGCCACCAACAGCCATCGCGGCAGTCGTTTCCTCGATTCGTTCCGCCCGAGTCTTCGCATCGAGGCCCAAGACCCGCCCCCAGTACTCGAGGTTCTCACGAACCGTCAGCTGGCCGTTGAGGGGTGTACCGTGCGGCAGGTAGCCGACCTGCGTCTTCACAGACGGATCCGCAATGGGGTTCGTCCCGTCGATTGTCGCCTCACCGCTGTCTGGCGGGAGAACGCCGGCCGCGACGCGGAACAGCGTCGTTTTACCCGATCCGTTCGGCCCCAGAATAACATTGAACCCGGGGTCAAATGTCACCGAAAGTCCGTCCAGTGCTGTCACGTCGCCGTACGCGAGCCGGACGTCGTCGATTTCGATCGTGGCCACGATTACAGCCGCCCCATCGTTTGCTTACCGTTGTGTAGTCGGCGCGGTGGATTCACGCTCATCGGTTCTCTCCCCGGAGGTGGGATACTCCGGGTATCTCGCCGCGAGAGAGTGACTCTCGGCCGAAGTACGCCACGATAGCGAGGACAGCGAGTAGTTGCACCCCCACCTGTGTAGCTGTGACTGTTGCGACGGCGGTTTCGTTGATGACGCCGTCGACGACGAGTGTATCCTGAGCTAGCGGGAGGAGTATATCGGCGGTGTTCGCCATGGCGTGGAGGACCATCACGATCAGCACGCTGCCCGTGTTGTTGTAGGCCCAGCCGAGGATGACGGACAAGAGGAGGATACCAGCGACCCAGCCGATCTGATTGGCGAGCGTGAATCCGGAGTGGGGGGTGATGGGGATGACGAAGTATGGCAGGTGCCAGCCCGCCCAGACCACGCCAATGATGAGACTCGCGGTCAGTGCGCTGTATCGCTCGTTCAGATAGGGCTGTGCAAACCCTCGCCACCCTGGTTCTTCATTCAACCCACCACTGACCGTGAGTCCGAAGAGGAAGACAACGGCGATGAGAACGGGTGACTGGAGGGGTTGACTGAGATCGACTGGGCCGCCGATAACCACGAGAACGACCGTGGTGACCGCAACGACAGCGATTGGGAGGCCGAAGGCGGCGACCCACCAGGGCCAGCTGACTCGCCACTGGATGATCTGTCGGGCCCACGCCCGGACGTCGTCGCCTCGCAACCACGTAGTTACTGCTGCACTCACCGGTGGTCCGAAGCTCCCGATGTAGATGAGAATCCACGCAGTCCAGCTTTCTTCCATAAACAGAGCCGGGGATGAGACGACCCACGTGAAGGCGTACGCGCCGACGAAGAACGCTGCGACCGGGTGCTCTTCGACCCAGGACATCTGACTGTTCGTCATATCGAGGATAACGGTAGAGTACGCCGATAAATGTATCGGGAAGATAACATTTTGTCGGGCACATCACGTTACTGCAGTCGAGTGGTTATGTTGACACGAACGCGGGGTGAACCGCACCGAAAACACTTCGACAACGTCCCCCTACTATCAACAGTGGGCCAGGACATTTCGGACGCCGAGGACGCGTTCTCCGTGTTGGCGAACGACCTCCGGGTTCAGATACTGGAGGCGCTCGCGGACGAGTCCGGTCAGGACCCTGTCTCGTTCACGGACCTGTACGAGGCGGTCGATGGCCAGAACACGTCCCAATTTTCCTACCATCTAACAGAGCTCACTGGTCGGTACGTACAGCAAACCTCTACTGGATACGTCATCTCCGACACCGGCCGTCGCATCATCCAATCGGTCACTGCTGGTGAGTACACGCTCCACCCAGACTTCGAGCCCATCGATATTTCGACACACTGCCCGTTCTGTAATGGAACGTCGGCAGAAGCGACGTACAATGGACAGCTCGCTACGATAGCCTGTCTCTCGTGTGGGGAGACAGTTCTCCGGTACGATTTGCGACCCGGACACACAGCGGACCGGAATTCCGTTCAGGCGTTGAAAGCAGCCGACCGTCAGATGCGTGCAGAGGTCAGTTCGGCGCTTGACGGCGTCTGTCAGCGTTGTGGCGGGTCTATGGTGGTGGAATTCCTGACAGAGTCAGAGGCCGAGCCTGCGGTGGTACTCGTCGTCTGTGACTGTCAGCAGTGTGGGACGAGACTGTCCGCTCCGGTGGAGATGGCGCTTCTCCACCATCCCGAAGTGATCTCTCGATACTGGGGTGAGAGCGTGAATGTAACCACTACGCCGACGTGGGAACTGCTCCCAGAGCTCTTCGACTGGAACGTCGAAGTGGACGAATCAGGCGTCGCTACCGTGGTGATACCGGGGAGAGAACAACTCCGGTTTCGCGTGCGTTGTGATGAACAGGTCCAGACTAGTTTGACGGATACTGTCAGTCGGGAGCGACCAAGCTCCCGGTAGAACCGAACGCCTGGCTTCTGCGCACAGAGTGCCACGGAAAATCACTGTGGCCCAAATTCTGGGTGGACCCGACCGAATCAGTCGCTCGTCGTCATTCGTGATTCGTCGAACCTGGGTCGCTAGAGCGATACTCCCTGCGCTGTCGGGCAGGGTTCGCTTGAAACAGCCAGCAAGCGGCGGAGTCAGCAGGGCGGTGAACGCACTGTTCGTCCGTTCGCTCGACGAACGTGCGATGAGATGCCACGAGAGATCTCGGATCGTTCCCGGCCTCCGATTGTTGGAGCGGCTGCCACGTTCGTGCGCGAATGTCGCGCTCTCGATATCACGACACGAGAATCGTCCTACAACGTTACACTCTCCAATACGTCCACCACGTATGAGACCAGAACACGAGTGGTTCCAGCCCGAGAAACTGAAAACGTACTTCTACCTCTACGAACTCCTGGCGTTCGGCGTACTCGTTGCCGCCGGCGGGTTCTTCGCTGCACTCGGCGTTTTCGCTGAGGCACCGCTGTGGGTCGTGGCGCTCGTGGCCGTCCCTCCGCTGGGAGTGTTCGTATTCCTCACGTGGTGGATTCCGGCGTTCTACCGGACGGCTGCCTACCGATTCACCGACGAGGAAGTCGAGTACCGGCGCGGCGTCTTCTTCCAACAGAAAACGACGGTCCCGTACAACCGGATCACCAACGTCAACGCGTCCCAGGGGCCGATTCAGCGTCTTGTCGACGCTGGCTCGGTCGGGATTCACACCGCCGGGTACGGCGGACAGATGGGCGCAGAACTCTCCGTCAGTGGCGTCAGCGACTACGAGGCGGTCAAAGACCAGGTGTTAGCAAAGGTACGGCGACGGCGTCCAGCAGCTACAGAGAGCGGTGACGAACTCACCGACGGAGCGCGCACACCAGCAGACCGCCAGACGAATCGAACGCACGAGGAACTGACGGAGCTCCGGCGCATCCGGGAACTCCTCGAACGGCGATTCGCTGACTAGCCGAACGAACGCCCTCCGCGCCCGTTTTTGCCACGAGCGAACGGGAGCGACGAAGCCGGCAGGATGTGGAGTAGAGCCCCGGTCAGCGCACGGGCAACGGGTCGTTCTCGGCTCGCCAATATGCAACTGTTAACTAATCTACTATGGTCCCAACTGCCACTCATGGCCCTGGTTCGACTATCAGCACTCGACTGGGTATGCTTCGCGCTACTGATCATCGGAGCGCTCAACTGGGGACTCGTGGGCCTTCTGGACGTCAACGCCCTGGAGGCGTTGCTGGAGCCCGTGTTCCAGCCGCCTGCGGCCGACGTAGTATCCAGAGCCATCTACGTGCTAGTGGGGCTGGCAGGTCTGTACTTCTTCTACCCGCTATACCGCATCTCCCAGCGGGTCCGGGGATGACGCTACCCTGGCCCGTGGAGTGACGTCGGATGCAGCCGCCGTACCGACCGCAACTGGGTCGGAATACGTCTCCTGAAGAACGAGGATTCCCCGAGCGTTCGGGCCACCGGGGCGACTGCGTCGGCTCTCTGTCCGGGCGTGTGACTCCTCGGTCTTGAACCGTTGCTCTCCGGGCGTCACTGTGCACTGCGCTGTCAGCTACATTTGACGTCCGCCACGGACTCCCGGGTCGCGGGTCGGCGGTCTACCGACCGACTGTCTGCCGCGGGTCGGTGCGCTCGGCTCGCAGCGAGCGACGCCACACGTCCTGGGTGAGAGAGAAGCGGTCGTGGGCGGCCCCGGTCGGGTGTGCCCGAGAAAGCGCCGTCGCGTCGGCCACTGACTGGCGGTCTGCGGTCGTCCCCACTCGCAGTTACGTCCGCGATTCAGCCGCCGGTCCCGCGGTCACTGGACGACGTGGTGAGTCTCCGGTCGGTAGCTGAGGACGCCCAGTTCTGCCATCTTCGGCAGGTGCGTGTGGTGTAACGCGACTTTGATGCGTCGCACGTCGTCTTCGTTCGACGCGTCACAGTCGCCCTCTCGGGCGGCGACCTCGGCAGCGACCTCCGAGAGGGGAACCGTCGCCGGCCGTTCCGCGAGGACGTCGAGCACCAGTCGCCGCCGCTCGTCGCGGAGTAGTGTGTGCCGTTCCGTCTCGGTCAGGTCGGCGATCCTCGGCAGCTCGTCGCTGAATTCGGTGATTGACTGGGACATTGTGGTCTCTCCCGCTGTGGGATGCTCCTGTCTATTGTAGAGTGGCCATACGGGAGTAAATCCGTCCTATAACTGATTAGGGTCGCTCTGGTGATACGAGCGAATTCTTCGGTGCCAGGTAGCGCGGATTTCTGGCGAGATAGTTACGCTATTGTTGCATGCACATAATATCGTCTCTGTCACGACGCGATTCCATCGACGGAACTCTCTTGGTTACGGACGGCGGACAGGGCGTATGGGGCAGTCGCTATCAGCGGGCCTACAGGAGACGCTGTCCGTCTTCGACGTGGCGGGCGAACCGCGGACGACGCCGGAGGTCGCCGAGGCCCTCGACCTCGGGCGGCGGACCGCCTACGCGCGCCTCGAACGCCTCGTCGAAGCGGACCGGCTGGCGACGAAGAAGGTCGGCGCCAACGCGCGCGTCTGGTGGCGCTCCAGGGACACGACGGAGTCGCCAGCCTGGCCCGCTGCTGCCGAATCACTCATCGACGACGTTCTCGACCACGTCGAAGTCGGCGTTTTCGTCCTCGACGAGGAGTTCAACGTCGCCTGGATCAACGAGGCCACGGAACGGTATTTCCAACTCGACCGCGACGACGTTCTCGGCCACGACAAACGCAACCTCATCGACGAGCACATCTCCTCGCTCGTCGAGAACCCCGGTGAGTTCTCCGAGACCGTTCTGGCGACCTACGACGAGAACACGTACACCGAGCGCTTCGATTGTCACATCGAGCCGAGCGACGACCGCGAGGGGCGCTGGCTCGAACACCGCAGCAAACCCATCGAATCGGGCGCGTACGCGGGCGGCCGGGTCGAACTCTACTACGACATCACCGAGCGGAAGCGCTCGGAGCAGACCCGGCGTAAGGACCGGCGGGAGTTCACCTCGCTGGTCAAAACGGTCGAAGAGTACGCCATCTTCACCCTCGACGCCGACGGGTGCGTCCGGACGTGGAACCCCGGCGCCGAACGTACCAAGGGTTACGACGCCGAGGACATCGTCGGCGAGCACTTCTCGACGTTCTACACCGAGGCCGACCGGGCGGCCGACGTCCCGGAGCGGAACCTCCGAGCGGCCGCCGAACTCGGTTCCATCCAGGACGAGGGCTGGCGGGTGCGGTCCGACGGCTCGCGATTCTGGGCGAACGTCACCATCACCGCCATCCGGGAGGACGGCGACCTCGTCGGGTTCGCGAAGGTCACCGAGGACATGACCGAGCGCCGCCGCCAGGAGCAGCGCCTCCGCGAGGAGAAGTCCTTCGTCGAGAGCCTGCTGGACACCCAGCAGGACGTCTTCTACGCGTTCGGCGGGGACGGCGAGCCGCTCCGGTGGAACGACCGCTTCGAGGCGGTCACCGGCTACTCGTCCGACGAGATCGAGGAGATGGGGCCGGAGGACTTCGTCCCCGACCGGGCGGTCGGGAAGCTCACGGCCGCCATCGAGCGCGTGTTCGAGGACGGCGAGCGCATCACCGTCGAGGCCCCGATTCTGACCGTCGACGGCGAGGAGATTCCGTACGAGTTCACCGGCGGCCCGCTCACGAACGACCGGGGCAAGATTGTCGGCATCACCGGCATCGGCCGGGACATCAGCGAGCGGAAGGCCCGCGAGCGCCAACTGGAACGCCAGCACGACGAACTGCAGGCCGAACTGGAGGACATCTTCATGCGCATCGACGAGGCGTTCTTCGCGCTCGACGACGACTGGCGGATCACGTACGTCAACGACCACGCCGCGAACATGGTCGGTCTCTCGCCGGGGAAACTCCTGCAGACCAAGGTCTGGGACGCGCTGCCCGAGGTCGCGGAGGGACGCCCGCGGGAGCTCGCCGAGCGCGCCATGGCTGACCAGACGTCCGTCGAGTTCGAGTTCTACTCCCACATGCTCCACAGCTGGGCGGAGATACGCGCGTACCCCTCCGAACACGGGCTCTCGGTCTACTTCAGGGACATCACCGCGCGCAAGGAGCGCGAGCGCGAACTCGAACTGTACGAGACCATCGTGGACACCGTCAAGGACGGCATCTACGTCCTCGACGACGACTTCCGGTTCGTCGAGGTGAACGACGCGTACGTGGAGCTGACTGGCTACGACCGCGAGGAACTGCTGGGCTCGCACTGCTCGATGGTCATCCCCGACGACGTCGTGGCCGAAGCGAGCGAACTCACCCGGGAACTCACCGAGAGCGACGACGGGAGCGGCCTCATAGAGAACGACCTCCTCCGCACCGACGGGAGCACGGTCCGCATCGAGAGCCGGTTCTCGGCCGTCCCGGCGGCGGACGGCTCGACCCAGAACGTCGGCGTCGTGCGGGACGTCAGCGAACGCCTGGAGCGCGAGCAGGACCTCCGGGACCGCGTCCGCCAGCAGCAGGTGGTCGCCGACCTCGGGCAGCGCGCTCTCCATACCTCGGACCTCGACGCCCTGCTCGCGGAGGCAGCGGAACTGGTCTCGGACACGCTCGACACCGACTACTGCAAGGTGCTGGACCTCGACGCCGACGGCGAGGAACTCCTGCTCCGGCAGGGGGTCGGCTGGGACGACGGCATGGTCGGCGAGGCGACCGTAGCGGCCGTCGAGGACGCCTCGCAGGCGGCGGTCACGCTGACGAGTGGGGACCCCGTCACCGTCGGCGACCTCGACGCCGACTCCCGCATCGACGGCCCGGAACTGCTCACGAGCCACGACGTCAGCAGCGGTGTCAGCACCGTCATCGGCCCCGCCGACGACCCCTGGGGCATCCTCGGCGCTCACGACAGGGAGTGCCGGGAGTTCTCCGAGCAGGACGCCACCTTCGTGCAGTCGGTCGCGAACGTGCTCGCGGCCGCCATCGAGCGCCACGGCTACGAGCAGGACCTCGTCTACCAGCGCGAGCAGCTCGCGGCGCTGAACAGCCTCAACGAGGTCGTCCGGGACATCACGAGCGCGGTCGTCGAGCAGTCCACGCGCGAGGAGATCGAAGCGACCGTCTGCGAGCGCCTCGCGGTGACCGACTCCTACGCGTTCGCGTGGACCGGCGAAGTGGACCCGACCACCAAGCGGGTCGAACCGCGGGCACAGGCCGGCATCGAGGGCTACCTCGACGACATCACGCTCTCTATCGACCCCGACGACGAACTCAGCGAGGGCGCGACCGGGCGCGCGCTCCGCACGGGCGAGATTCAGGTGACCAACGACATGGTCGTCGACCACCGCTACGAGCCGTGGCGCGAGACCGTCGGGAAGTACGGCTTCCGGTCGTCGTCGGCAATCCCCATCACCCACGAGGGTACTTCGTACGGCGTGCTGAACGTTTACTCGGAGCGTCCGTCCGCCTTCGAGGGGCAGGAGCGGGCGGTCATCGCCCAGATTGGCGAGGTCGTCGGCCACGCCATCGCCGCCACCGAGCGCAAGCGCGCGCTGATGAGCGACGAACTCGTGGAACTGGAGTTCCACATCGAGGACGTCTTCGAGGCGCTCGACGTGGCGACCGAGACGGACGAACGCATCACGCTCGACAACGCCGTGCCGGTGGGCGACAACGAGTTCATCGTCTACGGCACCGCGACGCCGCCTGCCGTAGACACCGTCCGGTCGCTCGCGGAAGTGCTCCCGCACTGGGAGTCCGTCACCGTGCGCGGCGACGGCGACCCCACTAGCTTCGAGGTCCGACTCACGGACCCGCCCGTCCTCTCGGTGGTGGCGTCGCTCGGTGGCTACGTCGACAGCGCCGTCATCGAGGGCGGCGACCTCCAGATGACAATCCACCTCGCGCCGACCGTCGACGCCCGTCAGATCATCGACGCCGTGGAGGACACGTACCCGACCGCCGAGATGCTGCGGCGCCGCCAGATAACGCGAGTGCAGGACGACCCTCAGTCGCTGCCCGGTCGGCCCCTCGACGAACTCACCGACCGCCAGCGGGCGGCCGTCGAGGCGGCCTACCACGCGGGGTTCTTCGAGTGGCCGCGAGACGCCTCCGGCGAGGAGGTCGCGACGTCCCTCGACGTCTCGCCGCCGACGTTCCACCAGCACCTCCGGAAGGCCGAACGCAAACTCTTCGAGTCGCTGTTGGCGTCGCCCGTCGGCGACCCCGAGCCGGCAGCCGACCCGGAGCCGTAGCTCGCCTGTCGGCGCGTCACCCCGCGAGAACTGTTCAGCTCCGGTCGGCCCGGAGTTCGGTGACGACGACGTCCCAGCCGGAGCTGTCGGCGTCACTGCGGCACTCCCAGCCCCCACGGACGTCGACGCCGCGGTCGCGGGCTCGCTGGAGCAGCGCCTCCAGTTCGCCGTGCAGTTCGGCCTCGGTCGCGGGGCCGCGAGCGTCGTCGGTCATCGTTCGACCGCCGGCCGGGAGCGCCCGTCTCCTGCGGGCGACATCGTGACGGCCCCGTAGCTGTGGACGGTCACGGAGAAGCCGGCCTGCGTCCAGGACACCTGAATATCGCTGTCGACGGGGTCGCCGTCGCGGACGAGCGCGTCGAGGGCGTCCGTGTCGACCGTCTCCGCGAGCGGTTCCATGTCAGTCGGGCCGACGCCGAGTACTGCCGACAGCGCAGAGACGACCGCCATGTGCGCCGGCGTGCTGGCGGGGTCGTACTCGAACCGGTGCGTCGCAGACCTCTTGTGGTACGTCTCCGAGTCGAACTCGAACCCGGCCCTCGTGAGCGCCATTCCCGTCACTATCCCCTTGCGCTGGTTGAACACGCCCACTGACTATACAGGAGGTACAAGAGGGGGTCCGTCCCGCCGGGCTACTCGCCGTCGGCCAGCGTCGCCGCGACCAGCCGGCGCTGGCCGCGCCGCAGCCGCGAGGACAGCGACTGCTGGCTGATTTCGAGTTCGTCCGCGACGTCCTCCAGGGACGCCCGCCGCGGCGAGTCGAAGTAGCCGCGTTCGTGGGCCAGCACCAGCGCTTCCCGCTGGGTGTCGGTGAGTTCGTAGCCCTCCCCCTGTATCGGGAGCAGCGCGTGCACGGCCGTAATCTCGATGGGGACGTCGTTGTCCTGGCAGTACGTCCGGAAGGAACCGATGTCAGCTCGGTCCTCGGCTCGAACCTCGAACGTCCAGCCCTTCGCCGTCCCGACCCCGGAGAGCACGGCGAGCTCCGTCTCGGCGAGTCCGCTCAGGACGCCGACGTACTCCCGGTCCCACTCGGCGCGCAGCAGGTACTCGTCGTCGACGCTGTCGACGAGGTGAACGTCGTGGACACCGGGGTGTGACTCGAAGGACGCCTCGATATCCGTGACCGACGCACCCCGCACCCAGAAGTACGGGATGACGGACGTCTCTCGGGGGACGAGGCGCTCCAGTTCGACTGTCACCCCGGGGAGGTTCTCGAACACCGTCCCGAGCGGGAACTCGTCGGCGGGGCTCCAGAACTCCATGACGGTCGCCATACCTCTCGTTCGGCTCCCTCGTCGATAATCTCCGGGGTTGGACAGCCAGCCCGCACGGGGCGACACCGAGAGTAATCAGGCTCCAGACCGTCTATCGCGTATGAACGAGTTCGACTTCCTCGTAATCGGGTCGGGGTCTGGACTGGAGGTGGCGAACGTCGCGGTGAACCAGGGCGAGTCGGTCGCCGTCGTCGAGAAGGGTCGACTCGGCGGCACGTGCCTGAACCGGGGCTGCATCCCCTCGAAGCAGCTACTCTACCACGCCGACGTGCTGGAGACCATCGAGGACGCCGGCGAGTTCGGCATCGAGGCGTCCGTCGAGGACGTCGCGTTCGCGGACATCGTCCGGGAAGTCAACGAGGACGTCCACGGCGACGCCGACTCCATCCGACGGGGGCTGCGGTCCTCGGACAGCCACACGCTCTACGAGGGCGAAGCCCGGTTCGTCGACGACCACACAGTCGAGGTGTCCGGCGGCGAGAACGACGGCGCTCGCGTGCGCGCGGACACCATCCTCGTCGCGGCGGGCACCCGGCCCGCCATCCCACCCATCGACGGCATCGAGGACGTGGACTACCTCACGAGCACCGAGGCCCTCCAGCTGGAGACGCCCCCTGACCGCCTCGTCGTCGTCGGCGGCGGCTACATCGCCGCGGAACTCGGGCACTTCTTCGGGGCGTTCGGCTCCGAGGTGTCCATCGTTGGCCGCCGACCGAACCTCCTCCCGTCGGCCGACGAGGAGGTCGCCGAAGCGTTCACCGAGCGTTACGCCGAGCGCTTCGACGTCCACACGGGCTTCGAGGTGACGGGCGTCTCCCAGTCTGGCGGCGAACTCACCGTGGCCGGTCGGGAGTACGAGTACGGCGAGGACGCCGGCCTCGTCGATGACGGCGAGCGGGTCTCCGTGACCGGCGACGAACTGCTCGTGGCGGCCGGCCGCCGGCCGAACACGGACACCCTGAACCTCGACGCGACGAACGTCGAGACCGACGACCGGGGGTTCGTGGAGACGGACGAGTACCTCCGCACGGACGCCGACGGCGTGTGGGCGCTCGGCGATATCGTCGGCGAGTACCTCCTGAAGCACTCCGCGAACCACGAGGCCCAGGCCGTCGCGCGCAACCTCTACGGCCCCGACCTCGAACCCGTGGACTACTCCGCGATGCCGTTCGCGGTGTTCGCCTCCCCCGAGGTCGCGGGCGTCGGCGCCCGGGAGGCCGACCTCCGACCGACCGACCGCGAGTACGCCACGAACACGTACCGCTTCGAGGACACCGCGCGCGGCGACGCGATGCACGCCGAGGGCTTCGTGAAGGCCATCGTCGGCCTCGACGGCGAGATACTCGGCTGCCACGTCGTCGGCCCGGACGCCTCCACGCTCGTCCAGGAGGCCGTCGTCGCGATGAAGGCCGGCTCCGGCACCGTCCGGGACATCCGGGAGTCCATCCACGTCCACCCCGCGCTCCCCGAGGTCGTCCAGCGCGCGTTCTCCGGGCGGTTCAGCCGGCCCACCCACCAGCGCGGCCACGGCCACAGTCACGACCACGACCACTGAGCTGGCCGGCCGGGCCTGGGCGTCATCGACGAAAACGACGGCCACCCCGGCATCCGGTCGCTCGTCGCCGACGACTACGAGCCATCACCTTCTGCGACGCTCTCTCCGCCACCACCCGAAACAGAAGTCTGAAGTGCAGCGGTCGACTGATTCCGGGTGCGGGCTCGTAGATCAGTGGTAGATCGCTTCCTTCGCAAGGAAGAGGCCCTGGGTTCAAATCCCAGCGAGTCCATTCCTTCACTCGCTTCGCTCGTTCAGTCACTCCCTCGCAGGCTCCCCGTTCGCTTCGCTCACGAGGATCCCGGCGAGCCCGCGTCTCTGGAACTCCACCGGCGAGCGCCTAGTCCGGACGGGCGTCGATGGTCCCCCAGGCGACGAGCGCCAGGGAGACGACCAGGGACGTCCCCCAGAGGTAGGCAGTCGCCATCAACACGGGCGCGACCGACCGCATCAGCATCGACGCGGGGAGGAGCCACTGTCCGACGACGAACGACCAGATGGCGACCGAGCGGGTGCGTCCCGTGAGGGTCGTGCGCTCGATGCCGAACCCGGTGACGACGGCGAGGATGGACAGCATCCCGAACTGGGCGTGAGCGGTGACCGCCATCGGCGGTATTGTGGGGCCGGCGGGCGACAGTGCGAACGTCTGGAGCAGTCCCCACAGCGCCTGCACGGTGAGCGCGGCGAAGCCCGACGCCCGGAGCGTCCACGACATCTCGTGGTAGACGGCACGAGCACGCCAGTGATAAGTCCACGGAGACAGACCGGATGCCGCGTCCGACTCGTGGCGGCGGCCAGACCGGGTCGACGGCTCTCGGTGAGATGTGAATCCGGTACAATAATACGCGTCCTCGAACAGCATCCGGCAGTGCGACGGAAGAACAAGCTACTGGTCGCCGGGGTCGGTATCCTCGTGCTCCTGGGCGTTCTGGGGGCGACGACGATGAGCGCGTCCGCCGAGTTCGTGACGCCGACGGCGCTCTCCGAGGAGGGCGACCACGAGGGCGACTGGGTGAACCTCGAGGGCACCGTCCAGAACCTCGACGCGAGCGGCGAGCGCACCACGTTCGCCGTGTACGACGGGAACAACTCCGTCCCCGTCACCTACGAGGGGACGCTCCCCGACACGATGCAGGAGGGACGGGTCGTCGTCGCGAAGGGCCGGTACGCGGACGGTACCCTGACCGCCCAGAAGCTCTCTGTGCGCGCCCACGAGGGCGAGGAGCGGCCCGACGACGTCTGATGAGCGGCGACCAGCCCTCCCCCGGCGTCGAGGACGGCGGCGGCCCGCCGGCGATACGCGCCGACGACCTGACGAAGCGCTACGGCCGGTTCCCCGCCGTCGACGGCGTCTCGTTCTCGGTCGCGGACGGCGAGACGGTGGGGTTCTTCGGAGCGAACGGCGCGGGGAAGTCGACGACCCTCCGGATGCTCGCCGGGCTCGTGCGGCCGACGGCCGGGACGGTCCACTTCGGGGGTGCGGAGCGCTCGCTCGGCGACCCGGACGCCACCAGCGGCGTCGGCGTCGTGACTCACGACGCGATGCTGTACGACGACCTGACCGCCCGCGAGAATCTCCGGTTCCACGCCCGCCTGCACGGCGTCGACGGCGTCGACGACCGGGTCGAGGCGGTCCTCGACGACGTGGGCCTCGCAGACCGGGGGAGCCGGCGACCTGCGACGTTCTCGCACGGCCTCCGGAAGCGCCTGTCGCTGGCGCGCGCGCTCCTCCACGACCCCGACGTGCTGTTGCTCGACGAGCCGTACTCGGGGCTCGACCAGCGCGGCGTCGCCGACCTCGGCCGCATTCTCGACGGAATCGACGACAGGACCGTGCTCCTGTCCACCCACGACCTCGAGCTGGGACTGGCGCGGTGCTCGCGGGCGCTCGTCCTCGACCGTGGCCGCATTCAAGTCGACCGCCAGATCGCGTCCACTTCGCCGAGCGAGTTCGAGGCGGCCTATCGGCGCGCCATCGGGCTCGACGCAGAGCGCGACGACCAGTCGACGGGCGACCGCTCCACCGCACTCGACCAGCGATGACGGGCTACCTCACCGCCGTCTACCTCGTGGTGCGCAAAGACCTCCGCCTGGAGGCGCGGACGAAACAGGTGACGACCACGGCCGCCGTGTTCGCGCTGCTGGTCGTGCTGGCGTTCGCGTTCGGGTTCGTGAAGACGTTCGCCGACCCTCAGGTCGTCGGGCGGGGCGCGCTCTGGGTGGCGTTCGTGTTCGCCGGCACCCTCGGCGTGACTGAGGCGGCCGACGTCGAGGCCGAGCACGCCGCCCTCGACGGCCTGCTACTCGCGCCCGTCGACCGGTCGGCGGTGTACGTCGGGAAGGTCCTCAGCACGACCGCGTTCGTGCTCGCCGTGGACCTCGTGACCCTCGCCGCGACCGGCGTGTTCCTCGGGTACGAACTCGCGCTCGCGGCGGTGCCGGCGCTCGTCGGCGTGCTCGCGCTGGCCGCGTTCGGGTTCTCGGCGGTCGGCGTCGTCGTATCGACGTTGACGTTCCGGTCGTCACTGGGCGAACTCGCGCTGCCAGTGTTGCTCGTGCCGCTGGTCGTCCCGGTGTTGCTCGCGGGCGTCGAACTCACGGCCGCGCTCGCGACCGGCGCGCCGACGGGCACGTGGCTTCGCGTGCTGGGCTCGTATGCGGGCGTTCTGTTCCTCGGAGGGCTCGTGACCTTCGAGTACGCCGTGGAGGAGTGAGAGCGAGCGAAGAGCGGGTTCGGCTACAGCACGCGGTAGGCGACGAGGCCGCCGCCGACCATCGCGGCGAGGCCGCCGAAGACGGGCACCGTCGGGAACTCGGGGATGGAGTTGCTCTCCGAGGACCCCGTCCTCGCTGTGTCGGCACCACCGCTACTCGCGTCGCCGCCGGCCGCCGCGGAGCGCGCGTTCGAGACGTCGACGCTGACGGTCTCGTTCGCGCTCACCGGACCGTCGGACGTGAGAATCGGGGCGGGAGAGTCACCCACGCGGAGGTTCTCGGAGTGGTCGACCTCGTCGATGTCGTACCCCTGGAACGACACCGCGAAGCTCTCCGCGTCGCGGCGGAGCTGCTTCTCGAACGTTCGGTCGGCGACGTCGTAGGCGACGCCGACCTGCGCGCTGCCGTTCGCGGGGACCGAGACGTCGACCGCGACGCCGCCGTCGACGCGCCGGTAGTCGGTCTCTTCGCCGGCCGCCATCGCGGAGTACGGCTGGCCGTCCGGCGGCACCCCGACGACGACCGTACCGGCGAACGGCCGGTCGGCGCCATTCTGGAGCGTGATTGTCTCAACGATGCCCGTGAGACCCGAGCTGTTCTGTGGCGCGAGCACGCGAACGACGTGGCTGACGGGGTTGCCACCCGCCACCGAGAGCACGGCGGGGTCCTCGACGGGCGGCGGCGTCGACACGGTCACGTTCCGAGTGCCGCCGTCCGTCGTGGCGACCGTCTCGCGGTACTGGACGCCGTCGACGGCGACGGCGAGGCGGTACGTCTCGTTCGACTCCAGAGGGGTGAACGCGAACGTGCCGTTCTCGCCCGTCTGCGCGCGGTCGACCGAGAAGCCGTCCTTGTCGAGGAGGCTGATAGTGGTGTTCGGTCGCGGTTCGCCGGCCTCGTCGACCACCTGGCCGGAGACGGCGGCGTCGAGGGAGATGGTCGCCGCGGAGCCGTTCCGGAGCACCTCGTAGTGAGCGGCGCCGTCGTGGACGACGCGAACGACGTACGCGGACGAGTCAGGCGCGTCGACGGAGAAGCTGGTGCCGTCGACGGTCGTCCGCACGGAGTTCCCCGTGCTGCGGAGGTTCTCGTCGACCGGCGCGACGGTCACGCGAGCGCCGTCGGCCGAGCCGTTCGCGACGGTGACGGTGCCCGAGACGGAGGTGGTCGCGGCGGCGATAGTCGGGAGCGCGACGATGCAGGCGGTGAAGACGACGACTGCGGCGAGAGCGTGCTTGTGGTTCATCTCAGTCTGCGGCCTCCGATTCGGCGTCGATACTCGAAGCGCTCGATGCAGTCAGCGTCCGAACGCCGTGCTCGGGGTCGAACACGAGCACGAGGGACATCCCCGCGACGAGCAACACGATGCTGAGCCGCAGCAGGGACATCAGCGGCACCTGCTTGACGGTCATCGAGGCCGTGCCGTCGCTGACGCCCGCGATGACGTAGGTGTCGGTCACGAGCCCCCGGTCGATGAGGACGTCTCGGACCTGCAAGCCGCCCTGCTGTGGGTACTCGCGCTGGCCGGCGACCCCGGAGGTGACGAGTTTCCCGTCCTCGTAGACGGCCAGCGAGACACCGTCGGCGCGGACGCGCGTCGGCACCACGCCCTCGGGCGGATTCGTCGGTGAGCCGATGGTCTGCGGGCTCGCGAGCACCGTCGCGTCGGCGTTCGGCACGAAGTTCCACATCAGCCGGCCGCGTGCGACGAGGTCTTGCCCGGTCTGGACGGAGACGTTGCCAGCGGTCTCGTTGCGCTGGGCGACGCCGACCCACGTCCGGGAGCCGTCGAGTTGAATGACCGTCGCCTGTGGCCCCTGCCTGACGTCAGTGACGGTGCCGTACACCGCCTGTACCGTTCCGTTCAGTGACGGCCCGCGGGCGGCCACCTGGTCGGTCGAGAGCGCGTACGACTCGGGCGCGGGGTCCCGCGGGAACTCGTTGCTGGAGTAGTCCAGCACGCGGACCGAGTAGTCGGTGCCGGCGACGTCCTGGTAGGACGTGTCGACGGACTCGGACGTGACGCCGGTCGCCATCGCGGACGCCTGCCCCGCGAACATGTACATGAACGGCAGCGACAGCACGAGCAGCACGGCACCGACGTGGATGGCAGTGATACCGGTCTCCTTGAACATCGCGTCCCGGTCGGCGGTCGCCGGGATGCGGGCGAGCGCGCGCTTCGTGACGCCGAGGATGGCGTACGCGGCCGGTGGCAGAATCGAGAGCACGCTGACGCTCCCGAGGACGCCGTAGACGGCGGACTGGGTCGGCGGCGAGGGGGAGAGCTGCCAGGTCTCCGAGGGTGCGACGAACGCAGCGGCCACGGTAGCGGTACCGAAGACAGCCAGGCCGGCGAGGCTGCGGCGCCGCCCCTCGACGTCGAAGTCCATGTAGAAGCCGAGCAACAGCAGCGAGGCGGCGACCAGCGGGTAGCTCCAGAGGTTGAAGTAGTGGGACTCCACGGACACCTCGACGCCGGTGACTGCGCTCCGGAGGACGGGGAACGACAGCCCCCAGAGTGAGACGAACGTCAGCAGACCGAACAGCAGGACGGCGGCGTGCAGGAGGTTGTCCCGCGTGAGCCACGTGCCGTCAGAGCCGGCCGCCTCGCCGTCCTGGAGGAACCAGTACGCGAGCGGGACGACGACGCCGAGGACGCCGGTCAGCACCATCAGGACGAGGAACGAGATGCCGATGCCGTCGTCGGCGAAGGAGTGGACACTCCGGAACGTCCCGCTGCGGACGATGGAGGTGGTGTAGATGGCGAGCGCGAACACCGTCGCGGTCATCGCGGGCGCGAGAATCCGGTACTCGCCGTTCGGCCGGTACCGGACGACGGCGTGGACGGTCGCCGTGAGGAACAGCCACGGCACGAGGATGGCCGTCTCCACCGGGTCCCACGCCCAGATACCGCCCCAGCCGAGCACGGTGTACGACCAGAGGCCGCCGAGCGCCACGGCGACGGTGAGGAACAGCCAGCTGACGCGCAGCCAGCGCGTGACGCTACCGCGCCACGTCGCGAACACGCTGCCGTCACCCCGGAACAGGGAGACGAAGTGCGCGGCGCCGATGGCGAACGGCATCGTGAGCAGCGCGTAGGACACGAACATCACGGGCGGATGGATGGCCATGTACGGGTCGACCAGCAGGGGGTTGAGGCCCTGACCGCTCGTCGGAACGAACCCCGGTGGCGCGTTCGCGAACTCCGTCCGAATGGACGCGAACGGGCTCTGGAGCAACAGCATTCCGACGAAGTACGTGACGACGGCGAACGTGACGGCGTGGACGAGCTTCGAGTGGCGGTCCGGGAATCCGCGGACGACGCCGGCGGCGAACGCGACCAGTGCGGTGAGCGCCGCCCACAGCAGGATCGACCCCTCGTTGGCCGCGTACACGCCCGTCACACGGTACAGCAGCGGGAGGTAGTCGGCGGTGTTGTTCCAGACGTACGCGTTCGAGTAGTCCGTCACCACGAACTGGTACGTGAGCTGGACCAGGGCGCCGGACAGCACCACCGCGCCCACGCCCGTGAGCGTCGTCACGTGCCCGAGGTACCGGTCGTCGTCGGCGAGGTACGCGCGGACGAGGATGCCGGTCGCGGTCAGCAGGACGGCGAACGCGGTGGCGAGCAGGACGTTCCCGACGTTCACTGGTCGTCACCCGCGTCGTACTCGCGCTCGGCCTCAGCGAGGTACTCGAGGAACGCCTCGCGGTCGGCGTACCCGGAGATCTTCACGAGTTGCTCGCCCTCGGGAGTGATGATGACGTGCTGTGGCGGGTAGTTGGCGTTGTACTGCTGCTGGAGGCGACCGTATTCGCCCTCGTCGCTGTCGAGGTTCACCGCCACCGTCACGAAGTCATCGAGTTCGGCTTGCACCTCCGAGTCCGAGTAGACGTACTGGTTGTAGTCCTCGCAGTACGTGCACCACGTCGTCCAGAAGTAGACGACGATGGGGCGGTCCTGCTCGCTGGCCAACTGCTCGGCCTCGGAGAAGTCGGTCCGCCACTGGGTCTCGCCGTGGTACGAGTAGCTGTCGTCGCTCAACACCGGCGCAGAGTGCATCGACAGGTAGCCGATGCCCAGAAGGAAGACGAAGAAGGCGATGGTGAGCGCCTTTCGAGGCTTCATCGATGGCGCTTTCTCACCTGCCTCATTAAAATGTGCTGTCTGTGAACGACCCCGGTTCGACAAGGAGCCCGAATTTCTCTCGCGTTTCCGCGGATGCCCCTCGGGGCCGCCAAAAAGCTTTATCACAGTTGTGTTCACATATTGGAATACCGATTGCGAATACTGCTGTGTCACACTCGAAATTAATGCAGGAACGATGAGCAATACGTAGACACCTACGATGAGCAAGGGAGATTCAACGAGACTACTGAAACCGACGCTGCTCGTGGTCGGAGCGGTCGTCGCGGGCGTCGTCATCGTCCTCGCCGTCAACGGCGCGTTGGCGTTCATGAGCGACACCGGCGGCCAGGCGCCGTCGGCCGCCGGAGGCGACGGCGGTGGCGGCGGCGACGTCATCCAGCTACCGGGTACGTGGAGCGGCTCAGAGTGGTACAGTCCGGAACTCCGCGACGACGGGTTCGAGTACAAGAACGCGTCGGCGGGCGAAGAGATAGCGTTCGTCCCGAAGGAGATGAACGACTCGACGCTCCCGGAGAACGAGAACCGCCGGGAGCTCGTCGAGTACGGGCGTGAAATCTTCGCGAACACGTCCAACGAGATGCCCGACCACGTCGGCAACGAACTGTCGTGTGCGAACTGCCACGGCGGCGGCGACCTGCCGACGACCACCGGGATGGTCGGCCAGGACATCGACATGATTCCGCTCGTCGGCACCGCAGCCGGCTACCCCGAGTGGACCGGCCGCACCGAGCGGATGCGGGACATGCGCCAGCGCATCATGGGCTGCTTCCTGCGGAGCATGGACGCGCCCGGCTCCCCCGAGGGAGTCCCCGAGTACGACAGCCGCGAGATCCAGGCGATGGAGTCGTACATGGTCTGGCTGAACAAGGGCACGCCGAGCGAGAAGGTGCCGTACTGGCGGCACATTCGGAAGCCCGAGGGCGACGAGAAGGTGAACGTGACGGAGGCCAACCCCGTGCGGGGCGCCGACCTCTACCTCGAGAACTGCGCGTCCTGCCACGGCGCTGACGGTCAGGGCAAGGAAGGCCAGTACCCGCCGCTGTGGGGCGAGGGCTCCTACAACGACGGCGCCGGGATGGGTCGGCTGTACACGTCCGCCGGCTTCATCCGGGAGGCCATGCCGTACGGTGCAGCGCACACGTTCGACGACTGGCGGGACTCCCACGACGTCGCCGCGTTCATGAACGGCCACAAGCGCCCGCACCTGCCCCGGCAGCCCCAGGACTGGGCCGAGTCAGGTGCGCCCGACGAGGGCATCTACTACCAGCGCGTCCAGGAGCGGTTCGGCTACGACATGAACCCGATGACGAAGAAGCTCATGATCGCCGGGATTCCCATCGGCTCCCAGGAGATCAACGAGAGCGTCATCCCCGACGACGTCGACCGCTACGACCAACCGCTCCGTGACGTCGAGGTGAACGGCTCGTGGCAGACCACCTGGATTCGGACGTACGAGGAGCACGACAACGGCTGGTCCACGAACGAGACCGAGTCGAACAGCTCGACGTCCACCGACGCACGGGAGTTGATAGGAACGGCCATGGACGGCAACAGCGGCCAGCAGGCGAGCTGACCGCCCGTCCGTGACCCGCTGACACAATGGTAGAGGGCCCAACCACGTTCGCGGTGTTCGTCGCCGGCGTTCTGACGATTCTGACGCCGTGCTGTCTGCCGATGATCCCGGTACTCGTCGTTGGGTCGTCGGGCCACTCGCTGCGCCCGGTCGCTATCGTGACGGGGAGCACGCTCACGTTCACCGTGCTCGGTGTCGCGACCGGAATGATCGGGTCCGTAACGCCCGACAGCGTCCGGCTGCCGTTCGCCGTCATGATGCTGGCGTTCGGTGCCGTGATGGCCGACGACGACCTCAACGAGGTGTACTCCCGGTACGCGTCCCGGCTGTCGGGGCGCGCGTCGGTCGCGAGCACGCTGATCGACGAGGACGAGCGGCCGCTGGCAAACGCGTTCGTCGTCGGCCTCCTGCTCGGGGTCATCTGGCTGCCGTGCGTCGGCCCCGTCCTCGGGGGCGTGCTCGCGCTCGCCGGAACGACCGGCGACGTCGGGCGGAGCGCGTGGCTGCTGTTCACCTACGGCGGCGGCTTCTCGGTGCCGCTGCTCGGGGTGGCGTACGCCGGCAAGCACGGCGGCCGGCGGGTCTTCGATTCCGTCACCGAGGGCGTCTCCGGGGACGCGGTCCAGACGGCGACCGGGTACACGTTCCTGGCGCTGGGCGTGGCCGTCCTCTTCGACGTGGACAAACTGCTGCTGGCGTCATTCGTCGAGCACCTATGAGAGCACACGCATGAGTTCGGACGAGATCGAATCGGCGACGAATCGAGCGAGCGGGCGGTCCCGGAGCCTGCGGTTCGGGCGGCTGGTCGGGCGCGTGACCCGCGTGCTGCGCGCGGTGGTCATGAGCCCCGTCGTGAAGTGGGGGGCACTGGTGTCGGGCGTGGCGTCGTTCGCACTCGTGTTCGGCTCCGCGTCGGACGTGATGTACGGCGTCTCCCACGGCGGGAACCTGCTGGCGTACTGGCACATCGCGCTGGCGTGGGTGGCGGCGTCCGCACTCGGGACGACGTTCGTCGGCAGCGCGCTCTATCTCCGGTATCGTGGGCCGTTCTGGAGCCGGCTCGCGCACAGCGCGGGCGAACTCGGGTTCCTGCTCGTGACGCTGACGCTGCTGTTCGGGAGCTTCTGGGGGAAGGTCATCTGGAACTCCTACTGGGAGTGGACGGACGTGCGCCTGGTGACGTTCCTGGTCGTGTGGTTCATCTACGCGGGCTACCTGGCCGTCCACGCTGGCACCGACGGTGGCAGCGGCGACCGGTACGCCGCCGTCTACGGCGTGCTCGGTTTCATGACGGTGCCCATCTCCTACGTCTCGACGCGGCTGTGGACGCCGACGTTCCACGAGACGACGCTGGGGAACCCGGACGTGAGCGCGAACATCGACCCGACGACGCTGCTGGTGTCGCTGCTGGCGGCGTCGCTGCTGTACCTCTACCTGCTCGGGCTCCGCATACGGCTGCACGAACTCGAAGACGACCTCGCGGCGCGCCAGCAACGGAGGTGACACGATGGAACCACTACTACTGGCCGGCTACACGGCGCTGTTCGTGACGCTGTTCGGGTACGTGGCGTACCTGCAGCGGCGGATGGGGCGCCTGGAGCGCCGGCTCGCCGACCTGGACGACTGACACCGAGTCGACGACCAACAGCTTATTGGCATTGAGCGGTTCGTGCACTATTATGAGTTCGAGTGGCGACGGGAGTGCGACGACGGCCGGCCGACGGGCGTTCCTCAAGAATGCAGCGCTGATGACCGGCGGCGCCGCTGCGGTGAGCGGCACCACCGGAACAGTCGCGGCCCAGGAGGGGCCGAGTTACGACGGCTGGTTGGACGGCACGAGCAACTTCGACGGGACGTACGACTACACGGGCCAGGACCAGGTGACCATCTGGGTCGGCACGCCCGGCAACGGCGGGGACCTCGCGTTCGGACCGGCGGCGGTTCGCGTCGACCCCGGCACCGAAGTCGTCTGGGAGTGGACCGGCAAAGGCGGCACCCACAACGTCGCCGACAACGCGGGGAACTTCCAGAGCGACATGTACAACCAGGGCGGCGAGACGTACTCGCGGACGTTCGAGTCCGAGGGGACGTACAAGTACTTCTGTGTCCCTCACGAGTCGATGGGGATGAAGGGCGCCGTCGTCGTCGGCGGGTCCGGCGGCATGGACCCGAGCGAGTTCGAGAAGCCCGCCTCGGTCAGCGACTCCGGCGGCGACGGCGGGAGTGGTGACGGCTCGTCCGGCGGCGGGGACGGCCGACCGGTGTCCCTGGAGGCGGCGCTGTTGGTGACCAGTGCGGCCATGGCGTTCCTCTCGCCCATCGTGTTCGGCCTGTTCCTGCTGCTCGACGGCAGCGACGACACTGCCGACGCCGAGTAAGCGCCGGCGTCGGCGCCCCTCTGGGCTCAGTCCCGGCGGGACGTCGTCGTACCTACCCTCCCGAACCGGTGCGTTCGTTCGGTCGATGGACTCGTCGACGTCTCGTTCGTTGCACGCACGAGACATTCAGCGAGTCCACGGTTCTCCGCGAGCCGGCGCGGCGAGCGACTGCCGTGTCCCTCGCCCGTCGTCCCGGAGTCCGGCGTGACTGCCGTCGCCGTCAGGCGATACGTTGATACGGGATACTGTGTATTTGTTACACGATGGCACGCGCGGTGGCGGTGCTCGCGGTGCTCGTTCTGGTGGTGACAGCGGGCTGTCTGACGAGCCAGCCGGCGGCGCCCGAGCCCATGGAGAATCCGGGCGTGGACTTGCCGTACGACGACCGGACGATCTCGGAGCCGCCGTCGGAGGTGTACGACAACCCCTGGCGGACCGGGGAGATCGTCGTCACCGTCGACCACCGGGCGGGCGAGCGAAACGTCGTTCCGGACGTGATGCGGACGGTGCGGTACTGGGAGAACGAGGCCGGCCGTGAGGCGGCTTACGACCCCGATTACCGAGTGATGAGCGAGCACTCCGAGCCCGACATCCGGGTGGCCGTGGTGCGGACCGTCGAGGGGTGTGGCGTCCACGACGACGAGGTGGCACTCGGGTGTGCGCCGGTCCTCGACGAGGAGTCGACGGTCGACGACACGGTGACCGTGCAGGTGCGGGCCGGGCACGCGTCGAACACGACGGAGGCGATCCTGAAACACGAGTTCGGGCACACGCTCGGCTACGAGCACGGCGACGGCCCCGTCGACGGTCACGAGGCGGTGATGACCAAGAACCTCTCGGCGCAGACGGACGCCGACGTGGTGGACGCGTCGAACCAGACGTACCCGTGGGCGTCGGAGACGCTCTCGGTCGCGGTGGCCGAGGAGGACTCGCTGCGGGACGTCCAGCGCGAGCGTCTGGAGACGGCGGTCCAGTTCATCTCCGACGGCGCGGACGGCGCGATCCGCGACCCGCCGTCGGTCGCGGTGACCGAGCACGACGACGAGGCCGACGTGGTCGTGGCCTTCGAGGAGAACGCGACCTGTGGCGAGGACTACGGGGGCGAACCGGCGGCGTCCTGCGTGGACTGGCGGGGTCCCGACGTGGACGACGACGGGACGCCCGAGTACTACACTGACGCTCGCGTCGTCGTCGGGGAGAGCGGCCACGAGAAGCCGGGCTGGCACCTCGGCTTCTGGCTCGGAGACACGCTGTGGACGGACCGCGTCCCGGCGCCGTTCTACGGCTGGGACCGTCCGCCGGCGACGACGTGGTGAGCAGGAGAGCGTCGCTTCGGGTTCGACGGTCGGTTCAGGCCTCGACGTCCTCGACGACCTCGACGCCGCGGTTGTTGACGGCGTCGGCGTCGAGGCCGACCTCCTCGAGGAACTTCCGGTACTCGCGTTCGGCGGTCTCGCCTGCCTTCTGCTTGTCGCTGGCGCGGTCGCAGAGTTCGATGAGGTTCTCGGGGACGTCGTTCTGGTAGACGATCCAGTGGTTGACGAGGTCGCTCATGCGGCGGATGGGGCTCGTGAAGTGGCCGTAGATCTCGAAGTTGAGCGCGTGGTGACCGCCGAAGGGGTCGTTCATGTACTTCGCGCGCGGCATCACCTTCATCACCGCCCACTGGATCTTCCCGAGCTGGCGCTCGGGGGCTTCTTCGAGCGTGGCGTTGACGGCCTTCCGGGGGTCGTCCCAGGAGTCGCCGGGGATGGAGACGCCGTCGAGTTCCTGAATCTCGCGGAGAGCGTCGTCCCACTCGTCGGGCGACGGCTGCGGGTGGACGCGGTAGACGGCCTCGACGCCGCGGGACCACATGAGTTCGTGAGTGACCGCCTTGTTCGCCTTCAGCATCGACTCCTCGATGATGGTGTGGGCGCGGTCCCGCCGGGGGTTGAGCACGAGGCTGCCCTCCTCCTTGCGCTGTTCGTGCATCTGGTCGGCGAGTTCGAAGACCAGCGAGAGTTCGTCGTGGAGGTCGGCGTCCTCGTCGTCGAGGCGTGCCTCGGCCTCCTTGTACGTGAGGCGTTCGTCGCTGTGGATGACGGACTTGTAGATCTCGATCGTCTGGTAGGAGAGGTCCTCCTTGTCGAGGTGCATCTCGACGGTGTGCGCGAGGCGGTCCTCGCCGGGGACCAGCGAGCAGACCGTCTCCGCGAGCACGGGCGGCAGCATGTGCATCGTGTAGCCGGGAAGGTAGACGGTGTTCGCGCGCTGGATTGCCTCGTCCCACATCGCGGAGTCCGGGTGGACGTAGTGGGTGACGTCCGCGATGTGGACCCAGAGGACGTACTCGTCGTCGCGTTCGAGCACGCTGATGGCGTCGTCGAAGTCCTGGGCGTCGACGGGGTCGACGGTCCACGTCGGCAGCGGCCGCATGTCCGCTCGCTCGTCGACCTCCTCGGCGATCTCGTCCTGGACGCCCTCGGTGCGCTCCTCGGCTTCGGCGACGACCTCGGGCGGGAACTCGTCGTGGAGGTCGAACTTCTCGAAGAGGTCGTCGCGCTTGTTCTCGAGTTGGCGAGCGAGCTCCGGCGAAATCTCGACGGGGCCCTGGTCCTCGATGGAGCCCTGGGCCGGCTCGGCGGCGTCGCCGTCGTCGTCAGTCATACTCACCAGTAGCCGGCACCCGTAGTTAGTGGTGTCGCCGTGCTACTCGCGGCCGGCGGGCTCTCCGCGGGTGTCGGTGAGGAACCGGGAGAGGAACTCCGCGTCGTCGACCTCGCCGGCGCCCGCGGCCTCCAGGGCGGCTTCGAGGCCGTCGCGGGCGTGCTTGGTGAGCGCGCGGAAGCAGGGCTTGCAGAGGTACTCGAACTCTTTGCCGTCGCGGTCCCAGCGGTCGCCGTACTTGTCGTACTCGCGGGCGTTCTGGCGGGAGACCTCCTCGCCGCAGGCGATACAGGAGACGGTCTCGGTCTCGCCCCACATCGTCTGTACGTTCGGCGCGCCGCTACTTAGCGATTGGGCCGTGCTGCCGAATGGAACGGGCGTTTTAAGCCCCGAGCAGCCCCGTGGATAGGTATGGAAGTCTCCTCGCGTCACCACCTGCGCAGCGACGAAATCGACGCCATCGCCGACGCCCTCCGAGAGGGCCTGGGCGTCGAACTGGACGCAGACTCGTTCGAACTCGTGGAGTTCGCCGACGAGGACTTCGAAATCGTGCTCGTCGACGGCGACCCCCTGGTGTGGTATCCGGGGGGCGAGCCGTTCGTCACCGTCGCGGGCGCGAACCGCACCGACCCCTCCACGGGCGTCGTCACCGTCGACGCGGGCGCCGTCTCCTTCGTCAGCGACGGCGCGGACGTGATGCGACCCGGCATCACCGAGGCCTCCGAGGGCATCTCGGAGGGCGACCTCGTCGTCATCCAGGAGGAGGCCCACGGGAAGGCGCTCGCGGTCGGCCGCGCGCTCACCGACGGCGACGACATGGTCGGCGACTCGGGGAAGGTCGTGAAGGCGCTGCACCACGTCGGCGACGAACTGTTCGAGTTCTCGGTCTGAGCGTCAGGCCCCGTCTCCGTCCGTCTCTTCGTCCGCCGCTTCGGCCGCCGCGTCCTCGTCGTCGTTCTCGTCGTCCTCGGGGTCGCCGTACAGTTCGATGGCGTCCTCGTAGCCTTCCTTGGCCAGCCGGTAGGTCTCGCGCAGGTCGACGACCGGGTCCTCGCTGGCGTCGACTCGGAGGTCGTTCCAGTACGGCGCGTCGTCCTCCCCGGTGTCCGCGACGCTGACGGCCGCGCTCTGGACGGTGAGTTCCTCGCGCTTGTCGCCGCCAGCGGCCTGTCCGGCGCCGAGCGCGTCGATCAGGCGCTTCGCCAGCGGTTCGTCGCCGTCGCGCAGGTCCTCGTACTTGTCCGCGGTGCGCTCGACGACGGCCTCGCCGGTGAGGAGGTTGCCGGCGACCGTGTAGTCGTCGCGGTCGACCTCGCCGTACCAGCCGTTGCAGCCCTCGCCGGAGAACGCGAACGACCCCTCGCGGCCGACGCCGTGGAGCTGGCGGTCCTCGCTGCCGTCGTCCGCGTTGAGGAGCGCCTGGAGCGCGTCCTCGACGCCGAGTCCGTCCGCGAGGTACTCGACGCCCTTCGACCCGAGTCGGGGGTTCGTCAGGCTCTGCGTGGCGACAGCGCCGTGCTCGTTGACGTGCGGACAGGGGACGCCGACGCCAGGCAGTCGAGTCGTCACCGCCACCCCGAAGCGGTACTGCTCGTCGCCGTCGTCGTCCTCGTAGGACTCGCGGACGCAGATGCTGAAGGTCACGCCCGAACGGTGCGACCGGAACGGCATAGAGGTGGGCGAACCGGCAGGCCCTGAGACCGCACCCCGGAGTATTTGTACCGGTCGAGAAGACGAGGAATTATGACACGTCGGCTGGCCGCCCTCGGCTGTGTCCTCCTCCTGGCGACCGCCGGCTGCGCTGGCATCGGCGGCTCGGACGACACGACGACGGAGACGGTGAGTGACACCGCCGAGACGTACACTGCGAGCGAACCACCCGAGCAACTCGCCCCAGGCGTGACAGCGGCCGGCGTCGAGGACGCGCGGGCGCTGGCCGACGCGCACCGCGGCGCACTCGAAGGCGACCAGTTCGTTCGCCGCGCCCGGACGCGAATGACGAACGAGTCGGCGACCGCCACGCAGACTCAGACCCAGCAGTTCACGACCGACTCCCTGTGGCGGCTGACAGTGAGCGGTGAGCAGTCGCCGGTCGCGTTCGGCGTGACGAACGGAACGTACGGCGTGTACGCCGACAGCGAACGAGTGCTCTGGCGGCTCGTCGACGACGAGACGGGGAACACCTCCTACGGCGTCGAGCAGGTGACAGCCGACGGCGAGAGCGTGACGATTCCGCCCGCGCAGGTGTTCGAGAACCAGGTGCGGTGGATATACAACCACGGCCTCGTCTACTCGCTGGCCGCGAACGCTGACAGCGCCGAAGCGGTCGACGGAACCGAAGCGGTCGTCGAACTCTCGGGGACCGCCCCCGAGGCGCCGACACGCTTCGACCGCACCGGCGACGTCGAGTTCACGATGACCGTGACTGGAGAGGGGCGCGTGACGGCCATCGACCTGACGTACGCGTCTGGAGACACGACCGTGGAGCGCACCATCACGTTCGACACCGACGTCGTCAACCCCGCCGAGGAGCCGGCCTGGTACGAGACGGCGCTGAACGAGACTGGGCTGAGCGAGGCGCCGACGAGCGAGACCGACGCGTAGGGTAGTCGGCCGCCTCGTTCCGTCTGACGCAAGAACTATGCCCGCGGCGGGTCGGTGTGTTGGGTATGGGCTTCATGGACAAGATTCTCGGGGGGAGCGGGAGTTCCACCGAGGACTACGTGGAACTGGACGTCGAGGATTTCGACACGGACGGCGGGGAGGCGAACGTCTCCGTCCACATCGCCGAGATCGACGGCCAGGAGGACGTCATCGCCATCAAGGACGCCGTCTACGACGGCGACCTCGTCGTGGCGGACATCACGCGGCTCCGCACCGAGGACAGCATGGTCGAACACGTCATCGACGAGCTCCGGCAGGTCGCGACGGAGGTCGGCGGCGACATCGTCCAGAAGGGCGACGACCAGCTCATCGTCACGCCGAACGGCATCGCCATCAGCCGGTCGAAGCTCAACCGGCCCTGAGCGCCTGACTCGACTGCATCTGGAACCGTCGACGGACTGCTAGCTCCTTCACTACTCGTCGACCTGACTCGGTAACAGAACGGAGAGTGGCGCTTACGAGACGTTGTCGGGCTTCTCGGCGTCGTCCTCGACGGAGCGCTTCATGGAGTCCCGTCGGGACTTCGCGTCCCGACCGGTGGCCTCCAGCAGGAAGTCGTTCTTCGCGTCGACGGCGTCGGCGGCCGCGTCGGCGTTGCCCTCCGCGATGACGTCCTCGGCGGGGCGTTCCTCGAACTCCACGCCGAGTTTGTCCTTCTTCCCGGAGTACGAGACGGCACCGGCGACGATGCGTTCGAAAACGGGATTCTTGGGGTCGGCGACGACGTAGAGGTCGCTGCCCTTGAAATCCTCGGTGCCCGAGATCTCGCCGAAGTACTCCTCGACGGTGGCTTCCATGTCGGGCACTCGTTCCTCGAGGTACTCCCCTCTCCGCATCTTGTACTCCTTCATGAGCGCGAGAACGGCAGCGAGGGTTTTAGTCCCTTCGTGTGGCGTCAGCGGTCCTCGCCGAGGTAGCCGCGCTTGCACTCCGGACAGATGTCGCCGGCGCGCAGGCTCGACCCGGCGGCGTACCGCTCGAAGCCGCACTCGGGGCAGAACAGCGTGAAGTTGAGGTCGTCCGTGCCGGCCTGGTCGACGGGGCCGGCGCTCGTGAATCCGGTCTCGGCGGCGGGGTCGGGTTCGGGCTCTTCGGCGAATTCGAAGGTACCCGTCTCCGAGTCGGCGTCCACGGTCGCCACGTCGACCTCGCCGGCCGGGTCGTCGCCGGGGGTGGCGTCGAAGCCCTCGTCCTCGCCTTCCGGCTCCGGCCACTCGCCACGGTCGCGGTCCAGGCCGCCGTCGTCGCTCGGCTCCGTCGCGGCCCCGGCGGCCGTACTCGCGGCTTCTGCCGCGTCGGACGCAGCATCCCCGCCTGCGGGCCCACTCGGGTCGGCGCCGGCCGAGTCGTCGGCGTCGCTCGACCCGACGAACTCGACGTCCTCGTCGTCGGGGTCCGGTGTCGGCGTCCCCGGGTCGTCCGGGTCGACCTCGGGGTCGGCGGGCTCGTCCCACTGGTCGCTACCCGGCGTCGCGTCGTCGGCGTCGTCGTCGAGGATGACAGCGTCGTCCGCGTCCGTGTCCGCGGCCGGGTCGGCGTCCTCACCGTCCGCGCCGGCCGACTCGGCGTCCCCCGACATCCCGGCCTCGGCCTGCTCGATGACCTCGGTCGCGGACGTGAACGCGCCGCCGGCGTCACCGGCGTCGGCGTCGTCGTCCGTCGACGGCGTCCCCGCTCCGGCCGGGTCGGGCGACGCGGCCGCGTCGGCGCTCGCCTCGGCGTCCGGCGTCGGCTCGGGCTGAATCGGGCGGACCTCGGTGTTCTCGCTGGTGACGTGCTCGGCGCCACATCGACGACACTCCCGCAGTTCGCGCTCGGTCACGACCACCTCGTTCCCGCGTTCCTCGCGGTCCCGCTCGACGAACGACTCGCCGTAGTCGTGCCCGAGCAGGGAACACCTGATACCCATTGGCAGGGTCGTATCCGGCCCAACGGCAAAAGACTACCGTTCAGGGACACGGCTAAGACGCCGGCGTACGTCCGTTCAGCTATGCGTGCCAAGCGCGAGTATCGCGACCGCCCCGGGACGGAGGTGGCGGTGCTCGACGCGCTCGTCGAACGCGCGAACGGCGGCATGACCGTCTTCGAGCTCCGCGCGAGCGTCGACGCCGACATCGATGGCATCGAGGACGCCCTCGGGTCGCTCACCAGCGACGGCCTCGTCCACGCCGACCAGGAAAACGGCCGGACACGGTTCACCGTCGACGACCGCGTCGTTCCCAGCCCCGAGGACGACAACTACGAGGACTCCCTGTTCGACGCGATCAAGCGCCGCATCGGCCTCTGACCGCGCTGCGAACCGGCGCGGAAGCCGGGATGCGGTGGGTTTACGCCGCGCGGGCGGCGACTTCGAGGCATGACTGTCGTCAGGGAAGCCCACGAGGCTCACGGCGCGACGTTCCGCGAGGTGGCGGGGCGGTCGTTCCCCGCGGAGTACGGCCGGCCGGAGCGCACCCACCGTGCGGTGCGTAACGGCGTCGGCGTCACCGAGCACGCCTTCGACGTGGTCGTGGCGGCCGGCGAGGACCGCCACGCGTTCGTCGACGGCGCCGTATCTGGCGCCGTCCCGACCGCGGACGGCGAGGCGAGCTACACGCTCCTCCTCGACGACGCGGCCACGGTGCGCGCGGACTGCTACGCGTTCGCGACCGGCGACCGACTGCTCCTGTTCCTGCCGGGCGGCGAGGGCGACGCCGTCGCCGCCGACTGGCGCGAGCAGGCCGGCGACCGGGACGTCGACCTCTCGCTTGCGACCGACGACTTCGGGACGTTCGGCGTCCACGGCCCCAACGCGACGGAGAAGGTCGCCAGCGTCCTCCACCACGCGAGCCCGCCCGAGGAGCGTCTGCGGTTCGTGCGCGGCGAGATGGAGGGCGGCGTCACCGTCGTCCGCGACGACGACCTCGCCGGCGAGGAGGGCTACCTCGTCGTCTGCGCCGCCGAGGACGCCGACGAGGTCTTCCAGACGCTGCTCGTGCGCGGGCTGAACGCCGTCCCGTTCGGCCGCGAGACCTGGGAGACGCTCACGCTCGAGGCCGGTACGCCCCTCTTCGAGACCGAACTCCGCGGCCGGACGCCCGCCGAAATCGGGCTCTCGCGGCTCGCCGGCGGGGCTGACGACTCCGGCGACGACGGCGAGCGCCTGGTCGGTCTCGAACCGGACGACCTCCCGGAGCGGGGCGCCCCGGTGTCCCTGGACGGCGACGAAGTCGGCACTGTCACGCGCGCCGCCGACTGCCCGACGCGGGACGCCCCAATCGCGTTCGCCGCCGTCTCGGGCGTCGAACCGGGCGCGGAGGGCGTGACCGTCGGCGACGGCGTGGACGCGGCCGTCGTCGACCTCCCGTTCGTCGAGACGGGGCAGCGCTCGCGACGGGTTCCCGTGTACTGACGGCCGAGCAGCAACCAGACGCGCTACCGGAGTAAGGCCCGCACCTGGTCGAGCGAGAACAGGCTCGTCGGCTTGTCCATGTGGACCGCTATCTCGCCGGAGAACAGCTTCATCCCCGCCTTCTGTATCGGTTCTGGCATCGAGTACCCCTTCCGGACGAGGTGGCCGAGCGCGATGTCGCGGCCGAGTTCGTCGCGCCACGCGCGCTCGTAGCCCGCGAGCGTCCCGGGCCGGTCGGGGTCGAGTTCGCGCGCGGCGGCGTCGGCGGCGGTCATCCCGTAGCGGATGCCGCCGCCCGTGAACGGCTTCGTCTGGCCGGCGGCGTCACCGAGCAGGAACCCCCGACGGCTCGTGACGGTATCTGGCGGGCCGATGGGAATCAGTCCCGAGCAGCGGTGTTCGACGTCGACGCCGTAGTCCGCGACCAGGTCGTCGAAGCGGTCGGGGACATCCGCTCCGGGAGGGGCGGCGAGCCCGTACTCGACGCCGCCCTCGCCGCGGGGGATGCGCCACGCGAAGAACTCGGGGACGGTGAGGTGAACGTCCACGAAGTCCTCGTGGTCGGGGTCGGGGTCGAACGCGAGCGCGCCGTGCAGGAACTCGTCTGGTTCGGGGAGCCCGAGTGCGTCCCGGACTCTGGAGCGGGGCCCGTCCGACCCCGCGACCATCTTCGCCGACACGTCGACCTGACCGTCCGGGCCGTTCACCGTGAGGGCCACGCGGTCCCGGTGCTCGGTGACCCCGGTGACGGTGTGTTGCTCGCGGACGTCCGCGCCGGCGTTGCGGGCGGCGTCCGCCAGCACCTTGTCCAGTTGCACGCGGTCGACGGCGTTCGAGATGGCCTCCCGCTTGTAGAAGGGGTGCGAGGGGGAGTCCGCGCCGCCGAGGTGGAAGCGCGCGCCCCGAATCTCGTTCTGGAAGAGCGCCTCGCGGTGTTCCTCGGGGACGAACTCCCAGACGTCGAGGCTGACGTGCCCCGAGCACGCCAGCGGTTTCCCGAGTTCGCCGGACTCGAAGGCGACCACGTCGTAGCCCTGCTCGGCAGCGCGGCGGGCGAACCGCGCGCCGGCCGGTCCCACGCCGACGACCGCGAAGTCGTACATCACCGTCCCGTAGTCCGGTAATCAGGAAAGGTCTTCCCCCTCGGGGGGTCGTCACCACCAGTCGAGGGACCGATTGCGACGTCGGAGGTGCGCCGGGTCGAGCGCTCCCTCGGGGACGTCGACGCGCTCGCCGTCGCGTTCGAGGAGCGTCCGCGCCAGGAGGTCGCTGTCCGTCTCGAACGCCGGGGAGACGTGCAGCCGGAAGTCGGCGTCGAGCGTGTACAGCCCGGCGTCGAACGCGGCGTGGTGGGTCTTGTCGAGCGCGACGACGTTGCCCGGGTCCGTGCGCAGCGACTCGTGGTCGCTCCAGGACAGCACGTGCGCGACGTCGAGCAGTCGCGGCTGGTCGACGCCCGACACCGGGCACTCGGTGGCGTACCGCGAGAGGACGGCGTCCCGGAACGCCACGGGAAGCGAGCGAGCGCCGACCGTCGTTTCGTACTCGCTGGCCTCGTACTGCCAGCCGTCACCCTGACCGGCGGAGTCGCCTGATTCGCCGCCGCCGACGGGCTCCGCCGCGTCGCCCAGGTCGTGAATCCGGTAGGTGCCCTCGCCGTCCACGAACTCCACCTCGCCCCGTTCGCCGAGTTGCTGGAGTATCTGGCGGAGCTTCGCCTCCCGGTTGTGGTTGTCGGGGAACTCCTCGCGGAGCACTGGGAGCATCTGGTCGTACAGCTCCTGTAGCTCGACGACCCGCCAGCCGGTGTCGGCGCGGTACCGGGCGAGCTCCCGCCGGACGACGCGGCGCCATCGCGACATGGCGCCCGGTTCGGATCGCCCGATCTAAAGCCTTCGGAGGGGCAGGTGCGCGACCCACGAGTCGGGGAAGAAAACCGAACGCGGTCAGTCGTCGTCTGCGGTCGGCGCGGCCTTCTCCTCGTCCTTCGCGGGCTTCTCGCGGTCGCTCCGGGGGCCTTCGATGTCGACGGCGGGAAGCTTGTCCCGGAGGTAGCGGCCGGTGTGGCTGTCGTCGTTCCGGGCGACCGCCTCGGGGGTGCCGGTGGCGACGACGTCGCCGCCGGCCTCGCCGCCCTCGGGACCGAGGTCGACGACGTGGTCGGCGTTCTTCACGAGGTCGAGTTCGTGCTCGATGACGACGACGGTGTTGCCGCGGTCGGTGAGCCGCTGGAGCACCTCGATGAGCTTGCGCTCGTCGGCGCTGTGGAGGCCCGTCGTCGGCTCGTCGAGCAGGTAGAGGGTGTCGCCGGCGTCCTTCTTCCCGAGCTCCTCGGCGAGCTTGACGCGCTGGGCCTCGCCGCCGGAGAGCGTGGTGGAGGGCTGGCCGAGGCGCATGTAGTCGAGGCCGACGTCCTTCAGCAACTGGAGGCGGCGGCCGAGTCGGGAGTCCGCCTCGAAGAAGTCGTGGGCCTCCTCGACGCTCATCTGGAGGACGTCCGCGATGGTCTTGCCCTTGAACTCCACCTGGAGGGTCTCGTCGTTGTAGCGGTCGCCGCCGCACTCCTCGCAGGGGACGTGGACGTCCGAGAGGAAGTTCATCTCGATCTTCTGGGTGCCCTGGCCGCCGCAGGCCTCACACCGCCCGCCCTTGACGTTGAACGAGAACCGCCCCTTCTCGTAGCCGCGCTGCTTGGAGAGTTTGGTCTGCGCGAACTTCTCCCGGATGTAGTCGAAGATGCCCGTGTACGTCGCGGGATTGGAACGGGGCGTGCGGCCGATGGGGCTCTGGTCGATGAGCCGCACCGTCTCGACGTGCTCGATGCCCTCGATGGCGTCGTGCTCGCCGGGGTCGACGCTCGTGTTGTCGTTCATCTCGCGGGCGAGGCCCTTGTAGAGGATGTCGTGCATCAGCGTCGACTTCCCGGAGCCCGACACGCCGGTGATGGCCGTGAACGCGCTGATTGGGAGGTCGACGTCGAGGTCCCGGAGGTTGTGCTGGCGGGCGCCCTCGATGGTGAGCGTCTCCTCGTAGTCCCGTCGCTCCTCGGGGACGGGAATCTGTTTGCGGCCGGCGAGGTAGTCGCCCGTGATGGAGCCCTCTGTCTGCATCAGGTCCTCGACGTCGCCGTTCGCGACGACCTCGCCGCCGTGGCGGCCCGGCCCCGGACCCATGTCGACGACGTTGTCGGCGCGGCGCATCGTCTCCTCGTCGTGCTCGACGACGACCAGGGTGTTCCCGAGGTCGCGGAGCTCCGCCAGGGTGTTCAGGAGGCGGTCGTTGTCGCGCTGGTGGAGGCCGATGGAGGGTTCGTCGAGGACGTACAGCACGCCGACGAGGCCGGACCCGATCTGGGTGGCAAGCCGGATGCGCTGGGATTCGCCGCCGGAGAGCGTGGAGGCCTCGCGGTCGAGCGTGAGGTACTCCAGGCCGACCTCCTGCATGAAGCCGAGGCGAGCGCGGATCTCCTTGAGAATCTCCTCGGCGATTTTCGTGTCGCGCTCGTCCATCCCGTCCTCCATGCCCTCGAAGTGCTCGAGGGCGTCACCGATGCTCATCCGGTTGACTTCCGTGATGGGGGTGTCGTCGACGAGCACGGCCCGCGAGGACGGCTTCAGGCGCGTGCCGTCACAGGCCGGGCACGTCGTGACGGACATGTACGTCTCGATGTGGTCTCGGGTGGACTCGGAGTCCGTCTCGACGTAGCGGCGCTCCAGGTTCGGGATGACGCCCTCGAAGCGCTTCTCCTTCCGGCGGGTGCCGTTCTTCGTGGAGCGCTCGAAGACGACGTCCTCGCTGGTGCCGTAGAGGAACGCGTCCTGGACGTCCTCGTCGAGGTCCTCGAACGGCGTGGTGACGCTGACACCGAAGTGCGCGGCGACGGCGTCCAGCCGGGTTCGGTAGTACGAGCGGTTGTAGCTCCAGGCCTCGAAGACGTCCTTGACGGGCTTCGAGGGGTCGACGACGACGAGGTCCTCGCTGACCTCCTTCGTGTTCCCGATGCCCTCGCACTCCGGGCAGGCGCCGTGCGGGCTGTTGAACGAGAAGCTCCGCGTCTCGATTTCGCTGATGTCGATGCCGCAGTGCGTGCACGCGAGGTCCTCGCTGAACTCCACGACGAGGCGGTCCTCCGCGTCGTCGTCTGCGAGGTCTCCGGTCGAGCGCGCGGTCGCGCCGCCGAGTTCGACGTCCTCGTCGGGGTCGGGCAGCACGACCTTCAGCACGCCGTCGGCCTCCTCCAGGGCGGTCTCCACGCTGTCAGTGATGCGCGACCTGGCGTCGTCGCTGACGGTCACGCGGTCGACGACCACGTCGACGGTGTGGTCGTAGTTCTCGTCGAGGTCCGGGTCGTCGTACGCGAGGTCGTAGGCCTCGCCGTCGACCTCCACCCGGGAGTAGCCCTCGCTCACGAGCTCCTCGAAGAGCTCCTCGAAGGCGCCCTTCTGGTCGCGCACGACGGGCGCCGCGATTTTGGCTCTCGTGCCCTCGGGCAGTTCGAGGATGCGGCGAACCATCTGCTGGGCGGACTGCTCGCCGACCTCGCGGCCGCACTCCGGACAGTGCGGGACGCCGACGCGGGCGTACAGCAGCCGCAGGTAGTCGTGGAGTTCGGTGACGGTGCCGACCGTCGACCGGGGGTTGTTCGCGGCGTTCTTCTGGTCGATGGAGATTGCGGGGCTCAGGCCCTCGACGGACTCCACCTGGGGCTTGTCCATCTGCCCGAGGAAGTTCCGCGCGTACGCCGAGAGGCTCTCGATGTAGCGGCGCTGGCCCTCCGCGTAGATGGTCTCGAACGCCAGCGACGACTTCCCGGACCCCGAGAGCCCCGTGACGACGTTCAGCGACTCGCGGGGCAGCTCCACGTCGAGGTCCTTGAGGTTGTGCTCCTCGGCCCCTCGGACCTCGATGTACTCCTCACTCATTGGACGGTCACAGGGGACGAGTTAGTGAAGGTTTATCGGTCCCGGCACGACGCAGCCGGCCCCTATCCGACGCCTAGCCGGCCACCACTACTCCGCGACGGCCGCCGGCTCGGCGCCCGAAATCTCGTGCAGTCGCTCGGGGTCGATGGGCCAGACGGCCGTCGGCGTGCCCGCCGCCGCCCACACCTCGTCGTGGCCGAGCAGCGTCTCGTCCATCAGCACGGGGACGTCCGTCGCGTGGCAGAACGGCGGGACGCCGCCGATGCTCCACCCCGTCGCCTCCTTCACTTCGTCGGCCTCGGCCATCCGGGCGTCGCTGGCGTCCCGGTAGACCGCGACCTTGTCGAGGTCGACGCGGTTCGCGCCGCTGGTCACCACCACGACCGGCTGCTCGTCGTCGACCACGACGACGATGCTGGACGCGATCTGGGCCACGTCGCAGCCGACGGCGTCGGCCGCGTCCGCAGCGGTCTTCGTGCCCTCGTCGAACTCGTGGACGTCCACGTCGACGCCGTACTCCTCACTGGCCTGCTCGGCGAACTCCGCCGCTCGCTCGTGCATGGGGATTGGTGACAGGGCCGGGGGAGAAAGGCGTGTCGCTCGACGCAAAGGCGGCGTCCGGAGTGGAGAAGTTCTTCACCGTGTGTGCGCAAGCAGCCAGTGTGCCTTCGGAGTCGCCCTCGCTGCTCGCCCGGTCGCTGCCCGTCGTCGGCGTCGCGTATCTCGTCTTCCTCGCGACGCAGCCGCCGCCCGCTCGCTGGGTCGGGCTGGCGTGTCTGGTCGTCCTCGCGCCGTTCGCCGTCGGCTGGGCGCTCGGCCGGTTCGCCGGCGTCGGCCCATGGAGCGGCGAGAGCTGAGTTAGACCGACTCCGGCAGCCAGCCGCCGTCGACTTCCACGTTCTGGCCCGAGATGTACGCGGCGTCCTCGTCGCAGAAGAACCGGACGACGCCCGCGATGTCGTCGAACGTCGCCCAGCGGCCGCGGGGCGCGTCCTCGGGGAACTCGTCGGAGTTCTCGATGACGTACGGCGAGACGGCGTTGACGGTGATACCGTCCTCGGTAGTGTCCGCCGCGAGCATCCGCGTGAACATCAGGACGCCCTGCTTGGCGGCGAAGTACGGGAAGTTCTTCGCGCTCACCAGTCCCTTCTCCGCGGAGGCGTAGCCGACGTTGACGATGCGGCCCCACTCCTGGTCGCGCATCCCGTCGAGGGCGCGCTTCGACGTGAGGTAGGTCGCGGTGAGGTTCGTGTCCAGCACGCGGTTCCAGTCCTCGAAGCTGATGGCCTCCCAGTGCTCGGGGGCGAAACTGCCGACGTTGTTCACGAGCACGTCGACGGTCCCGAGCGTGGCTTCGACCTCGTCGAAGATGCCGTCGACGCCGTCGGGGTCGGTGACGTCTCCCTGGACGGTCGTCGCGTCCCCGGCTCCCAGGTCGCGGGCGTCTTCGGCGACCGACTTCGCGGCGTCGGCACTGGTGTTGTAGTGGACGGCGACGTTGGCGCCGCAGTCGGCCAGCGAGAGTGCGAGGCCGCTGCCGAGGCCGCGCGCGCTCCCCGTGACGAGCGCCGTGCGGCCGGAGAGGTCGGGCTGGTGCATGGCGCTGGGTTCGGTCGGACCGGCCATATGCTTATGCCGTTCGCGGGCTACGGCCGGACCATGACACTCGACCGACTGCTGGTCGCCGTCGGGCCGGGGGACGACGACCGGGTCGGCCCGCTCGCCGCGACGACCACGGACATCGCCGGCCCCGCCGGGGCGGCGGTGACGCTCGCGCACGTGTTCACCGAGCGGGAGTACGAGGACGCGAGGAAGCGCCTGGGCGGCGAGCCGGGCGACGAGGTGACCCCGGACTCGGTGGCGCGCCGGCACGCCACCGTCCGGGCGCTCGGCGACGCGTTCGAGGACGCGGGCGTCGACTACGACGTCGCGGGGCGCGTCGGCGACCACGGGGAGGCCATCGTCTCGCTGGCGGGCGACACGGACGCCGACCTCGCCGTGGTCGGCGGCCGACAGCGCTCGCCGACCGGGAAGGCGGTCTTCGGGAGCACCGCCCAGACCGTCCTGCTGTCGTCGCCCTGCCCGGTGACGTTCGTGCGGAGCGACCACTGATGGACGCGACTGTCGAGGAGGGTCTGGCGGGCGCGCTCGTCGTCTCGCTGGAGCCGGGAGAGGCCGTGCTGGCTGCCTCGGGGTCGCTCGTCGACCACACGGGCGGTGTCAGGGTCGAGCGCGCGCGTGAGGGCGTGCTCCGGTCGGTCGCGAACGCCGCCCAGCAGCGCGAGGTGACGCCGGTCCGGGTGACTGCGACCGGCGGGACGACGGCGACGGTGCGGTTCGCGCCCGGTCGAATCGGGGGCGTCGGGTCCTGCGACCTCGACGACGCCAGCGTGGTCTCGGTCGCCAGGAGCGCGTTCCTGGCGGCGCCAGACGATACCGAAATCGGCGCCGGCAGTGTCGGGAACGCTCCGACCAGGGGGATGGGAGTGTTGCTCACGGAGCTATCGGGTAGCGGGACGGCGTACGTTTCGGGGCCGGGGCGCGTCGAGCGCGTCGCTCTCGGCGGTGGCGACACGCGGGTGGTCGCCACCGACCACGTCGTCGCGTTCGAGGACCGGGTGGGCGCCGGGGTCGAGCGCGTGTCCGCGATGGAGGACGCGCCTGCAGTCGCTCGGTTCCACGGGCCTGGCGCGGTCTGGGTGTCCAGCCGCGCTCGGCGCGGCGGCCGCGAGTAGGGGACTAACACGGCTTCGAGTGAAAACTGTGCAGTTAAGTGCTCGCGGGCACCCCCTACTGGTGAATGCACTACGCGGGCGTCGACCTCGGCGCGACGAACGTGCGCGCGGCGGTCGCCGACGAGGACGGCGACGTCGTCGGCAGCGACCGCCGGGGGACGCCTCGCGGCCCGACCGGCATCGACGTCACCGAGGCCGTCCTCGACACGCTCCGGGCGGCCTGCGCGGACGCCGGCGTCGACCCGACGGACGTGCGGGCCGCCGGCATCGCCAGCATCGGTCCGCTGGACCTCGCCGAGGGCACCGTCGAGGGCCCCGCGAACTTCCCTGACTCCGTCGACACCATCCCGCTCGTCGGTCCCGCCTCGAACCTCCTCGACTCGGAGTCAGTCTGGCTCCACAACGACACCGTCGCAGGCGTCATCGGCGAGCGCTTCCACGCCGACAGCACGCCCGACGACATGGCCTACGTCACCATCTCCTCGGGCATCGGCGCGGGCGTCGCAGTCGACGGCGAGGTCCTGGAGGGCTGGGACGGCAACGCGGGCGAACTCGGCCACATGGTCGTCGACCCCCAGGGCCGCCGGACGTGTGGCTGCGGCCGAGACGGCCACTGGGAGGCGTACTGCTCCGGGAACAACATTCCGGAGTACGCCCGGAGGCTCGCCGACGAGGACGGCGGCGTGGCGACCGACCTCCCCCTGGAGGACCCCGAGTTCTCCGCGAAGGACGTCTTCGACGCCGCCGGCGACGACGAGTTCGCGGACTACGTCGTCGACCAGGTGGGGTTCTGGAACGCAGTCGGGATGACGAACCTCGTGCAGGCGTACGCGCCGCTCGTCGTGTACGTCGGCGGCGCCGTCGCGCTGAACAACCCCGAGGCCGTGCTCGACCCAATCCGTGAGCACCTCGACGAGGGCGTGTTCAACAACGTCCCCCAGGTCAGACTGACGACGCTCGGCGACGACGTCGTGCTCAAAGGCGCCATCGCGTCGGCGCTCACCGGCGGCACCGGCGACCGTTCGCGCGGCCCGTAGCCGGACGCAGGACTTTTGCGCGGCGCTCCCGCAGTACGGGGCATGCGACGACGTGACGTGCTGCGCGGCGCCGCCGGCGCAGCAGCCCTCCCGTTCGCGAGTCGAGTCGCTTCCGCGACGAGCCAGGACGCCTACGCCCCCCTCGGGACCGTCGAACTCCGGGGCGCGAAGGAGGCGGTGGTCGGCGACGACGGCGACACCGTCTACGTCGCCACGACGGACGGCTTCGCCACCGTCGACGTCTCCGACCCCGAGAACCCCAGCGTGCTCGTGCAAGCGTCCTCGCTGCTGTCGGACCGCGAGAACGGCCCGATGGAGGGCGTCTACGACGTGAAGGTCGACGGCGACACGATGATCGCTGTCGGGCCGGCCAACCCCGTCCAGGAGGATGTCTTCAACGGCGTGGCCGTCTACGACGTCTCGGACCCGGCCGCCCCCGAACTCCGGGCCGCCCACGAGACCGGTCACGCCATCCACAACGCCTACCTCGACGGGGACATCGCCTACCTCACCGGCACCCGGGTCCGGAACAGTCCCGTCGTCGTCGTGGACGTCTCCGGTGACGAGCCGGAGGAGCTCGCGCGCTGGTCGCGGGTCGACCACGACGAGGCGTGGTCGGAGGTCCACAACTCCAACCACGACCTCTACGTCCACGAGGACACCCTCTACGTCGCCCACTGGGACGCCGGCACGTGGCTCGTCGACGTCTCGGACCCGAGCCAGCCCGAGTACGTCAACCACTTCGGGCACTACAGCCTCGAGGACCTCCGGGAGCTCGACGACCCGCAGGCCGCCTACGAGCTCCCGGGGAACGCCCACTACGTCGCCGTCAACGACGACGCGTCCCTGCTCGCCTGCGGCGCCGAAGCGTGGGACGTCAGCCCCGACGACGGCAGCCAGGACGCCCCGGGCGGCATCGACATCTGGGACGTCTCCGACCCCCAGAGCCCGGAGAAGCTGTCGTTCGTCGAGCCGCCGCCGACGCCCGACGCGAGCTACCGGGGGTCGTGGACGACGAGCCACAACTTCGAGTTCGACGGCGACCGGCTGTACACGTCCTGGTACCAGGGCGGCGTGAAGATTCACGACGTCTCCGACCCCGCGAACCCCGAGGAGCTGGCGTGGTGGCGCCAGCCCGAGGAGGCGATGTTCTGGACCGCCCAGTCGCTGGGGAGCGACGCGGACGCGTTCGTCGCGTCCAGCATGACGGGCGGCGACGAGTACGGCCCGGGGCTGTTCACGTTCCCGGACCGCGCCGGCGAGCAGGCCGACGCGCCGAGTCTCACTGCTAACGAGACGGTGACGACGACGACGACCGACGGCGTGACCACGACCGAGACGGGACCGGCGACGACGACGAAGACACCGACGGCGACCACCACCGACAGCACCACGACGGACGGAAGCGACGGCGGGTCGGGCGACGGCGGGGAGTCCGGCGGGAGCGTCCCCGGGTTCGGCGTGCTCGCCGCGGTCTCGGGCGCGTCGGCCGCCGCGCTGGCGGCGTGGCGGCGCCTCGACTAACCGAAGGTATACCACTGCTCGGGTTCGTAGCACTCGGTATGAGCGAGACCGCGGGTGCGGGGGACCTCCACGAGCGCGTCGAGACGTGGCTCGTCGCCCAGATGCCGATCATCAGGAGCCACGGCGGCACGAGCGCCGTCCGGAAGGCCGACCCCGACGACGGCGAGGTCGTCGTGGAACTCGGCGGCGCGTGCTCGGGTTGCGGCATCAGCCCCCGGACCGCCCAGCGCATCAAGATGGACCTCGCCGCGGAGTTCGACGAGGTCGACGACGTCGTCGTGCGGTTCACGGACGGCGACGGCGGCGGCTGGGGCGGCGACCAGGCGGAGAGCTTCATGGGCGTCGACCGCAACGAGGGCGGCCGCGGCGGCCGCGGCGAGGGCAGCCCGAACTCGGACAACCACTTCTGAGAGCGCGCCGGACGGCCGGCACCGACAGTTCAGTTCTCGACGGCGGATTCGACGCGCTCGGCGACAGACAGCGCCTGCTCCGCGAGCGCCTCGGAGACGAGCCCCTCGTCCACGCAGTCCTGGAGTTCGTCCTCGTCGACCACCTCGACGGTGCCGTCGGCGTGCTTGATGACGTCGACGTGGAGGTCGACGTACCGGACGGCGTCCGGGAACACCTCGACGGGCGTGCAGACGTTCAGGTACGTGCCCTTGCGCTCGCCGTCCTCGCCGCGGTAGACGGTCGGGTACCACCAGTTGCCCTCGGTGAAGCGGGTGGTGGCGGTGTCGCCGGCCTCGCGGTCGACGCCGAGCGCGTCGTAGGTGCCGCCGCCGGTCATCTCGCGCTCGACGGTCACACGGCCCTTCTGGACGTCGCGGTCCGTGACCTCGCCGCGGCCGAGCGAGAACATCGAGCCGTCTGGCTTCCCGTGGTGGAGCGCGACCGCGTCGCCCTCCGTGGGGCCGAACTGGTCGGTGACGGCGCCGAAGGGGAGCGCGTCGAGGTCGACGCCGAGTGACTCCGCGAAGTCGACGGCGCCGCTGGCGGCCTCGCTGCCGGCTTTCACGCGGTGGTGGCCGGGCATCGTGTCGGTGACGGCGCGGCGGTGCTCGTCGAGCGCGGTCCGGCTCTCGCGGCCGAACCACGCCCACAGCGTCGACTCGGGGGCGGCGACGAGTCCGGGTTCCTCGTCCCGCTCCGCGTCCGCGAGCGCGTCCTCGACGTCGTGGGCGCGCTCGGCGAGCGCGTCGAGGGCGTCACCGAGCGCGTCCATGTCGGCGTCCGTCGCGTCGTAGTTCCAGTAGACGCCCCAGTTGTCGGGAACGTCGGGGTCGAGCAGTTCGGCGGTGCGCGCGAGCTGCTCGCGGTCGGCGGCGGCGCCCGAGACGAGCGCGTCGACGCCGCGGTCGAGGCTCGCGAGCGCGCCCGAGACGGTGACGTCGGTGGCGGCGACCGCGCGGTCGTCGCTCCAGGGCGCCGCCGGCTCCCGGATGCCGACTCGGAAGCGGTCGCCGTCGTCGACGTGCTCGTCGGCGTTGCCGAACGGGAGGTAGGCCTCCCGCCCGTCGCCGAGGTCGAGGATGGCGCCGCCGCCGACGGTGCGGTCCACGACGGCGTCGAAGACGGCGCCCCTCGGGACGGGGCTCTCCCAGACGAAGGCGTCCCGACCGAGGTCCGCGAGCACGTCCCGTATCGAGTTCAGGTGGTCGTCGGGAGCGGCGACGCCGACGCCCTGGCGGTCGCCGGTCATCCAGACGTCGGCGTCGGGTTCGGCCGCGCCGAGGTCCGCGTCGAAGCGCTTCCGAATCGGCGGCGAGGCGGCGACGACGTCGAGACCGGCCTCGCGGAACGCCCGGGTGAGTGCGGTCGCGTAGATGCCGCGGACGCGGAGGCTCGTCATTCGAGGTGCGCCCGCTCCCGGGCGAACCGCACGCGGTCGTGGACGGTCGGCCCCAGGGTCAACTCCACCACCTCGTCCGAGAGCACGCGGGCGTCCTCGACGTAGACGCCCCAGGAGTCGAACCGCAGGAAGCCCCGGATGTCGTCGCTGTGCGTGAAGAGGTCGAGGTAGTCGACGGTGTGTTCGGGGTAGTCCGCACTGGAGTGCGTCTGGTCCATGTCCGAGTAGACGGTCTCGGTGTCGGCGAAGAAGGCCTCGACGTCGGCTGCCGTCTCGCTGGCGGCGTCCGCCAGGTCCCGTTCCGCGCGCTGGATGGCGTCCGTGGAGACGCCGGCGTCCCGGAGCGCCCGCCGGGCGCGCTGGTCGAATCGCATACCCCCGGCTTGGCCCCGGGGGCGTATCAGCGTTTCAGTCGTCGGTCGGTGCGTCCTCGTCTCGTCGGTTGCTCTCCCCTTCCAGGGAACTGTACAGCAGTCCGCGGCTGGCACTGTATGGCATACCACGCTGGTCCCCGCGAGTGATTGATAAATCCCCTCCTTTAGGCCCTTATTGGCATATTAGGCCGCCGGTCGCGAACACCGAAGGGGGAGCAGGCTGAATCAGGCGAGCATGACAAGCGAACGGGACCCCGTCCAGCAGGCGGCCGGCGACGACGCCGACCTCTACGACGTCGCCACGTGGGAGCCGCGCAGCGCGCTCGACCGGACGTCGGCGTGGCTGTACGGCGCGCTCGGCACCGGCGCCCGGGCGTTCGTCGTCGCGCTCGCCGTGCTCGTCGTCGTCGCCCAGTTCGCCGCCGCGACGGGGCTCGTGCTCGTCGACCGCCCCATCGTCGGCGTCTACGTCCTGCTGTCGGTCGTGCCCGCGCTCGGCGTCGCGGGCTACATCTGGCGGGCGGACGCGACCCGGCGCGAACCCCTCGAACTGCTCGTCGTGACGTTCGCCCTCGGGTTCCTGTTCGCCGGGTTCGCGGCCGTCCTGAACTCGCTGTTCTCGGGCGCGTTCTTCGGCGTCGCCGAGGCCAATCCGGGCTGGGTCGCCGTCGTCGTCCCCGCGCTGTTCTACTTCCTCATCGTCGGACCCATCGAGGAGACGGTGAAGTGGCTCGCGGTCCGGCTGTACGCCTTCCGCGACGACCGCTTCGACGCCGTCGTCGACGGCGCGGTCTACGGCGCGATGGCGGGCCTGGGCTTCGCCACGATCGAGAACGCCGTCTACGTCCTCCGGGAAGTGGTGTCGGTCACGCAGACCGCGGGCGGCCAGCCGGCCACCGAAGTCGCGTTCCAGGTCGCCGCCGTCCGGACGTTCGCCGGCCCCGGCCACGTCATCTACTCGGCGTTCGCGGGCTACTACCTCGGGCTCGCGAAGTTCAATCCGGAGGACGCCGGCCCCATCGTCGTGAAGGGGCTGGTAGTGGCGTCGGTCATCCACGCGACGTACAACACGGCCGTGACGAACCTCGGCGCCGTCGCGGAGTTCGTCGGCCTCGCGCAGGGCGTCGCCTTCCTCGCGTTCGTCGTCGCCTACGACGGCGTCTTCTTCTACGTCCTCTACCGGAAGCTGAACGCCTACCGGGCGGCGTACGTCGCTTCCGGCGCGCAGGCCGCCGACCGGGAAGCGGCCACGACTGACCAGAACGCTGAGCGCGAACTGGAGGACGAAACCGGGGAGGAGCAGCTGGAGAACCGAGAGCGTGACGACGAGGCCGCCGACTACCGGGACGTCTCGGGCGCGACCGAACCCCAGGACGACTCGGAGTCGTAGGCCGCCATCCGTTCGACGTACTTCGCGAGCACGTCGACCTCGACGTTCACGCGGTCGCCGGCCGTGCGCTCCGACAGCGACGTGAGGTCGTAGGTCGTCGGGATGACGGCCACGGAGAACGTCCCTGCGTCGTCGTCCACGTCGGCGACGGTGAGGCTGATGCCGTCCAGCGCTATCGAGCCCTTCGGCGCGACGTACTGCCCGTGGCCGTCGGGGAGCGCGAACGTGAACGTCCAGTCCTCGCCGACCTGCTCGACGCCGACGACCTCGGTGGTGGTGTCGACGTGGCCCTGGACGACGTGGCCGTCGAGGCGACCGTCGGCGGGGAGTGCGCGCTCCAGATTGACGAGGTCGCCCTCTTCGACGGCGCTCAGCGTCGTCTTCGCCAGGGTCTCCGCGGCGGTGAAGACCGAGAACCACTCGCCCTGCTCGGTGTCCCACTCCTCGACCGTGAGGCAGACGCCGCCGACGCTGATGCTCTCGCCGTGGCTGAACGCGCCGAAGTCGTCGCCGACCGCGATGCGGAGCCGTCGGCCGCCCTCGTCGTCGACGACGTCCTCGACGGTGCCCGTCGCCTCGATGATGCCGGTGAACACGCTTCCAGATTCGGGACGCGTCACGAAAACGTACCGGTTCGCGGCCGAAAGCACTTGCCGCCGCGAGGGGAGTCCGCAGTATGGACCTCGCCCCTCTGACCGCCGACGACGAACGCCTCGTCGAACACGCCGTCGACGCCGCCGAAGCCGCGTACTCGCCTGCCGGCGAGGGTCGGTTCGACGGGGACGCCCACGTCGTCGCGGCCGCCGTCGAAACCGTGGACGGTGACGTCTACACCGCCGCCAGCCTCCCCGCGAGCGTCGGCCGCGCCTCCACGTGCGCCGAACCCGGTGCCCTCGGGGCCGCGGTCGCCGACGGCGCCCGGGAGTTCGAGCGCGTCGTCGCCGTCGAACACCCCCGGGAGGACGGCGACTCGTTCGCGGTGATTCCGCCGTGTGGCGTCTGCCGGGAACTGCTCGCGGACTACGGCGACGACATCCGGGTGATTCTGCGGACCGAGGACGACGAGGTCGGCGTCGCGACGACCGGCGACTTGCTACCCGTCCGCACCTGGTAGTGAGGCTTATCCGTCCCGCACACCGAACCTCGCGCGTGAAACTCCTCGACGCGGTCAGCCTCGGCGTGGCGGTGGCGTTCGCGGCCCCCGCCGCGCTGCTCGGCGTCGAGACGCTACTGGGGGGCGACCCGACCGGGTGGGTGTTCCTCGCGTTCGCCGCCGGTATCCTCGTTTTCGAGCGGTACGTCGTCACGCCCGACGACATCCCCGCGATGCTCGCGCAGCGGACTGCCGGCGCGGTCGTGGAGGACCCAGCGGACGAGCAGGGCGACGACGAGAACGAGTCGAGCACTCAGTAGTCGGCTTTCGGCACGACCGACCGCGGGAGCGAGCCGACGCGCTCGGCGCCGTCCGCGGTGACGACCGCGACGTCGGAGACGCCGACCGTCTCGCCGTCCGTCACCGACGCCGACACGGAGACGACTGCGCCCTCCACGAGCGCGTCCTCGCCGGTGGGCGCCTCTCGGCGGTCGAGGCCGACGCCGTGGACGTCGACCTCGGTGGTCTCCGGTGGGAACCCCAGGGACGCGAGTTCGGCGGTCGCCTCCTCGCCCGCGCGCTCGGCGGTGGTCTCTCCGGGGTCGACGACCTCCCAGGCGGCCTCGACGCCGTACTCGCAGCCGAGCGTCGCGCGGCGGTCCCAGCCGCCGTCGGTGTCCGGCACGAAGGTCCGGAAGACGGGCGCGCGGTGGCCGTCGACGGTCGCTGCGACCTCGATTCTGAGGGGGGTGCCTGGTTCGACCGGTCCCGCCGGCTGCATGGCCGTCTCTCCCGACGCGCCCTCGCCAGCGACTGCGGCGTTCGCCGTCCGGCGCACGCGCTCGGCGGCGACTGTTCCGTGGTCGTCGGCGAGTCGGTTGCTGTCGGTCTCCGGTTCGGCCTCGGCGAGCACGCCTGCGACTGCTTCGAGTCCGGCTTCGGCGGCGGCGACCGCCTCGCGGAGCGCCTCGGTCTCGCCGTTCGTCTTCCGACTGCGGGCGCGCTCGTGGGCTGTCGTCGAGGACACCTCGACGCCGTCGCCTTCCAGGTAGAGCGCGGCGTCGTGAGGGATGGTTCTGGGCGCGAGCACCGCGTCCGCGACGAGGTCCGGCAAGCGCTTGGCCGGGACGGCACGGGGTTCGAGAATGGTGACGTCCTCCCGGACCGAGACGTGTTCAGGGAGTGGACGGCCCGGGACGACGGCGACCCGGCCGCCGTAGACGACGGCGGCCCGGCACGGGAGTTGGGCGCCCGTCAGGTAGGAGACCACGGGGTCGCCGGGCGGCCCGGCGTGGACGAACGCGTCGGCGCCCGCGTCGGCGAGCGCGCTATCGAAGACGGCCGACCGCATTCACGGGAGCTGGATGGGGGTGTCGGCCTCCAGCGCGTCCTCCAGCGTCTGGCCGGTCTGCTTCCCGTACAGCAGCACGTCGATGGGAAGCGTCGGCGCACCGCCGACGAGGTTCTGGAGGAGCACCAGGCGCTCGCGGGCCCGGCTCATCCCGACGTAGAACACGCGGCGCTCGTTGTCCGTCAGGATGGGGACGGGACTCGTGTTGCTCGTGAACTCGATGTCGTCGGGCACGTCCTCGGGGTCGGCGGTCGCCGCCATCTGCTCGACGACCTTCTCCGTGAGGTCGGTCGCGAGGAAGACGTGGTCGGCCTCGCGGCCCTTCGCGGAGTGGATGGTGCCGACGCGCACGCGCTCGGGGTCCGTGCCGCGGTAGTCGCCCTGGAAGTACGCGTCGATGCTGCGGCGCTGGTAGCGCGTGACCTTCCGGAGCATGTCCGCGGCCGCCGACGGCCCGGGCACGAACGGCACGTAGTCGCGGATGAAGTCCGCGGAGAACGTGAGGTCGGTGAGGTCGGTGTCCTCGCCCTGGGCCTCGTCGATGGCCTCCCGGAGGTCGTTGCGCTCGCGGGTGCCGAACGCCGAGTCCTGGAGCATGTCCATCAGCCGGCGGGCCTCCAGGCCGTTCACGTCGTCGTCGTTCTCCAGGGCCTCGACGGCGTTGATGTACTGCTGGAGCCGGTCGGTCCACATCCGCTGGTCGGTGAGCGCGCGGAACGGGATGCCCTCGCCGATGAACTCGTCGACGAAGTCGAACAGCTGGTAGCGCGCCCGGAACAGCACCATCACCGTCTCGTCGTCGGTGTTCTGGATGGTGCGGCGGACGTTCCGCACGAGGTCGAGCATCGACGGGCTGTCGATGGCCTCCACGCTCCCGCCCTCCTTCCGGGGCTTGAGGTCCTTCTCCTGGCGGGTCTCGATGTGGCTGATTTCCTGCTGGACGACCTGCAGCACCTGGCTGGGGAGGCGGTAGGAGTTCGGCAGCACCACGTCGTCGGTAACCTTCGTGTTCAGGAGGAGTTCGGGGTCCGCGCCCTGCCAGGCGTAGACGACCTGGTCGTCGTCGCCCGCGATGAGCACGCGCTCCATGTGCGGCCGCCACTCCTTGTAGACGTCGTACTGCAGGCTCGTGATGTCCTGGAACTCGTCGATGACGAGGTAGTCGACGTTCGGGAGCAGCGAGCGCTGCTTGACGCGTTCGAGCATATCCGCGAAGCCGACGAGGTCGTTCTCGCCCTTGTACGTCCGCCACGCCCGGATGGCCTCCGGGATGTCGTAGCGCTCGTCCGTGGAGGGCCACGTCGGCGTGTACTTGTTCCCGACCTGGGCGTTGTCGTCGATCTCCGGCGGCAGGCGTACCTCCTCGTCGTTCCAGCGGAACGGCACGTCGTACCAGTCGGCGACGTCCCGTCGCGTTCGCTGGAGCCACTGGCTCGTGGCGATGACCTTGTTGCCGAGGGTCGTCGAGCGCGCCGTCCGGCGGGAGCCGGAGGCGTACTCGTCCTCGAAGGGGATGCCGTACTCCTCGGCGAAGTCCTCCTTGTCGTCCTCGCCCACGACGTCTCCGCGGGAGAGCCCGAGGAGTTCGTAGGCCTTCGCGTGCATCGTCGCGACGTTCCCCCGCAGCGACCGGGGGTTCATGTCGAGCCGCTCTGCGAGCCGTTCCCGCACCTCGGCGGCCGCAGCGCGCGTGTAAGACACAACCAGGATGTCCCGAACCGTGACATCGTCCTCCTCCAGAATTTCCTCGACGTGGTCGAGGAGCGCGGTCGTCTTCCCGCTCCCCGGACCACCGAACAGCCGCGTAACTTCCGGCTCCGAGTCCGTCATTGGAGAACTAGAGGGGCCGATAGGGTATAAACCGCTTGAAATCTGCTACTCGGTCGCAGGCGGTCAGTTCTGCCGCGTCGACCGGGCCTCGCGGACGTCGGCTCCGTCCCGAATCTTGTCCTCGCAGTTCGGGCAGACGCGGGGCGCGCTGTGCTCGTTCGGTGTGAACACGCGGACGTAGTCCTCGGTCACGAACGACCCGCAGTTCTGACACTCCGGCATCGTCGTACAGTTCGGCTGATACGTCTTAGGCGTGCTGGCCGCACACACAGGTGGCCGGTACTCGAGGAGTCATCGGCCACCACTCGGCACCTATCGACCCGGGGCAGAAGGATGGTCGTGAGTCGGTCCCAGCCAGCGGGGCGCGGTCAGGTCGGGCCCCAGCCACAGACCTCGCACGTTCGGGCGTCTACCTCGTGGAGTCCACCGCACTCCGGACACTGCTTCTTGTTGTAGCTCTCCTCCCACGTCCTGGTGTCGTGGCCGCGGTCTTCGAGGAACTCGTCCAGCAGGGAGTCGTCCGGAGTCTGTGCACTCGACATACACGCTATGGTATACCACACCACTACTTCAAACTACCGGGGTTGTCAAGGATTGACACACCAGCCGGAAATACGCGGAGAGAACCGCCGAAGTCGCCGTTAGACGTCGTACAGCTCGCCGAACTTCTCCTCGGCGTACGCCACGAAGTAGTCCGCGGTCAGCGGCTCGCCGGTCGCCTCCTCGACCAGTTCGTCGGTCGTGTACCGCTGGCCGTGGCCGTGCACGTGCTCGGTCAGCCACTCGCGAATCGGCCCGAACTCGCCCTCGCGCACGAGGCCGTCGACGTCCAGGTCGTCCCGCATCGCCGCGTCCAGTTGGGCGGCGAGCACGCTCCCGACGGTGTAGTTCTGGAAGGACGCGAAGCCGCCCGTCCAGTGGATGTCCTGCAGGCAGCCCTCCGCGTCGTTCTCGGGACGCACGCCCAGGTACTCCTCCATCAGGTCGTTCCAGCGGCCGGGAATCTCGTCGACGTCGATGTCGCCGCCGACGAACGCCTGCTCGACGTCCGACCGCAGGATGATGTGCATGTGGTAGGTGAGTTCGTCGGCCTCCACGCGAATCTTGTTCTCGGGGTAGATGCGGTTGACCGCCTCGTACACCTCGCGAGGGTCGGCGTCCCCGTCGAGGTGTTCGTTGACGATGGGGGTGGCGTACTCCCAGAACGCCTCCGTGCGGCCGACGTGGTTCTCCCAGAACCGCGACTGGGACTCGTGGACGCCCGACGACCGGGACTGCCCGAGCGGGTGGCCGTACTGGTCGTCCGGCAGCCCGTGCTGGTAGGAGGCGTGCCCGAACTCGTGGACGGTGCTCATCACCGCCCCCAGGGGGTCGTCGGCCGCGAACCGGGTCGTGATGCGGGCGTCGAACTGCGGCCCCACCATGAACGGGTGCGGCGCGGTGTCGAGCCGGCCGCGGTCCCAGTCGTAGCCCAGGTGGTCGACGACCTCACGGCAGAGCGCCATCTGCGTGTCGTCGTCGTACTCGCCGTCGTACGGGGACGTGAACTCGGTGTCGCTGGCCTTCAGTTCCTCGACGAGCGGCACGAGGTGCTCGCGCAGCGTGTCGAATATCTCCTCGACGCGCTCCAGGGGGAGGTAGGGTTCGCCGTCCTCGAACATCACCTCGTAGGGGTCGGCGCTGTCGTCGATGTGGCTCGCGCGCTCCAGGTGGAGGTCCCGGAGGTCGTCGAGCGCGGGCGCGAACGCGTCGAAGTCGGCGTCGGCCTTCGCGCCCTCCCAGACCTGCTGGGCGTCGCTCTGGGTCTCCGTGAGCTCTCCGACGAGGTCGGCGGGCACGCGGTCGGCGCGCTCGTACTGCCGGCTGAGTTCCCGGTAGAGCACCCGCTGGTCGTCGTCGAGGTCGCGGTCCGCGAGGTCGTCCAGCCACGTCCCGACCTCGTCGTCGGTGAGGAGGTCGTGAGTGACCGTCGAGAGCGCCGACAGCTGTTTGCCGCGGGCGGGCGCGCCGCCCTCCGGCATCATCACGCGCTGGTCCCACGCCAGCACGCCGCTCGCGTCGGAGAGGTAGGCGAGCTGCTCGGCTCGGTCTTCGAGGGCGTCCGCTGCGTCCGTCTCGGGGGGTTCGGTTGCCATGCCGACATATGCCTGGCGGGCCACCATGAAGGCTCGCCCGCCGGCAGTCCGGCACGGGGGAACGGCGTCGACCCGCTCCCGTTCAGACCTTCACCATGACCTTGATGGCCTCCCGCTCGTCCATCGCCGCGTAGCCCTCCGGGACGCCGTCGAGGTCGACGGTCTTCGTGAAGATGGGCGACGGGTCGAGCGTGCCCTGGAGCACGTCGGCCATCAGCTCCTCGGCGTACTTCCGGACCGGCGCGACGCCCCCGCGGACGGTGATGTTCTCGGAGAACATCGTGAACACGTCCAGGCCCTCCTCGTCGACGCCGTACGGCACGCCGACGTAGCCGACGGTGCCGCCGGGCCGCGCGATGGCGATGGCGGTGTCCATCGCGGACGCCGCGCCGACGCACTCCATCACGTGGTTCGCGCCGCCGTGCGTGAGTTCCGTGGCGCGCTCGATTGCGTCCTCGCCCCGGGCGGAGATGGTCTCCGTGGCGCCGAACTCCTCGGCGAGTTCGAGGCGGTCCTCGTGGTGCCCCATCGCGATAATGCGCTCGGCGCCGAGGCGCTGGGCGGCGAGCACGCCACACAGTCCGACCGCGCCGTCGCCGACGACGACAGCCGTGTCGCCCTCGCCGACGCCAGCGCTGACGGCGGCGTGGTGGCCCGTGCCCATCACGTCCGTCAGCGGCAGCAGCGATTCGAGCACGTCCTCGTCGTCGGCGTAGCGGTCCGGCACTCGCACGAGCGTGCCGTCCGCGAACGGGCACTTCACGTACTCGCCCTGCCCGCCGCCGTTCGCCTCGCTCCCCCAGGACTCGTCCTCGACGCAGGACGTGTACAGGCCCTTCCGGCAGAACTCGCACTCCCCGCAGGAGATGGCGAACGGCGCGATGACGCGGTCGCCCGGCTCGACGGAGGTCACGTCCTCGCCGACTTCCTCGACGACGCCCATCGGCTCGTGGCCGACTCGCGACCCCTCTTCGCGGTCGCTGTCCCCGCGGTAGAACCAGAGGTCGGAGCCACAGACCGCCGTGTGCGTCACGCGAATCACGGCGTCCTCGGGCGACTCGATTTCTGGCTTCGGTACGTCCTCGACGGCAATCTCGCCGGGTCCCCGGTAGACGGCTGCGTCCATACTCGGGGCGTCGGCGGGCAGCGGCAAAAGCGACCGGGCACCCACGGCTGCTCGCCGGAACTCGACTCCCTACCGTTTCTCCCACTCCTCGCGGAGCAGGCCGTACAGCACCATGTCGTAGTAGTCGCCGCGGTAGTAGGCGGCCTCGCGGCGCACGCCCTCCCGCTGGAAGCCCAGCGATTCGAGCAGTCCCCGGGAGGCGTCGTTGAAGTCGCCGGCGCGGGCGAACACGCGGCGCATGTTCCAGTCCTCGAACGCGTACTGCACGATCAGTGCGGCGGCCTCGCTGCCGTACCCCTGGCCGTGGTGGTCGGGGTCGAGGTAGTAGGCGAGTTCGACGCTGCGGGCACGTTCGGTCGCCGTCGGCCCGTACTTGGAGGTGGTGAGAGCGGCGTGGCCGACCGGCTCGTCGTCCGCACACACGGTCACGTGCACGTCGTCCTCGGTGGTGAGGACCGTCTCGAAGAACTCCTCGGCGAGGTCGCCGTTCATCGGCTTCGCGTCCATCGCCGGGCGCCACACCGCGGGGTCGTTCACCCACTCGCGGATGGCGTCGAGGTCCTCGCGCTCGGTCGGTCGGAGGGTGACGCGGTCGCCGGAGAGGAAGACGGGGCCGGGCATAGGGGTCTCTGGTCGCCGATTCGGGCATAAGCTTTCGGTAGGACTGCCAGCAGCGAACGACGGAGTTGAGAACTGTTAGTGGTGAACGCGCGAGCGCACCGAGGGCGTTCTACCACCGTCGAAGCGACCGGGGCGTCGAGAGAAAGCGACCTCGGTCGGCCTCAGAGGTCGTACAGTTCGCCGTACTTCTCGTGAGCGTAATCGAGGAAGTAGTCCGCCGTGAACTCCTCGCCGGTGGCTTTCTGAATCAGTTCGGGCGTGGTGTAGCGGGCGCCGTGCTGGTGGACGTTGGTTTCGAGCCAGTCGGCGATGACGTCGAAGTCGCCCTCGCGGACCTTCTCGTCGACGGGGCCGACGTCGTCCTCGAGCGCGTCGTAGATCTGGGCGGCGAGCACGCTGCCCAGCGAGTACGTGGGGAAGTAGCCGAAGGAGCCGTGGCTCCAGTGGATGTCCTGCAGGCAGCCCTCGGCGTCGGTGTCGGGGCGGATGCCGAGGTACTGCTCGTACTTGTCGTTCCAGACCTCGGGCACGTCAGCGACGTCGAGGTCGCCCTCGATGAGTTCGCGCTCGATCTCGAAGCGCACCACGATGTGCATGTGGTAGGTGAGTTCGTCCGCCTCGACCCGGATGAGGTTGTCCTCGAAGACCTCGTTGGCGGCCTCGAAGGCGTCCTCGGGCGTGGCGTCGGCGACCTGCGAGAAGCGCTCCTGCACGTCGGGGAGGAACGTCTCCCAGAACGTCCGCGAGCGCCCGACGTGGTTCTCCCAGAGGCGGCTCTGGGACTCGTGAACGGTCAGGTCGCGGGACTCGCCGAGGGGGTTACCGTACTGCTCGCGGGGGAGGCCGAGCGTGTAGCGGGCGTGCCCGAACTCGTGGATGGTCGACATGAGGGCGTCGACGGGCTTCTCGGGGTCGAACCGGGTGGTGACGCGGGCGTCGAACTGGGTGCCCGAGGAGAACGGGTGCGGGGCGGTGTCGACGCGGCCGTGTTCCCAGTCGTAGCCGAGGGCGTCGAGGACGTCCCGGGCGAGGTCCTCCTGGGTGTCGACGTCGAACTCGCTGTCGAAGGGGTCAGCGAGTTCGGTGTCGCTCTCGCGGATGTCCTCGACGAGGGGGACGAGTTCGTCGCGGAGGCGCTCGAGCACGCGCTCGGCGGTGTCGAGGTCGAGGTACGGCTCGTAGTCCGCGAACAGGACCTCGTAGGCGGCCGCGTCGGGGTCGATGTGCTCGGCGTACTCCTTCTTCAGTTCGATGAGGTCCTCGAGGACCGGCGCGAAGATGGAGAAGTCGTCCTCCTCGCGGGCCTCCTTCCACTTCGGGTGGGCCTCGGAGGTCTTCTCGGAGATTTCGGCGACGAGGTCGCTCGGGACGCGGGCGGCGCGCTCGTGGGCGCGTCGAATCTCGCGGACGACCGACTCCTGTTCGTCCGTGAGGTCGGCGTCCTCGAGGTCGTCCAGCCAGTCGGCGACCTTCTCGTCCGTGAGCAGGTCGTGGCGGACCGTCGACACCGCGGACTTCTGCTTCGACCGGGCGGGCGTCCCGCCCTCGGGCATCATCACTTCCTGGTCCCAGCTGAGGATGCCTGCAGCGTCTCCGAGTCCGGAGACGGTCTCGTAGTGGTCCAGGAGGGCGTCGTACGCGTCGGGGGCCTGTTTGGCCTCTGCCATGTGCGTGATTCGACGCCGCTGCACTATGAGATTTGTTGTCTCTGCGTGGGTCACGCGGCCAGGCGTTCGTAGGCCTCGCGGCACCGCGCCAGCACCGACAGCGACACGCTCTCGGTCTCCGTGTGGGCTTCGCCTGGCTCTGCAGGCCCGCAGACGACGCAGGCGACGCCCGCGTCCGCGAGCCAGCCGGCGTCCGTCGCGTGGGGCTTCGCGACGTGCTCGCCCCCGCCGTCCTGAACCGTCCGGACCGCCGACAGCGCGCGGTCGGCGAGCGCGTCGCTGCTGCAGGCCATCGGCGGGAGGTCCTGGTCGACCGTCCACGAGACGCCCGGCAACTCCTCGACGCGCCCGAGGTCGGCGCGCTCGCCGGGGACGGTGCGCTCGTCGACGGTCACCGCACACTCGTCGGGAATCACGTTCCAGGCCGTCCCGCCCTCGATTTCGGTGACGGCGACGCTCCCGGAGACGGACTCGCCGAGCACGTCGGCGGTCGGCGCCTCGAGGTCGCGGACGACGTCGACGGCGTCCGCGGCGCGGTACACCGCGTTCTCACCGGCCTCGGGTTCGCTCGCGTGCGCGCTCTCGCCGGCGGCCGTGAGCGTGCTCGCGCGCCGGCCCTTGTGCGCGACGGCGACGTCGAGGACCCCCGCCGCGGAGTAGCCCGTCGACCCCTCGCCGACCACTGCCCAGTCGGGGTCGAAGCCGTCCTCGACGGCGTGTCGGGCGCCCCGGCCGCCAGTCTCCTCGCCGACGAACGACGCGAATCCCAGGGGACGGCCGGGCTCCACGTCCCGGAACGCGAGCAGCATCGCCGCGACGGCACCCTTCATGTCCGCCGTGCCGCGGCCGTAGAGCCGGCCGTCGCGCTCCTCCACGACGAACTCGCCGCTCTCGGCGACCTGCGAGTCGTCCGGCGGCACGACGTCGTGGTGGCCGACGAACGCCAGCGACTCGCCGGACAGTTCGCGGCCCCGCCACGCCCGGACGTTCCCGACGTCGTCCCGGCGGACGTCGGCGTCGGTGTGGTCGCGGAGCCACGCCTCGATTTCGTCGCCGGCGGGGGTCTCGTCCTCGTGGCTCGGAATCGAGACGAGGCGCTCGGTGAGGTCCCGGAGTTCGGACACAACGGGGGTGTCGGGCCGGCCGCCCTTAGCCGTTGGCCGCGTGTCCGCCCGCCGACTAAAATATAATTTAGATTATGCTTTTCCGTCCGTGGGCCTTCGCTTTGGTCGTGAGACCCACCCACCACTCGGACGACCGCACAGCGGGCCAGACCGGAGGCGAGCGCCGCCCCCTCCACGAACGCGACCCCGGACTCGTCGAGGACAGCGGCTCGGCCGCGGACGCCGCGGAGACCGGGACGACCGTCGTCGGCGTCACCACCGAGGACGCCGCGGTGCTCGCCGCCGACCAGCGCGCGAGCGTCGGCGGCGGCCGCTTCGTCACGAACAAGGACACCCGCAAGGTCGAACAGATTCACCCGACCGCGGCGGCCGCCCTCTCCGGGACCGTCGGCCACCTCCAGCAGTTCGTGCGCGTGCTGCGCTCGGAGAGCCGGCTGTACGCCGACCGCCGGGGCGACCCGCCGAGCCTCACCGCACTCTCGACGCTCGCCGGTGGCGTGCTGCGGTCGTCGCCGCTGGCCGTCTCGCCGCTGCTCGGCGGCGTCGACGAGGAGCGCGGCCCGGCCGTGTTCACGCTCGACGGCGGCGGCGGCGTGCTGACCGACGACTACGCCGCCGGCGGCAGCGGGATGCAGCTCGCGTACGGCGTGCTCGAGCAGGACTACGAGCCCGACCTGGCGCCGAGTGAAGCGCGGCAGGTCGCCGCCCGCGCGGTCGGGAGCGCGAGCGAGCGCGACACCGCCAGCGGGAACGGCGTCACCGTCGCCACCGTCACCCGCGAGGGCGTCGAGACCGACGAGTACGACGCGGTCGAGGAGGTGGCGTAGATGCAGGGCACCGACCAGCAGGCCTACGACCGCGGGACGACCATCTTCTCGCCGGACGGCCGGCTCTATCAGGTCGAGTACGCGCGCGAGGCCGTCGGGCAGGGCGCGCCGGTCGTCGGCGTGCGCGGCGAGGACAGCGTCGTGCTGGCCGCCCACGCCCCCGACCGCTCGCCGCTGGCCGCCGACGGGGACACGGAGAAGGTCTCGGGCGTCGACGACCACGTCGCTGTGGCCGGCGCCGGCCACGCTGCCGACACTCGACAGCTCGTGGACCTCGCGCGCCGTCGTGCCCAGCAGGAGCGCGTGCGCTACGGCGAGCGCGTCCCCGTCGACGAACTCGCGACCGCCGTCGCCGACCACCTCCAGGAGTACACGCAGTCCGGCGGCGCGCGGCCGTACGGGACTGCGCTTCTGGTTGCGGGCCACGACGGCACGCCGGGACTCGTGGAGATCGACCCCTCGGGCGCGACCCGGTCGTGGCGCGCGGACGCGGTCGGCAGCGGCGCCAGCGACGCCATCGAGCGCTTCGAGGACGGCTACGGGCCGGCGCTCGGCGATGGGGACGCGCTCGCGCTCGTACTGGACGGGCTGGACGCGGCAGTCGGGGAGTTAGACGCGGCCGACGTCGACGCGACGCTCGTGACCAGCACTGGCACGGAGCGCGTCGGCGAGGACCGCCTGCGTGCCGCTCACGAGAGCGCGAGCTAGACTGGCGCCGACGCTCACCGCCCCCACTTGAGGGCCATGCTAGCCCATGGCGAGACTGTTTCCGGGAGCGTGTCCTACCTCCGAATGGCTTCCAGAAACCACCCTACCCCGTGGACCCACTGGGAGTCACTCACGTGGACGCGGACGCGGGACGACAGACTGGGACACGACTTTTCGCGTCCGCGTCGTTCGCCCGTAGCCCGGCGGCCGGCGGCCGTCAGCTCGCCCGCCGGCTCTCGCCGTCGCCCGTGAACGTTCCGGCGAGCACGGCCTGTGCGGCGCGCCGGCCGGCCGGCGTCAGCTCGTAGCTCTCTCCCGTCTTCCGGACGAACTGGCCGTCGAGTTGCCGGAGGTGGTACGCGAACCCCGCGGAGCTATCGCTGCCGACGGCCGACTGGAGCTCCGAGAACGTCGGTTCGTGGTCGGCCCGCAGCAGGTGGACCAGCACCGCCAGCCGGACGTCGCTGGCGAGTGCCTGGAAGGCGTCCTCGCTGGCCGCGAGCGCGCCGCCGCCGGGCTCGCCGGCCTGTTGCTGGTCGCCCACCCAGCCCTGGGCGTCGACCTCGGGGACCGCCGTGGCGTCGAGGGCGCCGTCGCGCCCGACGCTCGGGTCGCTCGGCTCTGTCATCGCCAGGAATCTGGGGCGGCGAGCGGATAAGGCCCCGGGTCACGGCAAGCAGTCACGTGGCTGCCCTCGCCCCTGGTCACACCCCTTATCAACCCGGCGGAGCCTATTCCGGACCAACATGAACGTCGTTCCGGACACGAGCGTCGTCGTCGACGGGCGCATCTCAGAGCGCGTCGAGGACGGCACCTACGAGGGCGCGACCGTCTACGTGCCCGAAGCGGTCGTCGGTGAGGTAGAGGCACAGGCGAACAGCGGCCGGCAGACCGGCTGGGACGCCCTGGAGGAGCTCCAGCGGCTCGTCGAACTCGCCGAGGAAGGGAAGATTACGGTCGAGTACGTCGGCGAGCGCGCCAGCGAGGACGACATCAAGCGCGCGTCGGCCGGCGCCATCGACGCCATCATCCGCGACGTGGCGGCCGAGTACGACGCGACGTTTGTCACCAGCGACATCGTGCAGGCCGAGGTGGCCGAGGGGAAGGGCATCGACGTGGAGTTCCTCGAACCCCTGGAGCCGGACCTCGGGTCGCTCGCCATCGAGGAGTACCTCGACGAGGGGACGATGAGCCTCCACCTGAAGGCGGGGATGGTGCCGATGGCGAAGCGCGGCGACGTGGGGAACATCGAGTACGAGGCCATCGGCGACGAGGAACTCGACGAGGACACCATCCGGGAGTACGCGACCGAGATCGTGTCGACGGCGAAGCGCGCGGACGACGCGTTCGTGGAGCTCTCGGAGGACGGCATGACCATCTCGCAGGTGCGGGACATGCGCATCGCCGTCTCGGAGCCGCCGTTCAGCGAGCGCATCGAGATTACCGCGGTCCGGCCCATCGTGAAGACGACGATGGACGACTACGAGCAGGCCGACGACCTCCGGGAGCGCCTGCTCGAACGGGACCGCGGCGTGCTCATCGCTGGCGCGCCGGGCGCCGGGAAGTCGACGTTCGCGCAGGCCGTCGCCGAGTTCCTCTCGGACGCCGGCAACGTCGTGAAGACGATGGAGAAGCCCCGCGACCTCCAGGTCGGCGACGAGGTCACGCAGTACACCGAACTCGGCGGCGACATGGCGAAGACCGCCGACTCGCTGCTGATGGTGCGGCCGGACTACACCATCTACGACGAGGTCCGGAAGACCGACGACTTCGAGGTGTTCGCGGACATGCGGCTGGCCGGCGTCGGGATGGTCGGCGTCGTCCACGCCACGCGGCCCATCGACGCGCTCCAGCGCCTCGTCGGGCGGGTCGAACTCGGCATGATTCCGCAGATCGTGGACACCGTCGTCTACATCGAGGCGGGAGACGTCGAGACCGTCTACGACGTGACGACCGAGGTGAAGGTGCCCGAGGGCCTGATGGAGGAGGACCTCGCGCGGCCCGTCATCCAGGTCCGGGACTTCGAGACCGAACTCCCGGCCTACGAGATTTACACCTTCAACCGCCAGGTCGTCACGGTGCCCCTGGACGGCGAGGAGGGGTCCAGCGAGTCCGGCGTCGACAAACTCGCGAAACAGGAGGTCGAGCGGGAGATTCAGGCCGCGACCCGCGGCCCCGTGGAGGTCGACATCCGGGGACCGAACGACGCCGTCGTCTACGTCTCCGACGACGACATCAGCCACGTCATCGGGAAGGGCGGCGGCCGCATCGCAGACATCGAGAACCGTCTCGGCATCTCCATCGACGTGCGCACGCTCGACGAGCGCCCGAGCGAGGTCGCGGGCGGCAGCAGTAGCGGCGGCGGTGGGAGTGGCAGCAACGGCGGGGGCGCGAGCGCAGACCCGTCCGGCGAGATCGTGACGCCCGAGATCACGAGCCGACACATCATCCTCCCGCTGGACGGCGGCCGGTCGGGGGAGACCGTGGAGGTGCAGGCCGACGGCGAGTACCTGTTCACGGCGACGGTCGGCCGCGGCGGCGACATCAAGGTCTCCCGCGGGTCGGCCATCGCGGAGGAACTGGAGCGCGCCATCGACGCCGAGCGCATGGTGACGGTCGTCCCGAACGAGTAGGCACACTGTTCTCAGCCGCAATACGTCGGCAGGCAGATATTTAGGGGCCGAGTGGAAGTCCGGGGGTATGAGCGACGCAGTTTCCGCGCGACCCGCGACGACCGACCGACTGCTCCCCGAGGAGTTGGCGGGCGAATCCGACGACCCCGAGACGCTGCGCGCCCAGCGGGACTGCTACCGGGCGCTGTTCGAGTCCGTCGTCGAGTCGTTCCCCCACCCCGTCGGCGTGGTCGACGAGGGCGGCGTGGTGACGCACTGGAACCCGGAACTCGGTGACCTCGTGGGCGTCGGCGCGGAGACGGCGGTCGGCGAGCAGGCCTACGACGTGGTGGGCACGGAGGGCGAGGACGAGGTGCTGTCCGAGCAGGTCGCCCGCACGGGCGAGACGGTCGTCGAGGACGACATCCGGTCGGGCGAGTCCGCGGGCGGCGAATCCTGGCACGTCCGGGGCGCTGCGTTCCCGCTCCGGGGGCCCGACGGCGAGGTGGCGGGCGCCTTCCAGGTGAACACGGACGTCACGGAGGTCGTGGAGAAGAACCGCGCGCTCTCTCGGCTCCAGGACCGCGTGACCGACGAGGTGGCGACGGCGACCGAGGCGCTGCGGACGGCGCTCTCGGAGACCGCCGACAACGCCGCCGCCATCGAGGCGACCGCGGACGAGCAGGCGGCCGAGGTGGCGGCGCTCCGCGAGGAGTTCGGGGACGTCTGCGAGCGCAGCGAGCGCGCCGCCGAGCAGGCGGCTGACGCCGACGAACACGCAGACGCGGTCGAAACGGCCGTCGACGACGCCGAGGATTCCGTGGGCGAGGTCGTCGACACCGTCGAGTCGGCGGCCGGGCTGGCCGACGACGTCGAGGACCGGGCGGCCGAACTGGAGGAGCGCGCGGCCGCCATCACGCAGGTCACGGAGACCATCGAGGAGGTGGCGACCCAGACGAACATGCTCGCACTGAACGCGAACATCGAGGCGGCGCGGGCGAGCGCCGGCGGCAACGACGGCTTCGAGGTGGTCGCCGACGAGGTCAAGGAACTCGCCGAGCGCTCCCGGTCGGAGGCCGAGAAGGTCGCCGAGGAGGTCGCAGCGACCCGGAACACCATCGGCGAGACGGTCGCGGACGTGGACGCGCTCGGCGACGAACTGGACACCGCCGTCGGGGAGGCCCGCGACCTGGCGGCCGCCCACGACGCCATCGCCGGCGACGTCCGCGCGATGACCGACGACGTGGCGGCGGTCCGAGCGGCCGTCACCGAGCAGGCGAGCCGAGCGACCGAGATGGAGGACGACGTCGCGGAGGTCGCCGACCGGACGAACGACGTGGCCGACCGGGTCGGCGACATCGCGGCGGCGACGACCGAGCAGACCGAGACGGTCGGTCGGCTGGACGAGACGGTCCAGGAGGTCGCCAGCGAGTTCCAGCGCTACGAACTCGGCGTCGAGTAGCGGGGAGGAGAGACGGGGAGTGCCTCTGACGTGGCGCTCCGGCGGAAACGGGGGTCGGTCAGTCGGCGGCTTCGGCGTCGGCGTCGACGTCGGCGCCGCCGTCCTCGGGCTCGCAGGTGAGCTTGTAGAGGCTCTGGCGGGCGTCGGCGAAGTAGATGTCCTCGTCGACGACGCCGCGGTCCTCGAGGCGTTCGAGGGCGTAGCGGACGGTCCGCGCGGACAGCATGGTCTCCTCGACGATTCGTTTCTGCGTGAGTGGGCCGTCGTACTCGAGTACCTTGAAGACGAGCTTGGCGCTCGGCGGGAGGTCCTCCAGCACACTGTCGTCTGCAGCCATCGTTACGATTCGAAACACTCCACGCGCTTAAAACTGCGGGAGTCTCTCCCACGGTGGGAGTGCACGTGTGGGACGCGCTACGAACGCCCGGCTGTCGGACGGCCGTCCTCGACGGCCTGTCACTGGTCGGAGCGGCGGTCGCTGCGGGTGGGGGTTACTCCTCGGTGGTGGTCCCGTCTGTCGTCGTCGTCATGTTGCCGTCTGTCGTCGTCATGTTGCCGTCTGTCGTCGTCATGTTGCCGTCAGTCGTCGTCATGTTGCCGTCAGTCGTCGTCATGTTGCCGTCGGTCGTCGTCGTCCCTTCCTCAGTGGTGGTCATCTCCTCCTCGGTCGTCGTCTCCTCTTCTGTCGTCGTGTCGTCGCCAGCGCCACCGCCGGTATCGTTCCCGGCCCCGCCACCGTCGGTGTCGTTCCCGGCACCGTCGCCGTCGCCGTCCGTATCGCCGCAGCCCGCGAGCGCTGTCGCGACCGCGACGCCGGTGAGCTGTACGAAGCGCCGTCTATCGATGGGTTGCGTGCCCATAGTGCGCTTCGAACACCGACGGGAAGTTTGCTATACAGTCCGTACGAGACGTAAGTCACACCCACTCTGGCGTCTAGGCGCACCGTGTCCGCGGCGTAAGCCCGGCCTGTTCACCCGTACGGTGGCCGTACGAACTGTCTGCCGTCGGCCAAGCGAACGCCTTTTGAGCGCGGCCCCCGGATGAGTCCGTATGGCAGAGAATCTGGACCCGACGGCCGCTCACCGGCGGAGCCTGAAGGTCACGACCATCGCCACGCTCGGCGGGGTGGCGGCGGCATTCGCGTCGGAGGCCACCATCTCCGACCCGGCGAGCCGCACGGGCCTGCTCGTGATGTTCGGCCTGGTCGCGGTCGAACTCGGGCTCATGCGGCTGCTCGGCGTCGACGTCGAGAACTTCTCCGCGAAAGACCACTTCTACGTCGCGTTCATGACGTTCGCGCTCTGGTTCGTCACCTGGGGCGTGCTCCTGACTGCTGGCGTCAGCCTGTAACGATGGCGGACGACAGTATCGCGGTCGTCGACCTCGAGCGGTGCCAGCCCGACCGGTGCAACTACGAGTGCTCGAACTACTGTCCGCCGAACCGCACCGGCAAGGAGTGCATCACGCTCCGGGGGGAGGACGCCGAGGACGGCGACCCCGACCAGGTCCGCATCAGCGAGGAGATCTGTCTCGGCGAGACCTGCGGCATCTGCGTCGAGAAGTGCCCGTTCGACGCCATCGAGATCATCAACCTCCCGCAGGAACTCGACGACGAGCCCACCCACCGCTACGGCGAGAATTCGTTCGCGCTGTACGGGCTGCCGGTCCCCGAGTCCGGGAAGGTCACGGGCCTCCTCGGACCGAACGGCATCGGGAAGTCGACGGCCGTCGACCTGCTCGCGGGCGAGGTGACGCCGAACCTCGGTCGCCACGAGTCGCCGCCGGGCTGGGACGAGGTCGTCGACGAGTACCGCGGCACCGAACTCCAGGACTACCTCGCGGCGGTCCGCGACGGCGACGTCGACGTGGCGAAGAAGCCCCAGTACGTCGACGAGATTCCCGCGCAGTTCGACGGGAACACCCGTCAGCTCCTCGAAGCCACGGACGAACGCGGCGTCCTCGACGACCTCGTCGACCGCCTCTCGATTCGCCCGGTGATGGACCAGGCCATCGACTCGCTGTCCGGCGGCGAGCTCCAGCGCGTCGCGCTCGCCGCGACGCTCGCCCGCGACGCCGACTTCTACTTCGTGGACGAGCTGACGCCGTACCTCGACATCGGCCAGCGCGTCACCGCGGCGCGCATCGTCCGCGAACTCGCCGAGGAGGAGGACAAGGCCGTCCTCGTCGTCGAACACGACCTCGCGGTCCTCGACATGCTCGCTGACTCCATCCACGTCGCGTACGGTGAGCCGTCCGTGTACGGCGTCGTGACGACGCCGAAGAGCGTGCGCAACGGTATCAACGAGTACCTCCGTGGCTACCTCGAGAACGAGAACATGCGCGTGCGCCCGGAAGCCATCCAGTTCGAGGAGCACGCGCCCCGCGCCGCCACGCGCGAGGACACCCTCGTCTCCTACCCGGACATGAGGAAGTCCTACGGCGACGGCGAGTTCACGCTGTCCATCGACGGCGGCGAGGTCAACCGCAACGAGGTGCTGGGCGTCGTCGGCCCGAACGGCATCGGGAAGTCGACGTTCGCGCAGTTGCTCGCGGGCGATCTGGAGCCGACGAGCGTCGGCGGCGAGGAGGGCGCCGACCTCGACGTCGGCCTCGACATCGCGTACAAGCCCCAGTACGTCGAGGCCGACCAGCACATGCGCGTCGACGCGTTCCTCTCCTCCATCACGAGCGACGTCGGCACGAGCTACTGGCAGACCGAAATCGGCGACCCGCTCCAGCTCGACCGCATCATGGAGCAGAACCTCCCGGACCTCTCCGGCGGGGAGCGCCAGCGCGTCGCCATCGCCGCGACGCTCTCGAAGGACGCCGACCTCTACCTGCTGGACGAGCCGAGCGCGCACCTCGACGTCGAGCAGCGCGTGCTCGCGACCCGCGCCATCCGGCGGTACGCCGAGAACAACGAGACCACCGTGATGGTCATCGACCACGACATCTACATGATCGACCTCGTCAGCGACCGGCTGATGGTCTTCGACGGCGAGCCCGCCGCCCACGGCCACGCGTCGACACCGCAGTCGATGCGCGGCGGCATGAACGAGTTCCTCGCGAACCTCGACGTGACGTTCCGGCGCGACGAACGGCTCGGCCGCCCGCGCATCAACAAGCCGGGCAGCCAACTCGACAAACAGCAGAAGCGCGACGGCGAGTACTACTACACGAGCTGATAGTTCCGGGGATTCCCCGGACGGCACCGCCCTTCTTCCCGGTTAATCGGCGTTAATCCGGCCGAATCGGCGCGCACGGTCGCGCCCGTTTAAGTGATACGAGGTGATAGGGTCGGCCAGCATGAGACACACGGCACTGTTGGTCGCGGCCCTCGTGGTCGTCGGCTTCGGCGCACCGGCGGTCGTCGCGTCGCCGGCCGCGGCGCCGACTGACGCGGTCGGCAGTTCGGCCGTCCAGGAGGCCGACGGCAACGAGACCGCGAACGAGACGGCGCCCGGCGCCAGACTCGCCGGCGTCGTGAACGTCCAGGGCGCCGAGGTGGAGGGCGAAGTCGCCGAGCGGTCGTTCGGCCTCCAGATGGCGGCCGCCAAGTCGAACGCCTCGAAGGCGGCGGTGCTCGCGAACCAGACCGGCGACCTCACCGAGCGCGTCGAGGAACTCCGGGAACGCAAGCAGGCCCTGGAGGAGCGGCGGGCGAGCGGCGACATCTCGAACGGCCAGTACCGCGCCGAGATGGCGCGAGTGGCCGCAGAGCTGTCGACCACGAACCGGCTGCTGAACCGGACGGCGGGTGAGGCGGCGCGGCTGCCGTCGAGCGCGCTCACCGACGCCGGCGTCGACGCGACGGAACTCCAGCGGCTGCGGGAGGCCGCGGGGGAGCTCTCCGGTCCCGAGATGGCGGAAATCGCCCGCGACATCGGTGGTCCGCCGGTGAACGTGACGCGCGGCCCGCCGGGAAACGGGACGCGCGGTCCACCGGAGGATGGCCCGCAGGGGCCGCCGGGTGACGGCGACCTGCCGGTCGACGCCGACGACCTTCCCGACGGCGTCAGTCCCGAGGACGTCCCGGAGAACGTGACCGCCGACCAGCTGGAGAACGTCACCGACGGCGACTTCGAGAACGTCTCGGTCGGGGATGGACGCGGCGGCGATGACGACGCGTCCAGCGACGGACTGCTGGACGCCCTGCAGAACGCGCTGTAATCGACTGACACACGAGTCCTGTTCTCTCTCCCGGTGCCGAACACCGACGACGGCGACGGCTGCCCGTCGCGATTTCACGACCACGGCACCGCCCGCGACCAGAGCTACGGCGAGCGCATCGGGTTCGCGGCCCGTCCGGGCGCGACCGCGAAAGCATGGGAGCGAGCCGTGGATGTCGGCGAGTAGCCCACAAGGCACTTCATCGACCCCGGAGTCGTGTCTCACGAATGAAGCGACGCGACGTGCTCGGAGCGGTGACTGGCGTCCTCCCGGTGCTCGCTGCTGGCTGCGCGAGCCCCGTTCCCGGGTCCGGCGCAGAGACGACCGACGTCCCGAAGGCCGACGACCTCGCCTTCGATGCGCGGGTGGTCGACGGTTCGCCCACCGAGTCACCGCCCCGAGTCGCCGTCGAACTCACGAACGGCGCCGACTACGGAGTTCGGTTCACGGACGGCACCGCGTTCCCGTTCACGAATTTCACGTCCGTCGGCGGCGACCTCTACGCGATTCCGCCGGGCGTCGACGGCGTCAGCCCTCTCGGGGACGCGGCGAGCATCGTGCCCGACGACCGGGGCGACTGCTGGCGGGCGACCACGAACTGGAAGGTCATCGACATCGCGGTACAGAAGACGCTATCACCGGGCGAATCGGCGCCCCTCGAATTCGACGTGCTCGCGGCGGCGGACACAGAATCTTGTCCGACCGAGGGGTCGTACGCGTTCCAGAACGAACTCCTGGCGACCGACGCCCGCAACGAGAATCGCGACGGCCCCGAACAGCAGTTCACGCTCCAGTTCACCGTCGAACGAGGGTCCGACGGCGAACTGACCGCAGCGTCGGGGACCGTGATGTGAGTCAGCCCACCCGAGTAGCCGACAGCGAGCATCCGCGAGCGAGCGGCGGGCGGTTCGGAGCGAAGCGAGAACGACGCGGTTCACGCCGCGACCGCAGGGAGCAGCGGCCGAGGAACCCCCGGTAGGGGTTCTCGTGAGGCGACGGCGAACGAGAGCTCGTCAGAGCTATGCTCTGACGGTGGTGACGACGGCTTTTAGCGTAGCTTTTGCCAGGGAGCGAGCGAAGCGAGCGACCGCAGCAAAAGGTACTAGAATACGGTCCGCTGGCAGCTGCCACACAGATTCTCCTCCTTGCGGTCGACTTCCCGTACCGTGGGGGAGAAGTTCATGGCGCAGCGGTTGTTGTCGCAGTGTTCGAGGCCGAGGGTGTGGCCGAGTTCGTGAACGACCTCCTTGCGGACGCGGTCGTCGAAGACGTCGCTGGCGGGGCGGTCCGAGAAGCCGCCGTCGCTGGAGGTCTGGAGTCGGTAGGTGGAGACGACGCAGCCGCGGCCGTCGAGGTAGGCGAGTCCGAAGACGTAGTTTCGGCGGCGGTAGAAGAGGTCGTGGGGGGTGATGGCGATGGTCTTGTCGCTGCTGGTAGCGCGGGTGGCGGTGTCGATGAACTCGGCGGCGCGGTACTGGCTCCGGGCGTCGTCGTACGCCTCCGTCGGCACGTCCTGTTCGGCGGCGACGACCACCTCGCAGTCGTAGACTGAGCGGAGACTCGAGGAGGCCTCGCGTTTGACGTGCGCGGGCACGTCACCGACGGGGACGATGTCTACCCGCATGGGATACCGTTAAGCGTGGGACGGCATAAACATCCCGCCGTGGTGAATCCGCCAGAGGTCGTAGAGGTGTTGGCGGGCTACGAGGACCTGGTCGAGGTGGGCGTGGGCCGGCGGACGGACGTGGCGTCGGCGCTCGCCGACCGGGGTCGGGAGGTGACGGCGACCGACGTCGTGGAGCGCGAGGTACCAGACGGGGTCCGGTTCGTCGTCGACGACGTGACCGACCCCGACCCGGCCGTCTACGAGAGCGCGGACGCGGTGTACGCGCTGCGCTGTCCGCCGGAACTCCAGCGCGCGCTGGTATCGGTCGCCGAATCCGCCGGCGCCGACTGCCTGTTCACGACGCTCGGCGGCGACCCAGTGGTGGTGCCGGCCGACCCGCGGACGGTGGCGTCGGGGACGCTGTTCGCGGCGGAGACGCGTAACTGACTTCTCTCGGGCCCCCGACAGGCGACGTATGGACGTGGACGCGGTCGTGCTGGACGTGGACGGGGTGCTGGTGGACGTGGCGGACTCCTACCGGCGAGCCATCGTGGACGCCGTCGAGCACGTGCACGGCGACACCATCGAGAAGGCCGACGTCCAGCAGTTCAAGGACGCCGGCGGCTTCAACAACGACTGGACGCTCACGGACGCGGCCGCACTCTGGGTTCTCGCCCGGCAGGCCCAGGGCCACGAGGACGTCGCGGACGGGCGCGATGACGCCGCCGACCTGGACGGGAGCCTCGGCAGTGTCGAGGAGTACACGGCCCAGATCGCCGAGCACGGCGGTGGGCTGGCCGGCGCGGAGGAGGTTCTCGACGCGAATCTCGACGCCGAAGTGGTCCGCCGAGTCCGGGACGGGTGGGACCCCGAGCGCCTCCGGGACGTCTTCCAGCAGCTCTACCTCGGGAGCGACTACTACGAACAGCTGGAGGGCGGCGAGCCGGAACTCGACGTGGAGGGGTACATCCACGACGAGGACCGCCTGATCTCGCCCGAGACGGTCGACGCGCTGACCGCCGAGTGGCCGGTCTGCGTGCTGACCGGGCGGCCGAGCGACGAGGCGGACATCGCGCTCGACCGGGTCGGCCTGGAGGTGCCCGAGGAGCGCCGGTTCACGATGGACGACTGGGAGGAGGGGAAGCCGAACCCCCGAGCGCTGATTGCGCTCGCGGAGCGCACGGGCGCCGAGTCGGTGGTGTTCGTCGGGGACACGCTCGACGACGTCAAGACGGCGCTGAACGCCCGGGAGGCCGACCCGAACCGCGAGTACCACGCCGTCGGGGTGCTGACGGGCGGACTGACCGGCGAGGCCGGCCGCCAGAAGTACGAAGACGCCGGCGCCGACCACGTGCTCGACTCGGTGAACGACCTGCCCGCGCTCCTGGGGTCGTGACGGTGGCGACCGACGGCACCGCCGAGCGCGACCCGGACCGGAAGTGGGCGGTGGTGACGGCGCTCGTGCTCGCGTTCGCCGGGACCGCGGCAGCGGCGCCGCCGGACGTCTTCGCGCAGCTGCTGTTCCTCCCGCTGCTGGCGGTGCTGTCGCTGCCGGCCTGCGTCTACGTGGCGGCTGCGACGCCACCTGCCGCGGGCGTCCAGCCGTTCCTGGCCTTCCTGGCGCTCGCTGTCGTCGCCGGGTTCGCTGGCGCGTGGGTGGCCGGCGCGCTGTCGTTCGGTGGGCTGCTGCCGGTGCTGGGCTTCGTCGTCGGCGTCTACGCCGCCGCGGCGTCGGTCCGGAAGTGGGCGGTGGGCCAGCGGACGACTGTGCCCTGAGTCGAGAACCGGCGGGCGCTGGCGGCCACGCAATCCTTATTCGAGTGCCGGTCGACGGTCGGAGTATGCGAATCGCGTTACTCGGCGGGACCGGCGACATCGGCGCGGGGCTGGCGCTGCGGTGGGCGTACGACACCGACCACGAACTCGTGCTGGGCTCCCGGGACCCCGAGCGGGCGCGGGCGAAGGCCGAAGAGTACGAGACCGAACTGGACAGCCGCGGCGTCGACCGCAAGATTACGGGGTTCGCCAACGAGATGGCGGCCGACCGCGCGGACGTCGTGGTGCTGGCGGTGCCGGCCTACCACGTCGCCGACGTCGTCGAGGACGTCGCGGACAACCTCGACGAGGACGCGCTCGTCGTCTCGCCGGCGGTCGGCATCTCCAGCGACGGGGACGGCCTCCACTACAATCCGCCGTCGGCGGGCAGCGTCACCGAACTCGTCGCCGAGGCGGCGCCCGACGACGTCCGCGTAGTCGGGGCGTTCCACAACCTCGCGGCCGACCGGCTCGCGAACCTCGACGTGGACCTCGATTTGGACACGCTCGTCGTCGGCGACGACGAGGACGCCCGGAACCTCACCGCCGACCTCGCGAGCGACATCGAGGGGCTGCGGGCGCTGGACGCGGGCCCGGTCGGGAACGCGGCCGAGGTGGAGTCGCTGACACCGCTGCTCATCAACATCGCGCGGTACAACAAGGGCCTCCACGACGTCGGCGTCACCTTCGAGTGACGGCGGCGGGCCGAGCCCCCAAGGTCTAAACCCGGGCGGCCCACCCCTTCGAGCATGCAACCGGTGTGGGACGACGACGGCGTCTCGGACGCGTTCGCGTCCGCGTTCGAGAGCTGGGTGGACCGAGCGGGCGGCGAGGTGGTCGAGGAGAGCGACGCCCGCCTCCGGGCAGAGTTCCCGGCGACCGACGAGCAGATGATGACCGGCATCGGCGTCTACGCGGCCAACGGTCGCCACATGCTGCGTTTCGAGACCGTCCGCGAGGAACTCGAACTGAAGATGTTGACGCGCTTCGAGGTGGCCGACGACCAGCTCATCGTGCAGTCCGACAAGGGCTCGCGGACGTTCAGCTTCGACGCCGGCGACGGCGAGTGGCGCGTCGAGAAGTACCCCGTGTAGACGCGCCGGGACGCCTAGACGCCCCAGAAGACGGCGATACCCGCGACCGTGACGACCGACAACAGCAACTGCAGCGGCATCCCGACGCGGAAGAAGTCCCCGAACGTGTAGCCGCCCGGCCCGTACACGAAGAGGTTCGTCTGGTAGCCGACCGGCGTCATGAACGCGGTGGACGCCGCGAACGTCACCGCGAGCACGAACGCGAACGGGTTCGCACCCACCTCGACGGCGGCCTCCACCGCGACCGGAATCAGCAACACGACGCTGGCGTTGTTCGAGATAACACTCGTGATGACCCCCGTGAAGACGTAGAACACCCAGAGCACACCGAGCGCCGGGAGGTACTCGCCCGTCGTCCCGACCGCGAGCCCCAGCAGTTCGGCCGCGCCGGTCTGTTCGAGCGCGATGCCCAGCGGGATGACGCCCGCCAGCAGGAAGATGACGTCCCAGTCGACGGACTCGTACACCTCCGTGGGGTGCAGGACGCCCGTCCCCACCATCGCCACGACGCCGCCGAGCGCGGTGGTGACGATGTGCAGCGGCGTCACCGTCGCCGCGACCACGACGCCGAGAATGATGGCGACGGCGTGGGGAATCTTCTCCGTGCGGTAGTCGGGGTCCTCGGGCTCGTGGGCGACGATGAAGTCGGAGCTAGTCGACAGCCGGTCGATGCTGTTCCGGGGCGCCTGCACGAGCAGCGTGTCGCCGACTCGCAGTCGCCGACCCTCCAGGCGTTCGCGGGCGGTCTCCCCCCGGGACCGGAACGCGAGCACGTGTGCGTCGTACCGCTGGCTGAACGACGACGACGCCAGCGTCTCTCCGGCGAGCGACGACCCGGTCGGGATGACGACCTCGACGAGCGCCTGCTCGTCCTGCGTGGTCGGTTCGAGTGCGGCTTCCTCGTCGGGCGTCCCCACGAACGAGAAGTCGTCGACGGCCGCGATGCCGGCCATCGTCTCCCGGTCGGTGCGGATGGTGAGCGTGTCGCCAGACTGGACGACCTTCTGGCCGATGGGTTCGATGAACCGCTCGCCGTCCCGCACCAGCCCGAGCACGTCGGCGTCGAAGCGCTCGTAGTCGATGGCCTCCCGGACGGTCTTCCCGACGATGGGTGAGGACTCCCGGACCATCACCTCGGAGAGGTAGTCGCCGACCTCGTACTCCGCGAGGTAGTCCTTCTGGGCGGGCACCCGGTCGGGGAGCAGCCGGGGTGCGACGACGAACAGGTACAGCGACCCGACGACGAGCACGATGGCTCCGAGGTGCGTGAACTCGAACATCGAGAACGCGTGCAGGCCCTCGACGCCGCCATCCGCGCCGAGGCGGGCGGCCGTCTCGCTCGCCAGGAGGTTCGTCGACGTGCCGATGAGCGTCAACATGCCGCCGAGCATCGACGCGAACGACAGCGGCATCAGGAGCTTCGACGGGCTGGTGTCGCCGTTGTTCGCGATGTCCGCGACGACCGGGACGAGGATGGCGACGACCGGCGTGTTGTTGATGAACCCCGAGACGGGGCCGCCCGCGCCGATGGTGGCGGCTAGCTGGCGGGAGCGGCTGTCGCCCGCGAACGCCGACAGCTTCCGCCCGACGATCTGGACGAGACCGGTCTGGCTGATGCCCGTCGAGAGGATGAGCATCGCGAGCACGGCGATGGTCGCCTTGTTCGAGAACCCCGAGAGGCTCTCGGCAGTGGACACCTGCGTCCACGGCTCCAGGAGCACCAGCACCACCATGATGAGGATGGCGGTGACGTCGATGGGCAGCCACTCCGTCACGAAGAGGACGAGCGCGCCGAGCACGACCGCGAACACGACGAGCACGTCGGCGGAGACGCCCCCGAGTGCGGACGCGGCGGCCGGCGTCGCCACTGACATGGCTGGATGCAGAACCGGCGGCCACGAAAGCCTGCCGAAAGGCTACGTCACGTCCGCCGACGCGGTCGCTGCGCGGTTCGCGTCGACGAGAGAACGGGAGTGGTTACGCGCCCGCGGACTCGAGGGCGGCCTCGAGTTGCTCGCGCTGGGTGACACCGACGAACCGCTCGACGACGCCGTCGTCGTTCTCCACGACGATGGTCGGAATCGAACGCACCTGGTACTCGTTGGCGACGTCCTCGGCCTCGTCGACGTCGATCTTCTCGAACGTGACGTTCTCGCCGTATTCCTCTTCGAGTTCGTCCAGGATGGGGTCCTGGGTCTTGCACGGGCCACACCAGTCGGCGTAGAAGTCTTTGAGGGTGACAGTCATCCGTATACTCGGGGTTGACGACGGCCCGGGTTAAGGGTTTCTCACGGCACGGCGATTGCCGCGAGTTGCGGGAACTCGAAAGGTTTAGGCGGCCCCGTGGCGAGAACCCAGACATGAGCAGTGGCCAGAACTCCGGCGGGCTGATGTCCAGTGCGGGCCTCGTCCGCTACTTCGACTCCGAGGACCCCAACTCGATTCAGATCGACCCGCGGTCAGTCGTCGCCGTCGGCGCGTTCTTCGGCGTCTTCGTCCTGCTGGCGCAGTTCTTCGCGTAGCGAGAGGCTTTTTCCCGGCAGTCGCGTACCGGTGGGTATGACAGTGACAGCCGGCGTCGTCGCCGTTCAGGGCGACGTCTCCGAGCACGCCGACGCCGTCCGCCGGGCGGCCGAGGCCCACGGTGAGGTCGCCGACGTTCGCGAGATCCGGAAGTCGGGCGTCGTCCCGGACTGCGACGTCCTGCTGCTGCCGGGCGGGGAGTCGACGGCCATCTCTCGGCTGCTGGCCCGACAAGGTATCGACGAGGAGATACGGGCACACGTCGCCGACGGGAAGCCGCTGCTGGCGACCTGCGCGGGCCTCATCGTGTCGTCGACAGACGCCAACGACGACCGGGTGGAGACGCTGGACGTCCTGGACGTGACCGTCGACCGGAACGCGTTCGGCCGGCAGGTCGACTCCTTCGAGGCGCCACTCGACGTCGCAGGGTTCGAGGAGCCGTTCCCGGCAGTGTTCATCCGCGCGCCCGTCATCGACGAGGTCGGCGACGGCGTCGAGGTGCTGGCGTCTTGGGACGACCGCCCGGTGGCGGTCCGGGACGGCCCCGTGGTCGGCACCTCCTTCCACCCCGAACTCACCGAGGACTTCCGAATCCACGACCTGGCGTTCTTCGAGACGCCGGAGGCGGTCCGGTGACCGCGGCCGGCGTGGGCAGCCTTTTGCCCGCTGCGGTGGTGGAGAGCGTATGAACGCCCACATCGACGCCGTGCGGGTCGCGGACACCCCGGACGGGACGGTCGCCGTGGTCGTCCTCGGCGTCGACGACCGCGAGGACGTCCTCCCCATCTTCGTCGGCTTCGAGGAGGCCGCGAGCATCGCCCGCGGGATGGACGCGACGGACATCGGTCGCCCGCTCACCCACGACCTCACGCTCGACCTGATGGAGGAACTCGGCGGGCGCGTCGACCGCGTCGTCGTCTCCGCCGTCGAGGAGGGCACGTACATCGCGGACCTCCACGTGAAGACGCCCCGCGGGAGCGCGGTCGTTGACGCCCGACCGAGCGACTCGCTGGCGCTCGCGGCGCGCACGAACACCCCCATCGAGGTCGACGAGGACGTCTTCGAGGACGGCGCGCGCTCGCCCGGCGAGTTCGACGAACTCAGGGACGTCCGCGAGGTGATGTCGGTATGAGTGACGCGCTCCGCGAGCTGTTCGACGTCATCGAGGACCGCAAGGAGACGATGCCGGAGGACTCCTACACGGCGAGCCTGCTGGACCACGAGAAGGGCGAGAACGCCGCCCTGGAGAAGCTCGGCGAGGAGGCGACGGAGTTCCTGCTCGCCGCGAAGGACGGCGACACCGACGAACTCGCCCACGAAGGCGCGGACATCGTCTACCACATGCTGGTGGTGCTCGCTCAGCACGACATGGACGTCGAGGACCTGCTGGACGAACTCGAAGCGCGGCGGTAGGCAGGTCTAGTCGGCGAGCAGGCCGCCGATTGCGCCCGCGATGGCGCTGTCGATTGCTAGCGCCAGGAAGACGACGAGCGACAGCACCGCGACGCCGAACCCGAGCAGTCCGGCGGGCACGAACGCGATGGACGCGACGACACTCGCCAGGACGAGCAGCGTCACCACGACGACGCCGCCGAGCGCGCCCGCGAGCAGGCCGTGGAGAGCGCCGTTCCAGACGCCGCCGGCGGCCATCCAGCCGGCGACGAAGCCGCCGATGAGTCCGGCTGCCGCGTGCCCGATTCCGGGGAGGGCGAACGCGAACACTCCCAGTACCAGTTCCACGCCGAACCCGACGAACACCGCGCGCCAGTTGACCATACGCACACGAGGGCGTGACGGCCTAAAAGCCCCGCGCGCGGATACGTGGCCTTTTACGTCTCGCCCGCCAATCCTGTGCTATGATTTTCGAGAGCCTGCCGACGACGCCCACGTCGGAGGAACTCCTCGACAAGGCGTTCTCCCGGGCGGCGCGGTCGGGCCGCGCCAAGCAGGGAGTCGAAGCCCAGCAGTCGATGCTACAGACGGCGTCGAACATCCTCGGGGACAACCTCCACAACGTCGTCACGGAGTGGCCGGACTTCGACCACGTGGACACGTTCTACTACGAGCTCGCCGACGCCATCCTGCGCGAGGAGTACGCCAGCGACGAGGGCGTCGACAAGCTCAGGAAGCACCTCTCGGAGCTGTCGTGGGCGTCCTCGAAGACCCACGACCTCGGCCGCGAGTACATGGGGAAGCTCCCGAACGACGCCGAGGCTGCCCGCAAGCTCCGGAAACAGGGGTTCGCGCGCATGGGCTCGGTGATGAATCAGGTCGAGGACGACCTGGCGGCCGTCGGCGCGGCCCGGGACGCACTCAAGAACATCCCGGACATCCGGCCTGACGTCCCGACCGTCGTAGTCGCGGGGTACCCGAACGTCGGGAAGTCGTCGTTCGTGAACGCCGTGACGAACGCGAACATCGAGACCGCGGAGTACCCGTTCACGACGAAGTCCGTCGACATCGGGCACTTCGAGCGCGAGCGCGTCACCTGGCAGCTCGTCGACACGCCGGGGCTGCTCGACCGGCCGGCCGACGAGCGCAACGAGATCGAGGACCAGGCAGTGTCCGCGCTCGGGCACGTCGGCGACGTCATCCTGTTCTTCCTCGACCCGAGCGGCACCTGCGGCTACCCCCTCGAGGACCAGCGCGCGCTCCGCGCGGAGGTCGCCGACCGGTTCGGTGACACGCCACTCGTCACAGTCGCCAACAAGACCGACCTCGACGCCGCCGTCGAGGCCGACTGCTACATGAGCGTCGAGAACGACGAGGGCGTCGAGGAGACGCTGGACGCCGCCGTCGAGGCTGCCGGGTACGAGCCGGAGCTACCGTTCGAGCAGTAGCGAGGGTCGGAGGGAGCGACCGCAGGGAGCGAGAGCCTCGAACACGCGAGCGACGAGCGTAGCGAGCCGCGAGCAGCGAGTGTCCGAGCACCGCGAGGACGCTCGCAGAATGCGAGCGCGAAGCGCTAGAACGGGGCGTTCGGGCCGGTGTCGTCGCCGGGCGTGGCGGACCCGCAGCCGCAGCCGGACTCGGTCGATACGCCAGTGACCCCGTCGACCTCCGTGACGAGCGTGTTCTCGATGGCGCGCTCGGTGGCGTCCGAGACGCCGTCGGAGCAGCCGCAACTGAACGACAGCGTGACGACGCCGCTGTCGGCGTCGACGTGCTGGACCACGCGGCGCCCGCCCCGGAGCTGCGGGAACTCGGTGTCGAGCGCGTCCACGACGTCGGTTCGGAGCGTCGCGGCACTGGACTCCGCCGGGCCGTTGGTGTCTGTGCTCATACCGCACGGTACTCGCGCTCGGTACTTACCCGTTTGGACGCCGACTCCCAGCCGTCCGCCCGCCGCTACTCCGCGTGGTCGACCTCAACGTACCGGACTTCGACGGCGAGGTCCTGGCCGGTGCGGACTTCGACGCGCGTGGCGAGTTTGTCCGGGAGGTCGGGGTACGACGAGTCCGGCGGGATGCCGAGCGTGACGACGACCGACTGCGGCTGTCGGGCGACCAGTCCGCTCTCGTACTGGTACTCGACGTCGAGCCGGGACACCCGCGCGTACTCGGCCTGGGCGGTGACGTCCTCGATGGCGCGGTCGACGGCCTGCTCGGTCTCGGCCGTCTCGACGGAGGCGAGCGTGACGCCGCCGAGGAACGCCGACAGCACGGCGATAGCGACCGCGAGCGTGGCGACTCGCTTCACGAGCGCGGCGCGGGCCTCGCCCACTTCGAAGAGCCGCTTCGGGCGGTAGCCCGAGTACCAGAGGACGAGCAGGGCGGCGAGGTTGATGGAGAGCACGTTCACGCCGACCAGGATGGCGGACCCGACCGCGAGCGTCGGGACTCCCCACGCGATGCCGATGCCGACGGTGGCGGCCGGCGGGATGAGCGCCACGGCGATGGCGACGCCGACGAGCGCCGAGGAGACGCCCGTCATGAGGCTGTAGACGCCCGCGACGCCGGCGCCGAGCGCGACGGCCAGCGAGAGGAAGTCCGGCCGCAGGCGCTCGCGGACCTCCGACAACGAGAGCACGTCGAGACCGGGCGGGACGACGTGGGTCGCCTTCACGAGGAACGCGAACGCCGCGGCGCCCGCGACAGCGAGGAGGACGCCGACGATCTGGAGGCGGACGCCGCGAGCGAACAGTTCGTTGTCGTCGACGACGGTGCCGACGCTCGCGGACATCGCGGGGCCGAGCAGGGGCGCGATGACCATCGACCCGACGACGGTCGCCGGCGAGTCCAGCAGGAGGCCGGCAGTCGCGATGACGGTGCTGACGACTGTCAGCACGGCGTAGGTCGCGCGGGAGGGCGCGAGGTCCTCGGCGCGCGCGATGAGTTCCTCGTGGGCGATGCGGTCGCCGCTGGACGTCTCGTCCTTCGCGTAGCGGTCCTCTAGCTGTTCGAATTGCCTGGAGACGACCGTTTCGGCGCTCAGAACGACCGTGTAGGCGTCCTCGGAGAGGCCGACCGACTGCAGCGAGTCGAGGACCTCATCGACGGCCTCCGTGGGCAGCGGGAAGTGCACGACGGCGGTGTACTCGCGGCTGCCCGTCTCGTCGGTCACGACGTAGTCGACGCCCTCGTCGTCGAGTTGGGCGAGGACCGCGTCTCGCTTACCCGCGGGCACGGTCACCTGAACGAGTCGCACGACCACCGCTTACAGGGGCGCGAAGAAAAGCGTTCAGGGAAGGCGACGCCCCGGGAGTCGTGCCAGGGGACGGGCTTACGCGGTGGCGTTGTACGTCACGCGCACGTCGGCAGTGACGGTGACTGGGCCGGACTCGACGGACGTGCCGCCGCCGGCGGCGGCCGCGCCGTCAGCCGTGACGTAGGCGGTCTCCATGCGGTACGGGCGGTAGCCCGTGTCCGCGGAGTGGATGGAGTGGACCGACGTGACGGAGAGGCCGCTGGCGGACGCGAGCGTGTCGGCGCGCGTGTCGGCGTTCCCCATCGCGGCCTCCAGAGCGTCGTTGTGGAGTTCCTCGCGCTTCTCGTCGGAGAGCGTGAAGGAGACGCCGTCGACCTGGTCGGCGCCGTTGTCGACCGCGATGTCGATGAGTTCGCCGGCGGCGTCGGTGTCGTCGGTGGTGATCTCGAGGGCGTGGACGCCGCGGTAGTCACCGAATTCGGTGCCTTCGCGGGTGTGTTCGCGCTCCTGCCGGATGTCGAAGTGGGCGGTGCGGATGTTCTCGTCCGGGATGCCGTACTCGGTGAGCGCCTCGCGGACGGACTCGACGTTGGACGCGAGGTCCTCGCGGACCGCGGTGGAGTCGTTGCCGGTGGCGGTGACGGCGACTCTGACGACCGCCTGGTCGGGGGTGGCCTCGACGTCGCCGGACGCCGAGACGGTGATGGACTTCGAGTCGGTGGGCTGGCTGGCGGACGCGGGTCCCGCGCCGAGGACCGTCGCGCCAGCGACGCCGGCCGCGACGAGCAGACCCGCCACGAGGACCGCGCTCAGGGCATTTTTGGGTTCCATTGCGTTCACACGTACACCGCGAGTGGGCTTGAAAGTCACTCGGGGTCAAACGTCGCTTTGACCGTCGCGGGACGCATTACTTAACCGGGCTCGCGGGCTACGACATCCATGTTCGAGAGTCGGCCCGACCGGAGCGACGAGGTGGTGCTCGTCGGCCGGTCGAACGTCGGGAAGTCCACGCTGATGCGCGAGCTCACGGGCCACAAGGTCCCGACCGGCCAGAAGCCGGGCGTGACCCGCGAGCCGAATCACTTCGACTGGGTGAGCGAGGACTTCATGCTCACCGACCTGCCCGGATTTGGCTACATGCAGGGCGTCGAAGAGGGCCACGAGGAGGCCATCAAGACGGAGGTCGTCCGGTACATCGAGGAGTACGCGGACGACATCATGGTCGGCATCCTCGTCCTCGACGGGAAGGCCGCCGTCGACATCATCGACCGGCACAGCGGCGAGGACGAGATTCCCCACGTCGTCGAACTCTACTACCTCCTGGAGGAACTGGGCATCCAGCCGGTCGTCGCCGTCAACAAGATGGACAAGGTCGACGACCGGGACGAACGCCTCGACGAGATCGGCGAGCGCCTCGGCCTCTACCCGCCGTGGAAGCAGTGGCGGGACGTCATCGCGCCCATCACCGCCAAGAAAGGGAAGATAACGGCCCTGGAGGACGCCGTGAACAGTCACTTCGAGGCCGCGAAGCGCGACGACCTCAAGCAGTTCTTCTCGTGAACGGAGCCAGGCTTTAGGCGTTCGGTCACCGAACCCGTTCCATGACGCGGCTCGACGAGACGACTCGACGCGGCGTGCTCGCCGCCGGCGGCATCCTCGCCGTCACCGGCGTCACCGCCGTCGGCGTCGCGGAGTTCTCGGACGACGACGGACACGGTGGCACAGCACCCGCCAGCGTCCAGGCGAGCACGGCGACGACGAGTCTCGGCCTCGACCTCGCCGGCCTGCCCGTGATGGGGTCGATGGACGCGCCGGTCGACCTCTACTACTACACGGACTACCAGTGCCCGTTCTGCGGGCGGTTCGAGTCCGACGCACTCCCGGAGCTCCTCGCCAACGAGGTCAGCGACGGCGACGTGCGACTCGTCTTCGTCTCCTACCCCTACATCGGGCCGGCGTCCCGGACGGCCGCCATCGTCGACCGCTGCGTCTGGCGGCAGGTCCGGGGCGAGGACCCGGCGGTGTGGTGGGACTGGCACGCGACGCTGTTCGACGAGCAGGGACAGCCGAACTCGGGGTGGGCGTCCCGGGAGAAGCTGTTCGGGTTCGCCGAGCGCGTCGACGGCGTGGACGCGACGGCAGTCGAGGAGTGCGTGGCCGCGAACGAGGACGAGGTGGCCGACGCCGTCGCAGCCGACGTCGAACAGGCCGGCGAGTTCGGCGTGAGCGCGACGCCGTCGTTCGTCGTGGCGAACCGGCAGACCGAGCGAGCCGGACGCATCGTCGGCGCGCAGCCGTACGCCCGGTTCCAGGACGCCTTCGACCGGATTCGGGACGCATGACGGCGCGAGCGTCCACACTGGACCTGTTCGCGGCGGTCGGATACGCGACGGCGACGGCGCGGCGCGCGCTCGCCACCGCAGCGGCCGCCGCGGCGGCGTACTGCCTGCTGGTCTTGACCGCGTTCCCCGGCTACACGGCGCAGCTGCTGGGCGCCGACGCCACCTACCTCGGCGAAGCCCTGGTCGCGCTCTCGGCGAACACGGCCGCGACGGCGGGCGTCGTCGGCATCGCGCTGGTCGTGCTGTACGCGCTCGTGACCGGCGTCGCCGTCGTGGTCGCTGTCGGGCAGTTCCGGTTCGCCGGGGGGACGGCCGCCGCCAGCGGCAGCGTCTCCGGCGTCCTCCCCGGGCTGGTCGCCTCGGGCTGTGCGAGCTGCGGCGCCGGGCTGCTCGGCGCGCTCGGGTTCGCGGGGGCGCTGGCGGCGCTCCCGTTCCACGGGAACCTCCTCCGGGTGGCGGGCCTGGCCGTCCTCGTGTGGTTCCTCGCTCGCGCCGGCGACCCGAGCACGTGCCGGGTGTGACTCCGGTCGGGCGGCGAACGTTCAAGTACGAGAGCGCGACCAGCCCGTGGCGTGCGCTGAGTTCGGCCGCGGGGTGCCAGGGCGGGAGCGCGGCGATCACCCCGCGAGCGCGGTCCGCCGCCTGTACGCTACACCCGTCGCTCGCGAGCGGATAGAGAGCGGGCGACTCGGGAGAAATGCCTCGTCACAAGGGGCTCGGAGGGGGTAACTCCTCGTCACCGTCGCCCACGTCCTCGTTCGGTAGCCCCGGACAAGACCCTTTCACTCCCAGTCCGCCCAGCCGCGCCGTTTCCCGGCAGCGGCAGCCGCGCCGTTGCCGTCCAGTCGGCCGTCCTCCGTGACGACGGCGTCGACGAGCCGTCCCGGGACCGCCTCGAAGACCGGGTTCTCGACGGCGATGGCGGCGTCGCCGTCGTAGAGCGCCGCCGGGTCGCCGTCCCCGACCGGGAGGGCTTCTGGCGCGACCTTGTCCCCCGCGCACGCGACGAGGACGGGGACGCCGGCGTCCCGCGCGGCCAGCGCCGCCGCCCGCGTCCCGACCTTGTTGACGACAGTGCCGTCCGGAAAGACGGCGTCCGCGCCCACGAGGACGGCGTCGCAGTCCGGGACGGCAGCCGGGACGTTCGCGTCGCTCGTGAGCGTCACGTCGAAGCCCTCGGCGGCCAGCGTCTCGGCGACCGCGACGCCCTCGCCGCCGGGTCGCGACTCGGTGACGACCACGCGCTCGGGGCCGGACGTCCGCAGCGCCGCGAGAACGGTCCCCGACCGGGAGAGCGTGAACACCGCCGGAGCGTCGCCCAGTTCGGCCGCCGCCCGGGTGGCTGCTCGCTCGTCGGCGTCGACGGCCTCGCTGGCGACGGCGCGAGCGCTAGCTTCGACGCTCTCGGGCGTCCGGTCGGCCTCGTGCATCGCCCGGTTCACGCGGTTCCCCACCACCGCCATCCCCGGCTTCGCGTCGCGGAGTTCGCGGGCGACCCCCGCGACCGCGGCGTACTCGTTCGCGACGGCGGCCTCGTCGCGGAGCACGTCGAGCGCGCGCAGCGAGAGGTGCGCCGAACCGTGCTCGTCGTCGCCGGCGACCGTCGCGACAGTCGGTCGGACGGCGTCGTAGGACCACCAGAGGTCGGGGACGGTGTCGCGGCGCCGGAGTTCGGTCGGGGGCGCCCACTCGTGGCTGGCGGTCTCCCAGTTCGTCGCGACTGTCCGCGTTTCGGCGTCGAAGAGGAACGGGTGGACGCGCCACGTCCCGTGCTCGGGGTCGTCGACCTCGAAGGAGTCGCCGCTGCGTACGAGCGCGGCGTCGTCGACCCCCACCTCCTCGCGGAGTTCGCGGCGGGCCGCGGCGGCCGGGTCACCCTCGGCGTGGCCGGCGACTGCACCCCACTGCCCGGGATAGGAGCCGACGGCGTCGCTGCGCTCCAGCAGGAGGACGTCCGGGCCGTGGCGGAGGAACACGGTCACCACGTCGGTCGCCATGACTGGAGCGTGGGCCGCGACGCGCTTGAAGCTATTTGCCGCTGGCCGTCGAAGGAACGACCATGAGAACCGTGGCAGTCGTTAGCGACACCCACGTCCCGTCGCGAGCGGCCGAGATTCCGGACTTCGCCGCGAACGAGATGGAGGACGCGGACCTCGTGATCCACGCCGGCGACTTCGACAGCTGGCAGGCCTACGAGACGGTCCGCGACCTCTCGGACGAGCTCGTGGCGGTCCACGGGAACACGGACCCGCGGGACCTCCAGCTCCCGGCGGTCGAGACCGTCTGGGTCGAGGACGTGCAGTTCGTCGTCACCCACGGGACCGGGCCGCGGAAGGGGTACACCGGGCGGGTCACCGAGGCGATCCGCGAGGCACGCGACGACGCGGACGCGGTCGGCGTCTCGGGGCACACGCACGAGCTGCGCGACTGGACAGCCGACGGCCTCCGCCTCCTGAACCCGGGGAGCGCGACGGGCGCCGACCCCGCCGAGCAGGCGTCGCTGTTGCTCGTGGACGTGGACGGCGAGGACGTGGACGCGACGCCGGTCTGGGGGTGAGTCGCGGTGTCCGGTATCGCCGGTGCTTTTGTCGGGCGCCCCCGACGCCAGAGTATGCACACGTTCGCGGTCTCGGGGCTGCCCGAGGTCGAACACGGGGACGACCTCGCGACCCTGATCTCGGAGCGCGCGGATCTGGCCGACGGCGACGTCGTCTGCGTGGCGAGCACCGTTGTCTCGAAGGCCGAAGGGCGGGCGGCGTCTCTCGGCGACTTCCCGCCGGGGCCCCGCGCGAAGGAAATCGCCGGGCGACTGGCCGACATCACCGGCGAGGAGAAGGACCCGCGGTTCGCGCAGGCCGTCCTGGAGGAGTCGACGGAGCTCGTGATGGAGGCGCCGTTCCTGCTGACGGAGGCGACCTGCGGGCACGTCGGCGTGAACGCCGGCATCGACCGGTCGAACACGGGCGGCGCCGACCTCCTGCTGCTGCCGAAGCGCCCGGGTGAGAGCGCCGAACGCATCCGGGCGGGGCTCGACGCCGACGTGGGCGTCGTGGTGACGGACACGTCGGGGCGGCCGTTCCGGCACGGCCAGCGCGGCGTGGCGCTGGGCTGGGCGGGCCTGCCGGCGTCCCGGGACTGGCGCGGCGAGACCGACCGCGACGGCCACGAACTCGAAGTGACCGTGGAGGCCGTCGTGGACGAACTGGCGGCGGCGGCGAATCTCGTCTCCGGGGAGGGCGACGGCGGGACGCCCGTGGTCGTCGTGCGGGACTTCGCGTTCGGCGACCACGCTGGCAGCGAGAACCTCTTCCGGGACGTGTCGGGGGACTTCGTGCGGCAGGCGCTCCGGGGGTGGAGCTTCGATGCGGGGAATTGAGCTGACGCCCGAGGTCCCCGTCGACGAGGTCGCGGACCTCGGGGCGCGCGCGGAGAGCGCCGGCTTCGACGCGGTGTTCGCGTCCTGCCACTACAACAACCGCGACCCGTTCCTGGCGCTCGGGCGGGTGGCTGCGGCGACCGACGAGATACTGCTCGGTCCGGGGGTCGCGAACCCCTACGACACGCATCCGGTGAAGCTGGCGTCCCAGACGGCGACGCTGGACGAACTCAGCGACGGCCGCGCCCTGTTCGGAGTCGGCGCGGGGGACGCGTCGACGCTGGCGAACCTCGGCTTCGAGCGCGACCGGCCGCTGCGGCGGGTGCTGGAGACGTTCAAGGTCGCCCAGAGGCTCTGGGCGGGCGAGCGCGTCGACCACGACGGGACGTTCGTGGCGCGGGACGCCGGCCTGAACTACGAGCCCTCGGCGATTCCGGTCTACGTGGGGGCGCAGGGCCCGCACATGCTGCGGATGGCGGGCAAGCACGCGGACGGCGTGCTGGTGAACGCGAGCCACCCCCGGGACCTCTCGTGGTCGGCAGACCGGGTGGCTGAGGGCGCGGAAGAGCGCGAGGTCGACGGCGACGTGGACGTGGCGGCGTACGCCTCGGTCTCGGTCGCCGAGGACGAGGACGCGGCGCTGGCGGCGGCCCGCCCCCCGGTGGCGTTCATCGCGGCGGGCGCGGCGCCGCCGGTGCTAGAGCGCCACGGCATCGACGAGGACCGAGCGGGCGAAATCGGGTCGGCAATCGAGGCGGGGGAGTTCGAGGCGGCGTTCGGACTGGTGACCGACGCGATGCTGGCGGCGTTCTGCGTCGCGGGCACGCCAGAACAGGTCGCCGAGCAGCTGACGGCAGTGGGCGAGCACGTCGACAGCGTGGTCGCGGGGTCGCCGCTCGGCCCCGACCGGGCGGCGGCCGTCGACCTGCTCGCCCGGGCGTTCGACGACGCGGGCGTCTAGGAGCGCTGGCGACGCTCGCGGACGGTGACGCTCTCGGGCAGCAGCGGGTCGACCAGTCCGGCGACAGCGAGGCCGCCGAAGGCGACGGACGCCGCGCCGACGAAGAGCGCCCCGAACAGGACGCCGATCGCCGACAGCGGGTCGGTGGTCGCGGCAGTCGTGAAGTGTTCGAGCATCGAGACGAGGTTGTCGATGACCCAGACCATGTCGGAGAGTGTGCGAGCCGGCGCCTTCAGTGCTCCGGGAGCGTTATGTCAGGGGGTCCCCAATAGGGTGGTGTGTCAGGCGACGCGACGCTCGACTCGTTCGCAGAGGCGGAGGACGACGCCGACGAGCGCGAGCCCCGCGACGCCAGCCCCCTCGCCGTGACGAGCACGTGGACCCCGGACGCGACGTGTGCGTCCTGTGGCGCATCGGCGACTCGGCTGTGGCAGGACGGCGACAGCAGGGTCTGTGTGGCGTGCGCCCCGTGGACGGACCCCGGCGGCAGTCAGAACGACCAGTAGACATACAAGCGTTTCAGGCCGTAGGAGACCCCATCCAACCGCCCCGCTACCACTACCCATGACAGACGCACCCGATACGCACGCCGTGGCGGACCCGAGAACGCACGCAGACGCACCGGCGCCGATGTCGATACCGGAGGCCAGCGAACTGGCCGCCGACGTCGCCGACAACATCGAGACCGTCATCGTCGACAAGCGCGACGTCGTCGAGCACGTGCTCACCGCCGTGCTCGGCGGCGGCCACGTGCTCCTGGAGGACGTCCCGGGCGTGGGGAAGACGATGCTGGCGCGCGCCGTGGCGCGGTCGTTCGACGGCGACTTCCGACGCGTCCAGTTCACGCCCGACCTCCTGCCGACGGACGTGACGGGCGTGAACGTCTTCAACGAGAAGGCCCGCGAGTTCGAGTTCCAGCACGGGCCCGTGTTCGCGAACGTCCTGCTCGCGGACGAGATCAATCGCGCGCCGCCGAAGACGCAGTCCGCGCTCCTGGAGGCGATGGAGGAGGAGCAGGTGACCGCCGACGGCGACACGCGCGCGCTGCCGGACCCCTTCCTCGTCATCGCGACTCAGAACTCCGTGGAGCGCGACCGCACCTACGAGCTCCCGGTCGCCGAGCTCGACCGGTTCATGAAGAAGCTCCGGCTGGGCTACCCGGACCGCGAGAAGGAGGTCGACGTTCTCGACCGCGTAGTGGGCGGCCACCCGATTGACGACATCGCGTCCATCGCGACCGTCGAGGACCTGCGGCGGGCGCGCTCCGCGACGGGCGCCGTGGAGGTCGCCCGCCCGGTGAAAGAGTACGTCACCGAGCTCGCGCGGTACACCCGCGACCACGCGGCGCTCGGCGTCAGCCCCCGCGGCTCCATCTCCCTCCTGCAGGCCGCTCAGGGCCGGGCGGTGCTGGACGGCCGGGACTACGTCGTCCCCGACGACGTGCAGACGGAAGCGCCGGCCGTCCTCGCCCACCGTGTCCGCCCGGAAGCGGGCGGGACGCTCGGCGGGGAGACCGCGCGCACGCTCGTGCAGCGCGCGCTGGACACCGTCGACCCGGAGTGAGATGGCGGTCAGCCTCACTCGCCGCGGGCGGGCGGTGGCCGTGGTGGCGGTGCTGGGGCTCGTCCTCGGCTACGGGTTCGGCGGCCGTAGCCTGAACGCCGTCGTGGTGCCGGCGGCCGTCCTCCTGGTGACGACCTGGCTGTACGCCGGCTACGTCCCGGAACCCGACGTCGAGCGCGTCACGCCCCGGGAGGGCCACCAGGGAGACCACCGCACCGTCGAGCTGTTCGTTGACGCCGAGCGCGCGTACCCGGTGACGCTACGCGATCAGCTCGGCGACGGCCTGCGCGGGGACACCGTCCACCACGTCGAGACCGACGGCCGCACGGTCGCGTACGACCTCGAACTCGCCCACCGGGGCGTCCACGCCGTGGGGCCGTGCCGGGCGACCGCGACCGACCCGTTCGGCCTCTGGGAGGTCGAGTTCCTCGTCGCCGACCCGCAGGCCGTGCGGGTGTTCCCGCGCGTCCACGGGCTCGACGACACCGCGGCGCTGCTCACGGGCTACGTCGGCATCACCGACGAGCGCGAGCAGTTCGCGGGCGTCCGCGAGTACGAGCGCGGCGACCCACTGCGGGACGTGAACTGGAAGGCGTCGGCGAAGCGTCCGAGCGGCGACCTCACCGTCACCGAGTTCGTCGGCGAAGGGGCGTCTGACCGCGTCACTATCGCGGCCGAGGCGCGCGGGCCGCGGGCGGATTCGGTCGCGGAGGCCGCAGCGAGCATCGCGACCCACCTCCTCGACGCGGGCATCGCCGTCGGCGTCGCCACGCCGAACGGCCGCCTCGACCCCGCCCACGGCGACCCGCACCGACGGCGCATCCTCGGTGTGCTCGCGTCGTTCGAGCAGGGCCACCTCCGGCGACGCTACCGCGACGAGGCCGATATCGTCGTGCACGCCCCGGAGAGCGGCGAGCACGTCTCCGTGACCCTCGACGGCGAGGACCACCGCTACGCCGAGTTCGTCGGGGGTGGCGCCGGCGCCGGCGAGACGGAGGTGGTGGCGTGAACGCCGCTCGCGTCGGCCGCCGCTTCACGGACGCGCTGACGCGGTCGCCCCGGGACACCGCCGCGGCCGCGTGCGTCGCCGTCGTGGTGGCCGCCTACCTCTCCGTGCTGTACGACGTCACCGCAGTCGTTGGAACGTCCGCGACGCTCGTCGCCGTCGTCGGCGGGGCGCTGGCGCTGGCGAGCGTGCTGCGCGCGCTCCCCTCGAAGTACGCGCTCGGGCTGGCGGTGGCGCTGCTGGTCGCGGGACTGGTGGCGTACCTGCTGTCGGTGCCGCGGGCGTACTACGCCGCGCTCTCCCCGGTGCGCGTCCTGAAGGACACGCTCGCCCTGCTCACGGGCTACTCGGTGCTTCGGATGCCCGCTGCGGGCACGTGGGCAGTCGCTGTCGCGCCCGCCCCGACGTTCCTCGCGGCGTACTTCACCGCCCGCCGGGAGTACGCGCGGGCGGCCGGCCTCGCCGCGGTGACCCTCGGTTTCTTCGTGCTCACCGGCGACGCGTCGACGACGGTGACCCTCGTCGGCGTGCTCGCCGCCGCGGGCGCGATGGCGTTCGGGACGCTCGCGCTCCACGACGCCAGCACGCGCCAGGTGCAGGTCGTCGCCGCCGTGCTCGCCGTGATGGTGGTGGCGTCGGCGACGGTGACGGCGGTGCCTGGCGGCCGGTCGCCGCTCGTCCCCTCCGAGGCGACGACGACGGCGGGCAGCCTCGTGAACGCCGACAGCTACGTCGGCGTCGGCGGCGCGCTCCGCCTCGACCCCCAGGTCCACTTCGTCGCGGAGTCCGACCAGCCGACGTACTACCGGGGCGCGGTGTACGACCGCTACACGGGCAACGGCTGGACGCAGACCGCCGACGTCGGCACCGAGCGCGGCACGCCGCCGCCGACCGGCGAGCGCATCACCCAGCGCATCACCGTCGAGCGCCGGCTCGACATCGCGCCGGCCGCCGCCGTCCCCCAGACCGTCCGCGGTCTCGACGCGGAACTCACCGCGGGCGGCCTGCTCCGCGAGACGCCGACGCTGAACCCCGGCGACAGCTACGAGGTCGTGAGCCGGGCGCCCCACAGCGACCGGGACGAACTCGCCGACGAGACCGGTGTGGTCCCCGCGGAGATCCGCGACCGCTACCTCCAGTTGCCCGAGAGCACGAGCGGCGACGTCGTCGACCTCGCCGACCGCATCACCGAGGGCGCGGACTCGCCGTACGAGCAGGCCGACGCAATCGAGGCGTGGCTGGAGACGAACAAGGAGTACTCGCTGGACGCGCCGAACACCCAGGGCGACCTCGTCAACGAGTTCGTGCTGCGCGGCGAGGTTGGCTACTGCACGTACTACGCGAGCGCGATGGCCGTGATGTTGCGCTCGCAGGACGTCCCCGCGCGGTTCGTCGTCGGGTTCACCGAGGGCCAGCGCGTCGGCGAGGACGAGTACGTCGTCCGCGGCGTCGACTCCCACGCGTGGGTCGAGGTCTACATCCCCGACCACGGCTGGGTGGCCTTCGACCCGACGCCGGCCAGCGAGCGCACGAGCGCCGAGGACAGCCGCGTCGAGGAGGCCCGCAGCGAGGGCGTCGAGGGCGTCGACGCGGCCGGCAGCGAGAACGGCACGTGGGTGCCGCCGCGCACCGCCACGCCCACCACGACCACCGTCGACGAGTCGGCGGGCGAGGAGAACGACCAGACGGCGCCACTGGACCGCGAGTCCTACCTCGGCACGTCGAGCGGCGTCGAATCCCCGGAGAACATCACAGTGCCGGAGGGCGTCGGCGGTGGCGGGGCCGCCGGCGGCGGTGACTCACCCGACCTCCCGCCCCTGACGACGCTCGCCGTCTGGGCGGTGCTCGTCGTCGGCGCGGTGGGCGCACTGCGCTACACGGGGCTCACCGACCGCGCGTACCGCGCGCTCTGGCTTCGCTGGCTGCCGGACGGCGACCCCCGCGAGGAGGTCGAGGCGGCCTTCGACCGCGTGGAGTACGTCCTCGGGCAGCGCTACCGCGAGCGCCGCAGCGGCGAGACGGTCCGCGAGTACGTCGCCGACGTGGCGCCCGGGGAAGCCGCCGAGCGGGTCGCAGCCCTCCGGGAGCGCGCCAGGTACGCCGGCAGCGTCTCCGACGAGGACGCCGCAGAAGCCAAACGGCTCGCGCGGTCGCTGGCCGGCGAATACAGCCGCCTGCCGTCGCTTCGGCGATAGTGTTTAATACGCGGATTTCGTACCCACGCGTGTAATGTCGGAAGTCTGCTCGACGTGCGGGTTGCCCGAGGAACTCTGCGTCTGCGAGGACGTCGCCAAAGAGTCCCAGCAAATCGAAATCCGCATCGACGAGCGCCGCTACGGGAAGGAAGTTACCGTCATCGAAGGATTCGACCCGAAAGACGTCGACCTCGACAGCCTCTCCTCGGACTTGAAGTCCAAGTTCGCCTGCGGAGGCACGGTCGAGGACGGCGAGATCGAACTCCAGGGCAACCACTCGGGCCGCGTGGAGGACTTCCTCCGCGACAAGGGCTTCAACGTCGCCTGACCCCACGTCGACGTTCGCTTCTCCCCGTTCGCCGACGCCACAGCGACCGGGACGCGACTGCTTCTCTCCGGTCGTGCGACCGACCAGAAAGCTTTCGGCGCGGCTGACTGTCGGTCCGGTATGCGACGCCGCCAGTTCCTCGCGAGCGGAGCAGCCCTCCTCCCCGTCGCGCTCGCCGGCTGCGCTCACCCGGCGGTCGTCCTCGACCTGAACGAGGCGACATCCGACACGATCGCCGACGAGGTGTCGACGACGGCCGCCGCCGGGTCGCCGGAGTACGCGGTCGTCGAGACCGCCCTGGCGAACGGCTCGGCCACGCGACGCGACCGGCGAGAACTGTTCGACCGCGACGAGACCGTCCGGTTCGAGGACGCGTTCTACAGCGTCTCGGCGACCCGGCTGGGGAGCAGCGGGGTGACAGTGTACGAGGTGCTCGTGGACTTCGACCCGGCCGAGCAGGCCCCCGAACTCGGCGAGGTCGAGTACGGCGACCTGCCCGAGACGGACCGCGAACGCCTCGACCCCCTGCTCGACGGCGACCACCCCGACCAGGAGGGCCCCGACGTCGGCGTGGCGTACGGGACCGCCGAAGAGGTCGGCGACGAGTCGGTGTTCGTCCCCGACCAGCGGTACGACGTCGTCGTCCACGACGGCGACCGGCTCCGGGTCTCCGTCGAGTCCCGGACGGCGACCGAGACCGAGTTCCGGTACGAGGTGACGGAGGTCGCACCCGACGTCGAATCGTTCGCCGACCAGGTGCGAGAGCGGTACCTGTTCACGCTGTCCGGGCTCTCGGACGCCGAGCGAGCGGTCGTCGAGAACGCCATCGACGGCGCCCACTTCGAGGACAGCGACGCCTTCCAGTCGGTGGTCGACCGCATCCGGGACCACGAGGGAATCGACGTCGCGGACTTCTACGGGACGTGGCTCCTGGAGTACGAGGGCGTCGAGTACGTCACCTACGTCGAGTGGTAGGAGCGGTCGGAGAATCGAATCTGTGGCGACTGTTCGCAGTCAGAACGGCGCGTCGGTCTCCGGACCCTCGTCGCGACCCACGGACTGCTCGAGGTCGCCCGGCCACCCCTCGATGCCGCAGGCGAGGCTGTCGACGCGCGCGTCGTCGTCGATGCCCTCGTAGGACGCGACGAGGCGCGCGGCCTGTTGGCTCGCCTGACCGTGCGGGCAGACCGTGACCACGTGGGTGGCGCCGGCGAGGCGCTCGACCTCCCGGGGGAGCTCCTGGAAGGGGATGTTCTCGCTGCCCGGGATGTGGCCGCGCTCGAAGGCCGCCCGCCGCCGGATGTCGACCACGCGCACGCCGTCGTCGCCGAGAATCGCTTCGAGTTCGTCCGCCGAGAGCTCGCCGTCCATGCTCAGCAGTGGGGAGTACGCCGAGGTAGGGCTTCCGGTCGGTGCACCGCGCAGTCGGCTCGGAGTCCTCAGGCCGTCGGCGTGTAGCCGGCGTCCTCGACGGCCGCCGCTACCTCGTCGACGCCGACGTCGCCCTCGTAGCGCACCTCGCCGGTCTCGCTGTCGGCCGTCGCGTCGGTGACGCCCTCCACGTCGGCGAGGGCCTCCTCGACGGTCTGCTCGCAGTGCCCGCAGGACATTCCTTCGACGTCGATCTGTGACATACGCGTCCGTAGGGAGCCCCGCCTTTTCGCGGTTTCCCCTCGCTTTCCGTCGTCTCGCGGCGGGTGGAGGCCGGAATCCGAACCGTGAACGGTCGTCCAGCGCCGGAGCGTTCAGAGGTGGCCGTCGGCCTCGGCGAGCAGCAGGCCCTCGATGGTGGCGTCGTTGGCCGGTGGCTCGCGCGCGACGTCCAGCGCCTCCTCGACGGGGACGCGATCGACGCTGAGGAACTCGTTGTCGCCGAGGTCCCGACCGGTCTCCGTGAGGTCCTCGGCGAACACGATGCCGCGCTTGTGCCGGAGCACCCCGGTCGCCGTCCAGAACTCCTCGACGAAGTGGAGTTCGCCCGCCTCGAAGCCCGTCTCCTCGCGGAGCTCTCGGCGGCCCGCTGCGACGTAGGACTCCCGGCTCGGGTGGGGTCGCACCGCGTCGTCCTCGTCGCCTCCCCCGTCCCCAGCCACCCTCCGCTCTTCTACGATTCCAGCGACGAGTTCCATGCACTGCTCGCGGATGGTCGGCCGGTACTGGTCGACGAACACGACGTCGCCGTCGTCGACAGCCACGACGACCACCGCCGGCGGGAGAGCCGCCCAGTAGTAGTCCTTCTCCGTGCCGTCGGGCTGCTCCACGCGGTCGAAGCCGCCGTCGTACCAGCCCGTCTCGTACTCGGTGCGGGACTCGACGACCGGCCAGTCGTGGCTCATACCCGGACATTCGTCGCCACGCACTAAGCACCACCCGAAGCAGGCCGGGGTCAGGCTTTTCCGGCCGTACGGCAGAGTATCACACATGGAGACCGAGGTCTCGGCGGCCGACGGCCGGTATCTCGCCGCGGTGTTCGCGGTCGGCGCCGTCCAGGACCGGCCCGCGGAGACCGGCGACCTCGCCGCCGCACTCGACGTCAGCCCCGGCACCGTCACCGAACGCCTTCGCGACCTCGGTTCGCGTGGGCTACTCGACTACGAGCGCTACCACGGCGCGGAACTCACGGACGAGGGCGAGCAGGTCGCTCGCGAACTCGCGTGGCGGCGCTGCCTCGCGGAGAACTTCCTCGACGGCGAAC
>Ga0075134_100060_pt1 | contig 61842 bp, 45 predicted proteins | sample AntRauMetaRauer3_FD_69803 | JGI IMG/M metagenome (GOLD analysis project Ga0075134, IMG submission 69803) | Saline lake microbial communities from Rauer Lake, Antarctica, in enrichment culture - Antartic Rauer Lake 3 Metagenome Rauer3 | ecosystem: Environmental > Aquatic > Non-marine Saline and...
AGCCCGTCCGACGTCACGTCTTCGAGTGTGAGGAATTCCGCAGTTTCCCGGTTCTTGTCCGCCCGGTCGATCCCCCAATCCCAGATGTCGAAGTCCCGCAGTATCGTCTCGTGGGTGAAACCACTGGGATCGACTGGCCCGCTCGCGAAGACATCCATCATATCCGGCAGAACTCCCTTGAGGTACGTTTGCCAGTAAGGCCAGTCGTGGACGCCCTCGGCGATGACGTCTAACGTGTAGTCGATTCCGGTCTCGTCCAGATTCTCCACGAACGTCAGGAAGTTCTCGTAGGCTATCGCTTCGATTTCGGCAGCGGGCCCACTTGCGCCCTCGGCCTTGCCGACTGCCATGTAGAGTCGGAGATTTCGATAGTTCTCGGTCAGCTCGTTCGGATTGAGGCCGCGGACCCTGGTCTCCTGTTCGGACGGGTCGCCATAGGCGTCGACGAACGGTGAGCCAGACGGGAACTGGTCTATCGGGAACGGTCCACCGGAAAACGCGTACACGCCGGCGAACGTATCTGGATACCGAGCGGCGTACTGCAACGCCCCGGCGCTCCCCATCGAGAGGCCAGCGACGACGCGGCTGCCTCGCTCCGACCGGAGTCGGAATCGGTCCTCCGCCCACGGGATGAGCTGGTGGACGTGGAACGTCTCCCACATCGGCGCACCAAAGTCACCATCGTTGTACCAGTCAGTGTACCAGCCGTTTTCACCCCCGTCGGGCATGACGACTACGACGTCCTCGTCGACGTAGTTCTGTACCGGGCCCGGGCCTATCTCGCCGGGGCTAAGGTCCGGGTCCGACCAGGACGCAGCCGAGTTCCCACCACCGTGGAGCAAGTAAATCGTCGGATACGTCTCGTCTGTCTCGTCGTACCCCTCCGGGAGTAACACCCGGACGTTCGCTGTTTCGAGCGGCGGGTCCACGAGTGGGTTCTCGAAGGAGAACTCCAAGAGCCGGTCACTCAACTCGCTCACCCGCTCGACGTTCGTCGGTTCAAGCGACGGGATGTCCGTATCGCCTCGCGGTGGAGCAGCGGATCGCGGGTTGCCTGTTGCCGAAGCCGTCGTCTGGGCCAAACCGAGCCCCCCTGCAACATTGAGAGTTCCGAGGAACGTTCGCCGAGTGGTGTGCCTGTTTTTTCTGCTTTCGTCACCATTCCCTTGCATGCCAGGATTATTGTATAGACAAATTGCATTAAAGATTGTCCTGACGTGAATTTAACTTATCGAGGTTAGCGTGATTTGAACAGGAGGATGTAGATATTGTTCCCTCGAAATGCGGAGACGCGTATACTTACCGCGCAGGTATTTCACACCAAATTCTATCTAAAATGGCGGTTCAACTGAGCCGTATCGTTCCGGCTGTAGACGTACCAGGGGCATCTAATCGGCTCGCTCACCATCTTCCAGTCCTGCTCCGCCGACGGCGTTCTATCGGCCCCCGGAAGGGGTGCGGTGGTCTCAACCTTCGCACTCCAGGGATGGAGTTGTAAGACGACGAAGGCCACGAGAAGCTAGGAGGATCGAACTGTGATAAGAACTGATAGGACTCGTCTCACAGAAGCCCGGCAACGACGAGAAGCGCTATCGAGACACCGCTCGCGCCGAGGAACCACGGCCGCGCTCGCGTTGCAGCTGCGACCGCTGACGTCTCCGATTGGCTGCCGGTCAGTCGACGGAACCCGAAGAACAGTAGGGCTGCGAGGACAAGCCACAGGCCGACCATCGTCAGGACGAGGTTTCCTCGGCCCGTCGCCTGGAGCGATTCGGCAGTATAGAGCGTCCCTGCGAGATGGCCGCCGCTGAACAACAGTAGCAGGACTGAGGCCACCGTAAGATACCAGAATCTTCGTGCGATAAGCGTCAGCCCTTCTGTACTCAGCAAATCGCTGCGTGCTGCCGGGATGACGGCCCCTGCAACCACGAGTGTCCCGCCCGTCCATACTGCGGCGAAGACTGTGTGGATGGTCAGTACCACAGCAAGCAGAGTCGTCATTGTCGCACCTCCGCGCTCAATCGTGCGACAATCGAATGGGGGTTACTCGATAGGCGTTTCGTGTTTGACCCCGCACACCCCGCGTCTCGTGGGTTGACTCGGCTAGTAGATCCGTCTGTCATCAGTCGATTGTTCGAGGCCGGGCATATACACCAAAGGAGGTGTCCCAGAGGCTGGGAGTAGCACCTGTAAACGGCCAGAAACAGCATTAACGCGCCACAGCGTGCTATTCCAGCAACTTGGGCATAACCGGTGAATCTAAAGCCACCGCGTCGAAAGAATTGAATACTGCAAAATACGCGGTCCATGAAGTACCGCAGCGCATCTACGATATACAGCACCTGAGATGACCGAACAAAACGTCGATCCGAATCGGCTATCACTAATTCCATCGGGGGATTTATTCCCCAGTTCATCTACTGAAATGGATCGGTGGCCGTCCGAGGAACTCGACGAACCCGGCCTCCCGACGGTGTTGAAATCCCTCGACGACGATAAATGTCGAACCATACTCACGCTACTGGCCGAACCGAAATCTGCCAGCGAACTCTGTGAGGAGTGCGGCCTCTCGAGTTCGACGGTGTATCGGAAGCTCGACCTGCTCCGTGAAGCGATGCTCGTCCGTGAATACACCGAGGTTCGGCGTGACGGACCCAACGCGACTCTCTACGAACGCGATTTTACAGACATCTCACTTAGCGTCACCGATGACGGGTTCACGATAGAGGTATCCCGACCCAAAGAAGACCCAGAAGACCGCATGGCAACGTTCTGGTCTGCAATGAAGGAGGAATCGAATTGAACCAATCTATCCTGTTACTCGGCGTCGTGAAGATCACTGCGCTCGTTCTCGGGGGAATTGTGTCTCTGATGGCGTACAGAGCATACAATCGCACCCGAATCGCGGGCCTCCAGTTCTTTGCGATGGGATTAGCAGTCATCACACTTGGAACGTTTCTCGTTGGAGTCTTCCATCACATCGGTGGAGCGTCCACTGTCACTGGGATGACTCTTGAGAGTGTGATCATCAGCATCGGATTCGTCGTGATGATCTACGGGCTCAACCAGACGTAGAATCCGGTCTGTCGTCGCCGACGGTCGCTACTCCGGTAGGAACGTTCGAAGCTACGACTGGTTCTCCCACGTCTTGGGACACTTCCATCGCTCCTTCGTAATCCCCATCGGAATGCGCATATGGACACGTCCGATACGGAACGCAGTCGATTAAACATCGTATTCTCTGGAATAGCCGGGGGTGTCGGTAATCGATGAAGCGAAGCCCTGCTTCTGAGTACGCGGATCTCGTCACATCGCGGAGCAGATCGGTAATCGTCCTGTTGCTCGTCATCAGTGCCGTCGTTGGTGCTGGCGCGGTTGTCGGCACCACTGGGGAAGGCCAGATCGGCCAAGCCGGCATCGATTCTCCGGAACAGGCGGCACTTGACCGTATCGAAGCGACGTACGAGACGGACGATGCAGTTGTTGCCCAGGTTGTTATCAGGGACGAGGGAGGTGACGTTCTCACCCGCGAATCGTTACTTAAAAGCCTCCGTCTTCAGCAGGAGCTCCGAGAGAACGGATCGGTCAATGCGACACTTCGTGACGGAACGGGGATGGTCGGCATTGAGAATATCGTTGCGAACGTTGCGTACGCACACCAACAGAGCAGCGGTTCGTCAGCTATCGCCAACGATTCTGGAAACAATACGTCGATGGCAAGACAGAGTCAGTCGTCGGCACCGACACTCGACCAGCAGATCACCGCACTTCGGTCCAGCACCGACGAGGAAGTCGAAACGTATCTCGGCCGAATCCTCGACCCAGACGCGCCCGTTCCTGGCAACGATCCAACTCAATTTCTGTCGACGGAGTACGAACCAGGGACGACGAGTGCAGACGCGAGAACGACTCTCGTCTTTCAGCAGCGTCCGAGCAGTTCGACGACAACCACCGAATCGGTGAACGATGCACAGCTGGTCATCAGCTCTCTCGTCGAGACGCGGTTCGACGATGCGTTCGTGTTCGGGCAGGGTCTCATCGATACGGAATCCTCACAGGCCATCGGCGACACGTTCATCGTCATCACGCCCGTCGCAATCGTTCTCTTGCTCACCGTCCTCACGATTGCCTACCGTGACCTCATCGACGTTCTCGTGAGTGTATTCGGCGTGGCCGTCGTGCTGGTGTGGTACGCAGGCATACAGGGGTGGCTCGGGATTCCGTCGAATTCGACCCTGATCGCCGTTCCGTTCTTGCTTATCGGCCTTAGCATCGATTATTCGCTTCACGTCGTCATGCGCTACCGCGAAGCCCGAGAGGGAGCGCTCGACACCGACGATGAGACCGTCGGTCGACGAGATCCCGCGACAGCGATGCGTCTCGGAATCGCTGGGGTCGTTCTCGCCCTCGCTACCGCCGCGTTTTCGACGGCTGTCGGGTTCCTCTCGAACTACGTGAGTCCGCTGGGCTCAATTCAGGATTTCGCCATCCTGAGTGGTGTGGGAATCGTCGCCATCTTCGTCGTTTTCGCCGCGCTTGTCCCAGCTGTCAAACTCGAACTCGAACGGGTTTTCGACCGCCGTGGCCGCGACCGGCATACTCCCGCCGTCGGCGTCGGTTCGGGCCTGCTGAACCGTGTTCTCTCGGGTACCGCTACGCTTGCCCAGCGAGCCCCCCTCGTCGTCATCGTTCTCTCGTTACTCCTCGCCTCCGCAGGGACGTACGGCGCGACAAGTCTCGATACCGAGTTCAACCAAGCCGATTTCATCCCGCAGGATGCGCCGTCGTGGACGGAGTCTCTCCCGGAACCGTTCGCACCCAGTGAGTACGAGGTGAGTGAGAACCTCGCATACCTCAGTGACAATTTCCGCCAACGTGGAGAGGGATCAGAAGGTCAGATATTGATTCGTGGGAACGTGATCGCGCCAGCACTCCTTACCGCGACTGACGATGTGGTCCGCAATACGAACAGCAGCGGGACGGTCGTCGTCGGTTCCGATGGCAGAGCAGCTGTCGAAAGTCCGACGTCTGTCCTTCGAGCCGTCGCTTCGGAAAATCAAACGGTAGCGGATGCAATCGCAGCCCGTGACGTGGACGGTGATGGCCTCCCAGACAGAGACGTCGCGGCAGTGTATGACCTGCTGTTCGATGCTGCGCCCGAACGAGCATCGTCGGTTCTCTATCGTGCCGAGAACGGGTCATACGAATCTGCACGGCTACTCGTCGGCGTGCAGGGGGACGCCTCGGCTCAGTCGGTCGCAAGGGACGTGCGAGACATTTCCTCGACCATCGAACAAGACGCCCCAGTACGAGCCGTTGCAACGGGTGGTCCGGTCATCACTGCCGTCGTCCAAAGTGCGCTGTTCGAAACGCTCGTCGAAGGATTCGCGATCACCCTTGGAGTCATTCTTGTCCTTCTTATCGGTATGTACTGGTGGCGGTACCGCGCGCCGGGGCTGGGTGTCGTGACGGTCGCGCCCGTCCTAATCGCGCTCGCGTGGTTGCTCGGCACCATGTCCGTACTCGATATCCCGTTCAACAGCGAGACCGTCGTGATCACGAGTCTAGCGATCGGTCTCGGCGTGGATTACAGCATTCACGTCAGTGAGCGGTTCGTCGACGAACGCGCTCGCCACGATTCGCTCGCCGAAACACTGGCAACAGCACTCGAAGGAACTGGTGGTGCGTTGCTCGGAAGTGCGGTGACGACTGCGGCAGGCTTTGGGGTGCTCGCACTGGCGCTGTCACCCCCGCTCCAACGCTTCGGCATCGTCACTGGGTTAAGTATCATCTACGCGTTTATAGCGTGTGTGACGGTACTTCCGTGTCTACTCGTGGTTCGGGAGCGCGTGCTCACACGAATTGGCTGAGCATCTCCTTGGGACGAACACGCGTTCTTCTTTCCACACGAGGCTGTGGTTTCTCAGCCGGGTTGATCACTTTGCGATTCAGCGACCAATCTGACGTGTAGCCGATCGTGCACATCTACTCACGGGTAATGGACGTGTGGTTGATGCTTCTCCCAAACACTTATGCAGCGATTCACGAACTACCTCTTCCATGGCATCCGAGTCGGGCGACGATATTCGAGTGCTCCACGTCGACGACGATGCAGACTTTGTGTCCCTCTCCCAGGAACTCCTCGAACGGGAAGACCAGTCGTTTCACGTCGAGACGGCAACGTCGGTGAGTGACGGGCTGGACAGGCTTTCCGATGGGGAGATCGATTGTATCGTCTCTGACTACGACATGCCACAGCAAAATGGACTCGACTTCCTCGAGGCGGTCCGCGAAACCAGCTCCAGGGTCCCGTTCATACTCTTCACGGGGAAGGGTTCCGAGGAGATCGCCAGTGAAGCCATCACTGCCGGTGTCGACGACTATCTGCAGAAGTCCATCGGACGGGATCAGTACACCCTCCTCGCGAAGCGCATCTCGAACGCTGTGGCGAAACGTCGATCCGAGGCGGAGGCGGCCCGAACCCGTCGGTTCTTTTCGACGCTCATCGAACACGCGACTGACGTGATTCCGGTGATCGGTCCGGATGGCACTATCACGTACATGTCCCCGTCGAGCGAGTGGCTTCTCGGGTACGAACCGGCCGAACTGGTCGGCGAAAATGCGTTCGAGTACGTCCATCCGGACGACGTCGAACACGCCACCACGAAGTTCGCCGAGAGAATCGAACATCCCGAATCGATGCCGGAGATAGAGTTCCGCTTCGAACACGCGGATGGCTCCTGGGTGCGACTCCACGGGCGGGCTCGAAACCTCCTCGACAACCCTGTCGTCGAAGGGGTCGTCGCCTACAATCGTCTCGTTGAGGAGTGATAGTGGTGGTTGTACGCCCGTCCCGGCGTCATGTCGAGCGTAGCGAGACAGGGCTCATCGGATGAGCAGCGCGAATCCGATGGCGTCCGGCCGAACTGCGTGAGGCCGGGCTCGATAGACGAACGGAGTGAGTCTATCGGCGTCCGACCGAGCGTAGCGAGACAGGGCTCATCGGATGAGCAGCGCGAATCCGATGGCGTCCGGCCGAACTGCGTGAGGCCGAGCTCGATAGACGAACGGAGTGAGTCCAACGGCGTCCGACCGAGCGTAGCGAGGTCGGGCTCAGCAGTCGAGCGCAGCGAGTCTGCTGGCGTCCCGACGTGGCCGGTGCCGGCGAAAAGGTACAACCACCACTATGAGAGCGGGCCGGTTCAGCTACCGATCCGTGGCCACACAAACGGAGCTCCACTAGCTGGACAGATGCCGATATCGAACGGTGAGTCCCGCAGAGGCGTTAACACCGCGCCAACCATTTACTCAGATGCCAGTGGTTCGTTACTGGCATGGGACGCCCCGGCCATCGATAGCCATCCCCCTTGACCCCCCTACTATCACGCCGGGGCTTTTCGAGACAATTGGTTAACAAACCTAACCAGTATGATCCGTAGTTTAACTCCTCTACACTCCCACTCCGAATGCTGGACATCGTCTGTGGTTCACCCGGCAATCCACCCCAAGTAGCACCCACGTCCAGCCGCTGAGACCATCACCTATCACGGCTGGCTTTTCCGCACTCACTCCGCGTCCAGCAGTGGCTTCTCTGGGCACATTGTGTCCCAGGAGCGACGCCAGTGGCACCAGAGCGCGAGGAGAAGACACTTTCACTTCCACTCCACACCCTTGGCTGGCCTTCACATCGGAAACGCCAGTCAGTCCCAGCTATGGTGTTCGCAGTCGATGTCGAAGACGACGTCGTTCGCGTGTGGTCCAGGGACGGGGCCGATGCCGTCGTCGAGCGAGACGAATCCTACACCCCGTCACTGTACGTTGGCGCGACTGACGACAGACTTGCCTGGCTGGGCGACCGCCTCGCCTCGGACCTGAAGGTCGTCCAGACGGCACTGGAATCCCGTTTCACCTCGCTCCGGGCGGACGAACCCGAGACTGTACTCCGCGTCGACGTGGAGCGTCCGTCTGAGATCGACACGTTAGCAAGGGAGATCCGGACGATTCACGAGTCAGACGACGTGCAACCGGGGACGTTCCGGCTATTCAACGTGGACCTCAGCCCCAAGTTCCGGTACTGCCTGGAAACGGAGACGCGGCCCGTTCCGGCCGAGCGCCTGCGAACGCTGTCACTCTCGCTCTCCGAACACGCCTTCGCGAACAGGGACCTAACGCAGTTGACGTGCAATGGTGAGTCTGTCGGGGATGCCGCGGTGGACGTCCTCGAGGGCGTCGCCCAACGGATCGACGAGCACGACCCCGACGTTCTCGTCCTCTCGACGGCGAACCTCGTGCCACTACTCAGCGACGCTGCCAGTGACCACGGTGCCGATCTCCAGCTGGGTCGACTCCCGGGCTACCGTCAGTTAGCCTCGGAAAGCACGTTCGAGAGCTATGGCCGCGTCGGCCACTCAGCGGCGCGGTACGACGTCCCCGGACGGGCAATCGTGGACCGGTCGAACAGTTTTCTCTGGGGCGAGGGGCGTCTCCCCGGGATGCTCGATCTGGTCGAGCGGTCATGGAAGCCACTCCAGGAGACGGCGTGGGGGTCGATCGGGAACATTTTCACCGCGATTCAGATTCGGCAGGCGTTCGACTGGGACGTCCTCGTTCCGTGGCGCGCCTGGGAGACGGAGTCGTTCAAACCGATGCGAACGCTTCACGACGCCGACCGCGGTGGCTTCACGTTCGAACCCGACGTCGGCTTTCACGAGAACACCGCTGAGCAAAGCTCGGCGAGCGCTGGCTCGTCTGCGACTCGCCAGAACGTCGTCGAGATCGACTTCGCGTCGCTGTACCCGAACATCATGTGCGTCCACAACCTCAGCCCGGAGACCGTCCGATGTGACTGTCACGACGGCGACGACGTTCCGTGGCTGGGGTACAGCGTCTGTGACGAACCCGGCTTCGTCCCGTCGGTTCTCCAGCCAATCATCGACGACCGTGCCGAACTCAAACAGCGGAGACGCGAGACCGACGATCCAGACGAGGCACGGCGACTGGAACACCGGGTGGACGCGCTGAAGTGGATCCTCGTCACCTGCTTTGGTTACCAGGGATTCAGCAACTCGAAGTTCGGCCGCATCGAGGTCCACGAGTCCATCAACGCCTTCGCCCGGGAGATCATCCTCGACGCGAAGGAAGTCCTCGAAGCCGGGGGCTGGACCGTCGTCCACGGTATCGTCGACAGCCTCTGGGTCACACCCAGAGCGGACGACCACGCACCCATCGACGAACTCACCGACGCCATCTCTCGTGAGCAGTCGATCGACCTGGAACACGAGAACGACTTCGAGTGGGTGTGCTTCGTCCCGACCACAGACGGCCAGCGTGGTGCACTGACCAAGTACTTCGGCAAGATCGCCGGGCGAGACGAGTACAAGTACCGCGGCATCGAGTTGCGCCAGCGTTCGACACCTGAATACGTCGCAAACGTCCAGCGCGACCTCATCGATGCACTCCACGAACACCGCGAGCCTGAGCCGGTCGCGGACCGACTGGCTCGCCACCTGAACGACGTCAGAAGTGGATCGGTCGACCCGGAGAAGCTGACGATTCAGACGCGCGTCTCGAAACCGCTCGAAGCCTACGAGCAACGGAACCGAACGGTCGCCGCCCTGCAGCGATACCAGGACCACGGGATGGAGCGCTCGCCGGGCCAGGACATCCACTACGTCGTCGTCGACGACGACAAGCGAAGCCGGGAGCGGGTTCGCCTCCCGTTCGAGGTCGACGATTACGATACGGCGTTCTACGCCGACCTCCTCTTTCGTGCGGCCGAGAGTGTTCTCTCACCACTGGAGTGGGATCGGGAGCGGATCAAACGCCACCTCCGCGAGACACAGAACGCGCGATTGACCAGCTATTCGTAATTCTTCGACTGAGAGTTCGGCAGACTCAGTTACTCAATACGCGCGGAAGCGGTATGCCTAGACGACACGCGCATTCGTGTGGCGAAACTTTGTGAGAAACAGCGAGTACAGGATCGACGAACTGAGTATTTTATTTCCCGGCGTCTGGCAGGTGTCTCTTCTGAGGGATTCGGCATGGGGATATGTGGGCTACGTGAGAACGTCCGAATAGTCTTCCGTGAGTACCCTCAGCAGTGTGTACTGTGCGAACACCGACGGGAAACTCGTGGTAGTATCCGTGTCGAGACGAAGGTGCGACCACGATACGCACAGCAGTATCTAATCGACCGAGACCGCGAAATCGATGGACCCGAGTATACTCGAAAGTGCCGGCGGTAGTGTTCCCGAATTGCGTCGGGAGACCACGTCCGAATAGCCCCGGAGCGATGGCCGGGGGGCCAGGGGTGGGATCAGCGGGTCGGCCATCGACAACGGGGCGTCCCATGCCAGCTCATGCAAGTCTGGCAGCTAAAACCCATGCAGTTCGGGCATATAAGCACACTACCTGACTCGTCGGGTACGACTGGTGTGTCGTTCGGACTCGAGGTCGACCGAACTGTCACCGGTCACCTATCGTACCGCCTGACTCCGCCGCGGAGGAAGAACCACCAGAGGACGGCGAAGATCACGAGCATCGGAATCGAGGCGACCACCGAGACGACGCCTGGCGGGACGGCTTCGAAGGTGAGTCCCACCGGGAGGGTGCGCCTGGCGGGGGAGTCGATGAGCAACACGGCGAACAGGAACTCGTTGTACGCGAGCATCCAGGCGAGCACGAACGCCGCCGCGAGCCCCGGTCTGGCGACCGGCAGAAATACCCTGGCGAACGCACCGACCCGGGTCGACCCGTCGACCATCGCCGCCTCCTCCAGCCACTCGGGGATCTGAGAGACGTAGGGGATCAGGAGCCACGTCGTGAACGGGAGCGTGAACGCGACGTACGCGACGACGAGTCCGGCGTGGGTGTCGAAGAGGGGCGTCTCGAGAAAGAGGAGGTACAGCGGGATGGCGACGATGGTCGGCGGGACCATCGGAAAGAGCAGGAGGGCCCCGATCGCAGCGCGACGGCCCACGAAGTCGAAGCGGTCGTAGCCGTAGGCGGCGGTCACTGCGAGGCCGGCACTGAGGACGCCGGTGACAGTCGCCACGAGCACGCTGTTCCAGAGATATCGCGGGACGTCCGTGGACACCAGCGTGTACAGGAACGCGCCGAAACTGACGCCGTCGAGCCACCAGCGGAGTCCCCGGTCCAAGAACGTCTCGGGGCGGACCTCGTGCAGCGACAGCATCACCGGCCAGACGATCGGGAGGAGAACGACGAGAACGAGCGACCAGACGAGACAGTGGAACGCGACGGGACCGAAGCGCTGGCGAACCCCGGCCATCGCGTCCGCTGTGTCTCCGGTCCGGCGCACGACTTCTAACGGCGGCGTTACGACCAAGAGTATACTGGTTCGACCGGGTGGAACAGGAGCCGGTCACGTCGTCCTTCGAAGTTATCTGATTGATAATTGGCCCCCAGACGATATATACATGGACACGAACCATTCGCACGCTGGTACTAGTTCGAGTACTGGCATGGGACGCCCCGGCTATCGATAGCCATCCCCCTTGACCCCCCTGCTATCACGCCGGGGTTTTTCGAGACCGGCAGTTACCAGACCTAACCAGGAAGGTGGTGAGAGTAACCGTTCGAAATGCGGTAGTGGGGATGCCGGACGGCGCTGGTGACCCTTCCGGCAACCGACGAAGGCCAGTCGCTGCGGCCATCACCGTTCACGGCTGGCTTTTCCAGGCTCAGCGCTCCCAGTTGCGCTTCGAACTCGTCGACGCGCCCTTCTTGCGACCGACTTGCATACGGTGCAGGCGACGCCAGAGGAGTCCATCGGCGCGGCGAAGCGCTCGGCGTCATCGAATGACGTCGTTCCGGAGACGCTCGGTCGGTGTACTCGTGGACTGTTCCGAGAGGTTCCCAGGCCTTGTGGACCCAGGTTGGTAGTCAATAACCCCTTTCTCGGTTGGTAACGCACTGATCTCGATACCGCGCCACTGGCCGTCGACGCCGACGAGCGCTTCCGAGTACCCCGCTCGGTCGTTCCCCGGAACGGCATTCTGGACGAATCGCATCTGGGCGTAGTTCAGACCGAACTCGTCGACCCACGTCTTACTACCTAGCCTCCAGCAGGTTAGTACCAGTAATAAAATTTGGCCAACACGTTTACAGGATGTACAGTTGACTGGATGGGTGTCGGCAATAACCATGACAGATAATCGCTCTCAATCGACGTCCGGATCCGACGAACGACGCACCGATCTTTCGGTCGACCGCCGTGGCTATCTCCAGTCACTGAGCGTGCTTGGGGCACTTGGTGTCGGGACGACAGTGGGGGCGGCCTCGAGTGCGACGGCTCAGGAAGCGTCGGACTTCATCGATTACGACGGCCGGTCCGACGATGCCCAGTGGCGCGAGGATGCCCGGGACCGAATCGAGGAGATACGGAAGACCGATCTCGAGATCGAGGTCGTCAATCCCGGCGGCCAGCCCATAAACGGCGCGACGGTCGACGTCGAGATGACCGAGCACGAATTCGACTTCGGCAGTGCTGTCTCCGTCGGCCACGTTACCGGTGACAGCGAGGACGACGAAATCTATCGTGAAACGTTCCTGGAGAACTTCAACAAGGCCGTCATCGAGAATGGGCTGAAGTATCCAGCCTTCCTGGGCCCGTGGGGTGACAGCAAAGAGGGGGCCATGGCGACCCTCGACTGGCTAAACGACAACGACGTTCCCACCCGGGGTCACTACCTGCTCTGGGAGGAGGCGGACGCCGGATACGGCGGCGGGATGGCCATCCAGGATGCCGACTCCACGTCCGCTGAGGAACTCCACGAGACGATTCTCGACCGGATCGCGAATCACGCGTCGGATGTCGGTGACGCGGTGACCGAGTGGGACATGCACAACCACCCCGTCTGGCAGAGCAACTTCCGCGACATCGAGGAACTCGGCTGGGACGCCACCCTCGAGTGGTGGGAAGCCGGGAACGAAGCCACCGACGGGCCACTGTACACGAACGAGATGGGCAACGTGGCTGGTGATTTCTTCCGTGACCAGCACTTCGACTTCGTCGAACGGCTTCTCGACGACGGCGCCCCCGTCGACGGCGTCGGCTTCATGGGCCACGTCCAGTTGCCCAATGGGAACGTCACGCCGCCGAAGGAGATGCTGGAAACGTACGATCAGTACGCGGAACTCGACCTCCCGGTCCTCATCACCGAGTTCGACATCCAGATCGACAGTCGGGACGACGAGGCCCAGGTCGAGTGGCAGGTCGACTTCCTCCGGGACTTCCTGTACGCATCCTTCAGCCACGAGGCCGTCGAGGGGATCATGTCCTGGGGGTTCTGGGCTGGCGACCACTGGCGCCCCACGGGCGCGTATTACGACGAGGACTGGGCCTTGCGACCGCACGGTGAGCAGTACATGGATCTCGTCTTCGACGAGTGGTGGACCGACGAGCGTGGCGAAGCCGACAGTGACGGGCGCTACGCGACGCGGGGATTCAAGGGAAGCTACGAAATCACCGCTGAAAAAGGAGCTCTCGCTGGCGAGACGACCGTCGACGTCGACGACGAAACCGAGACAGTGACGGTCGAACTCACCCCACCCGGGAAACAGGAGTAGCACGCAGAATCGAGGAAACGTGTGACGTGAACGTCTAGACGATACACATCTGGGATAACCACTCAGTCCAGATCAGTAGGGGATTTGGAACAGGACATTGGTGTGCCATTCCGGTTCCTGGTGCCCCATTCCGGTTTCCCACACTTCTTCGTAAAGGAGTATCGCCATCCGATGTACGTCAGTTAAAACACGCCCATCAATTTGACAAACGAAATGCCGAATTGGTTCGTCGCTACGAATCCCGCGCGTCGTCCTGGCGTTTCCGATCCGCTGCCTCGAACCCACCAGTTGACCCTTCCTGCCGTGCGTCGCGTATCCGGTCCGAAGTGGATTCGTACGCAGCCTCGGCCCCATCGCCGCTGTGTGCCATATCCAGTGTGTACTCTCCGTCGATTCCCATCCCGCCCGCGGTGAGGGCTGCATCCTGATTCGCACCGATGAAGAGGAACTCCCAGTCGAACTCAGACTGGCGATACTCTATCTGTTCACGCACCCGTGGCTGTGGGGTTTCGGACGCGTTTTCCTTCCCGTCGGTGAGGATGACGACGATGGTGTTGTCTGGACGTGCTTCGACGCCCATGGACGCGAAGTGGTCCGCCGTTTCGGTGACTGCCTGGTATATCGCGTCGTGCAGCGCAGTCTGCCCCGAAGGTGTGTAGTTGTCGCTACCCAGTTCCGGAGCATCCTCGACCGGGCAGGTTTCGTACACGAGGTTGACGTGCGTGTTGAAATCGTACAGTGAGACGGTCGCCGTACCGTCTTCGACCCGCTGGTCCTCGAGGAACGTGTTGTAGCCACCGATCGTGTCTTCCCGGATAGTCGACATCGAGCCCGAGGAGTCGAGGACGAAGGTAACGTGCGTTTTCATGGTCCACCCGCCCAGGGTGGGGTTCCGTTATGAATGTGAAAGCCGTCGGGAATCCGTCCATTCGACGGACGTCCCGAAGCGGATCCAACCTGGCGAGGGATGATGCTGAGAGGCACTGAACCACCCGAACAGTCACCAACTCATGGAGAGATGGTTCCCGGATCTGGAGCCAGTCACTTGTGTCGCGCCATCTGCTGTCTGAAATAAACAGGAGCGTGTTCTCTGTGAAGAAATGGATATAAATGGGATACTGATAGTGACTTACCCGAATGTCGGAACAATCCCGGCGTGACATCCTTCGTGGCGCTGGTTTGCTCGGTTTCTCTGGAGTCGGCGCCCTCGGCGTCGGGACAGTCAGTGGTTCGGTGGACGACGGTGCGACAGAAACGCCCGTCGTCAGTGACTCCCCGATGGTCCAGTACGACGCAGCGAACACCGGCTACGCACCGGACCAGGCAGGGCCGACCGCAGACCCGGCTGTACTCTGGCGACACGGAACTGACGCGAATATTCGGACGTCGCCAGCAGTCGTCGACAATACGCTCTACGCAGGGACGGAAAGCGGTCAGCTGCTCGCACTCGATGCACTCAGCGGCGAGGAGCACTGGACTTTCGAAATTACAGACGGAACGCCAACCTCACCGGCAGTCCACGGTGATAGCGTCTACGTATCGACGACTGCCGGGATGCTCTATTCGCTCGATGCAACGTCCGGTGCCGAGCAATGGTCGACGTCCATCGATGGGGAGACTGTATCACCACCGGTCGTTTCATCAGGTCATATATACACGACGAGTGGAACCACCCTCCAGTCGTTCGACTTCGACGGTCACCTTTCGGAGACGGCGTCACTGTCTGGCGATGCACTATCACAGCCCGCGGTGACAGACACTGCCGTCTACGTCGGCAGTGACGACGGGACGATTTACGCCTACAGCCGCAGTGAGAATACCACCGGGTTCAGCAGGACCGAACGGTGGAGCGTCGACAAAGTCATCGACAGGGTACCTGCGGTGACTGTCGCCAACGAGATGCTCTACGTCGCTGGATCGCATCCCGGTGAGGTAGAGCAAGGGCGCGTATACGCACTCGACCCAGAGACAGGCACCACGCAGTGGGAATTCACCACCACGCCCTGGATTTCGACGTCACCTGCGGTGACGCCGGATGGGGTGTACGTCGGAGCGGAAAACGGCGACGTCGTCGCGATACATACCGACTCCGGGGTCGAAAAATGGCGCTTCGACGCGAACAGTTCGTGGCGTCTCGCGTTCTGGGGCCCGGGAATCGAGGCGTCTCCGATCGTGACCGGACAGACAGTGTACGTCGGGAGCGAAGATGGCTATCTGTACGCCCTGGATGCCGAGAAGGGGACTGAGCGATGGCGACTCGAAACGGACGACAGTATCGCCTCGACGCCGACTGTCGTGAGCGGGATGGTGTACGTCGGGAGTGACGACGGAGGAGTGTACGCGATTACGTCGACCGACTCGTCTCCGGTCCCACTTCCGGACGCCGAGTCACGTGGAGAGACCGGTCCTGACGAATCTGGACAGCGGGCGGATGGCGACATACTTCCGATCGATGACCTGGGTATCGGCCTGGGGCTCGGGGGAATTCTGGTCGGGTACCTCCTGTTGCGGGGGAGCGACGATGTTCCAGACGACGACAGTAGCACTAGTAGGCCCCGGGTCACCGTCGAGCGGGAGCCAGAGGCGAACGAGGAGCGACCGAACAACGCCGAAGGAGAGGGTGCTGAAGACGACCAGATCCAGGCGCTCGAAGCCGAGGTCGAATCGGTCATCGAGCGGGTCGATAACTCACGGGACGAAATTACGGAGCTGGTGGTAGCGGGCGAACGAGACGAAGCCGAGCAGACGAGAGCAAACGCAAACCAGGAACTGGAACGGCTACTGGGGAAACTCGGGACCGTACCCGAACCAGTGCCGTCGTCTCGAGTTCAGTCGCTACGGGAGAGGCTAATAGACGAACAAGAGTCACTCGAAGAGGCCATTCGTCGGGCCCGCGAACTATCTCTCGAAGAATCCTGTGAAGCAGTCGAGCGCTCCCTGGCGAGTGTAAACGGCTATCTCTCCCACGGAAACGTCGACGGCGCGGAAGTAGCGCTCGATGATGCAGAGGAAGAGATCCAGGAAGCGATGGACCGACTAGAGCCACCATCCGGCTCGCCGCCCGCCGAGCGCGTCGAATCACTCCAGGATCGAATTGAGACACGGCGAGACGATATCGAGCAGATGCGCGAGTGGTTGCGTGCACGTGACAAGCTCGACGACTCGATCCAGGCGGCCCGGGAGGACGCCGACGCCGAGCGGTGGACGGCAGCGCTCGCGAAACTCGACCGAGCTCGTGATCGCTGCGAGAGGCTCATGGGTCGGGACGTCCCGTATCTCTCGACCGACTCGATACGGCACCGCGCGAACCGAATCGAGGAACTCCAGGCAACGGCGAACAGGGAGGACGCAACCCAGCGGATAGAGTCACTCCTCGAGGAGTGCGAGACACTCCTCGACGAAGCAATCGAGGGCTCGGAGAAACCGGACGGCGTTCGTGAAACGGTCGAATCGAAGCTCGAGGACGCCCGTGACCATCTCTCCGCATCGAGTATCGCGACGGCGACGTTTGACGGGCGAGTTGCCGATATCGAATCCCAAGTCGTCAGCTACGAACAATCGCGACAGGAAGCAACTAGCGAGAATCAGTCACGAATGGACGAGACCACAGATGACCAGCGAGACGGTAGCTACTCGACAGCCAAATTCGCCGATCTCACGGCGTTCCAGCGCGACCTGCTGGTCGTCATCGCTGGTGACGAGGACGCCAAAGGACTGGCGATCAAGGACGAGCTGGAGACGTACTACGACGAAGACATCAATCACGGCCGACTGTACCCCAATCTCGATACCCTCGCCGAGAAGGGGCTCGTCGACAAATTCGAACTCGACGAGCGGTCTAACGGCTATCGACTCACCGAGACCGGGAGGCGCCACCTCAACCATCGGCGGGCGTGGCAACGAGAGCGAGCACCTGACAGTGATGTCGGTCGCGAGCGGAGCAAGCGGGAACGGATCGTCGAGTCGATCGACGACGTTGCTTCGCAACTCGAACGAATGCCGAAGCACAACGAGTTCCTCGACCGGACTGACTGGGATCAAGCCGACGTCACTGACGCGTTCGAATCTTGGAATAGCGCGCTGGAAGCGGCGGGAATCAGCGTCGAGGACGCCCTTATCGCCGAACTCGAACGCGTCGCCGAATCCGTCGACGGCGACCCGACGTCTGGCGATATGAACCGACAGGGTGCGTATAGTGCAGCAAAATACTCGACTCACTTTGGCTCGTGGGCAGCTGCCGTCGACGCTGCTACCCTCGATTCGGACGATTCATCGGTGAAATCTGGGGCAACGCCAGAGGAGCCTCAGACAGATGCACCAGCGGACGAAGGGATGGCGAACCACGAGTCCGTACTCGACGACTATTTCACGCTCGTCGAGCTCCCTGACCAGAGCCGGTTCCATGGCGAAACAGCCGTCTACGTCGCTGAACGCCACGTCCCGGACGAGAAAAAGGACGCTCGACTGACCGTCCAGGACGTCACCGGGACGACGGCGACGTTCGACGTCTGGGCGAAACACGACTGCGAGTTCGACTGGACCGTCGGCGAATGGTACGTCCTGTCGGAAGTGCGTCTCCGCAAGTGGGACCGCGATGGGGAGACGATGCTCAATCTCTCGAGTTCACGGGACATGGCCGTCACCCCGCTTTCGGCGGACGTACCTGCGATAGACGAGAGCGTGGCAGTGACGCTAGATGACGAACATTCCGAAGAGCGCAACGGCGACGTGGAGCCACAAGATGGGTTCGAGGAATCGCCGGACCAGGACGACGAAGCGGAAACAGACGAAGGGGACGAAGACGAATCAGGAGAGGATAGCGTGCTCGACGAGATCGTCTCCGAGTTCGATGACGAACTGGTGTAGATGCAATCTGCGTACCCCGGGCAATGCCGGACGGCCAGGCCCCACTGGTGATTACTCGTCCTCGAGGTACGTTTGCACCGTCTGCCAGTGACGCGACAGCGTCACCACGCTCACGTACGCGACGTCTGCCAGATCCGACTGTGTCACCTCCACACCGTGTTCTCGTGCAGCACCGTAGAGAATCGCCGCGGCGACTCCCGTCGGGCTCTGGCCGACGTGGGCGCCGTCGTCGATCACTGCGTCGGCGAGTTCGGACGCTCGCTGGCGTACCGCCGTCGGGAGCGACGTCTCCGACGCAAATCGAGCGATGAAGGCACCCGGGAGCGGCGGCGCAACCTGGCGGTCGTATTCGCGGACGAGTTTGCTCACGGCACTCCTGATATCGTCGAGCGCGACCGGTGAGGCGTCGGCGATCTGTTTCAGCGGGAACGGGTTGTAGTCCTCCCGCGCCGTCACGTGGACGCAGGCGGCGGCCATGGCCTCGATGGAGTGGCCGACGAGCAAGCCATCGTCGGCGACCCGGCGAAACAGGTAGGCCGCCTGGTCGACGAGGGAGTCGCTAGCTTCGAGTGACGAGGCAAGCGCCCGCAGTTCACGGAGCCCGTGGCGGAGTGTCTCGTCGGCGTGGTCGAGACGGTTGTTGAACCGCGCCCAAAAGCCCGTACCTGCGCCACTGCCATCGCCGATTTTGGTGCCGACGCTCACCCGGGAGACGGACGTGGCCGGGCCAGTACGGCGGTCCTCCTGGGGTTTCCAGCCAGGTTCACTGAACTCGATTTCGGCCCCGGTATGGACGGCGCCACACCCTTCACAGTACCACTCGCTCGCGGCACTCCGGGTGAACGAACGCGCACCACACTCGGTGCACGCGGCCGTGGTATCGAAGTCGTTCGCCGACGATTCCTCGCTATCGACGACCGTCGGCTCGTCGGTCGAGGTGCGTTCGGATGCGACACGCCACGCTACGGACTGTTGACCTGAAGACATGGATTGGGAAAATCGCGCGTCGCGCAGCTGCTCGGACGAGTTCGACTGTGCTATCCGAGACCTGTCGGTACTGGACAGCGGCCGTTGAGCGGCCACACGAACGCGAGTTAGTTTTGACGGCGGTGCCAACAATCCGGGCCAGCGGTTTCCCGCCGGGTCGTCGCTACCTGATCTATATCATGGCTCCATGTTAGCTGTTCCGGTGGTGCAAACACCGAACATGGCCAGTCGCGGCGTTCACGCGTCCAGAGCGACAGCCACACTTAAATCGATAACTCGACTTGGTGGCCCCACGCGACGACTGAGCCCTGGTCACTGAGACGTGAGATATCGGTCCGCATCGCGGGCGTATCCGTCTATCGCGCCCTCGAGTTCGTCGAGATGTTCGACGATCTCGCCTATCTGTTCCTCCGGCAGGCCACTGATGTAAGACCCGAACCGGAATAGCGCCCGTTCGTATCGCCGTCCGGCCATTCCTTCGGGAAGTGTGCGTTCGAAGAATGCAACGTACTCGCCGTACTTCGTCGCCGAGGTGGTCGCGCCCACGGGAAGCGCCGCAGACCCCGACCGTCGACCCGTGAGGAAGACGAACGCGGTCCAGACCCGGACGTCGAACAGGGGGAACCGCGCCGAGTACGCGTCAGGGTCACTCGCCGCGAGATGAAGGAGGAACGCTGGCGTCACGACCGTCGCGTTCGAGAGCGTCCCCGCATCGACGAGTTCACGCCCGAGCGTCTCGACGGCGTCGGCGGGTTCTTCGTCGAGGAGCGGTTCGAGAACGCCAGATTCGAGCACTGGCCGAACGCCCGAGAAGTCCACACCTCGACTGAGGTCCTTCCAGTCCCAGAGCCGGGACGCACGCTCGACGACGTCGTTCGTCTCGGCGAGGGCGTCGTGATACGTTCGGTCGGGGTCTTCGGCGGTCTCGTAGAACGTCGTCCAGAACGCGACGTTGATCGGTGGGGACACACCGACAGGTCCGCGTGGTTCGCCTTGAATCGCACTGATATCCTCGCTTCGCACCGACTCAACGACTACCAGACTCCAGCAGCCATGAAGATATATAACGTCGAGCGGTCCTTCTAGACCTAACACGCCCCCGAGGCTCGAATAGATGGGACACCTCTCGCCCGCTGAACGCGCGCTCGTCGACGAGCTGCTGGAATGCATCGCCGAGGCGATGCGTCGGCACGACGACGTCGACCCCGCCTACGCGAGCAAGACCAAGCTACAGAAGCTGCTCTACCTCGCGATCGACGAGTTCGACCTCCCCGTCACCCACAGCTGGTACCTGGCCGGGGCGGTCGTGCCCGGCGACGGGGCGACACCGGCTGGACTTCGGTCCTCGTTCGGCGACGTCGCGGGACCGTCGGAGCCGTCTCTGGGGACGGACGAGTCGGCAGCGCCCAGTGATACGGATTCGACGGCGGAAGCGACTGAGGGGTTCGATGACCTTCTCGATTCGGTGGCTTCCCCCGCGGACGACGAGACTATCGATCCGATACTCTTCTCCCCTGATAGCGCCGGAGAAACCGACCCGTCACCGGAGCGGCTCGGCGACCGGCGCGCGGACGTTGTCGATTTTTACGAGGCGACGCTCCCGGACGTGTGGTACCAGCGTACGATGCGATTCCTCCAGAACTTCTATCTCGAACACGCGCCCGCGGCCTATCGCGACCTCTACGTCCAGAGTACGCACCTCCGGACGCGGTTGCGCGACGTCGAAACGGTCGTGAAGACCATTACCGAGGGCGAGCAACCAACGCAGTCACTCGACGAACTCGTCGACGGCATCGGACTCGACGTCTCGGACCTTCACTGTTCTATCCAGTCCTCGGAAGACCTCCAGGCGACGTTCGACGACTTCGTCCGCGGAACCGACCTCATCGAGGACGGACTGTTGATGCTATCCAACCGCTCACCGGACGAACTCGAACCCGGGCACGTGGAGACTGTACAATCGATGCAGGAGTTCTTCTTCTACTACGTCTGGCGTTACCCGTGCCTCTACATCTCCAGAGAGACCGCGACAGGCCCCTCGGCGGAGTCGCTGCGATCTGACCGAACGGACCGACTGGCCGACTTCGAGGACGAACTGCAAGAGGAGGCCGACCGGTTCGAGCGAGAACTCGCACAGGCCGGACTGATACCCGACTACACCGATTACAGCCCGCCGGACGACGACGTGACTGAGACGATCAGTTCACTCGCGGACAATTACATCGAATGAACACGCAACCCAGTCCCCCGGCAGCACGCGAGGTGTTCGCCGACACGTGTATCCTGCTCTCGTTCGTTCAGCGCGAGTGGGAACCCACCGACGAGACCGAACTGATCGAATCGGATTCAGTGACAATCGTCGTCAGTGAGTCCGTCATCGAGGAGCTGCTGGCGGTCTCCGAGCGGCGCCGCGACATCTACGAGGACATGGTCGACTACCTCGTGGAACTGGACACCGATATCGAGGAGTACGACCCGGGCGACAGGCACGTCTACTTCGCGCGAAACGACGCCAAGCACGTCCGGAACCTGCAGATGGACCTCGCTGGTCGGGGGGACCGACGCGAGATTCTCCGGGACCTGCGGACCTTCGTCCGGGCGGCAGGGCGTCGCGTCGAGTACCTCGAATCACTGCTCGCCGACCAGACGGTTGATCCCATCCCGCCCCTCGAACTGAGATTCGCTATGGACGGGATCCTGAACCACGACGCGGACACCAAAATCGTCACGGACGCCGCCGCCTGGACTGCCGACGGCGGCTCTGGCGTCCTCGTTACACGGGACAGTGACCACATCAGACAGAACGAGTCCCGGATCAACGAGTTGCTCACCGAGGAGCAGGGGGCCGCGTGGACGCTGCAGATCCAGCTCCCGGAGCACGTGCTCGCGGAAACGACAGCAGCGGGCCAGGGCGACTGATCGGTTCGACGAGGATTATCGATTTAAGAGGAATCGGTGCTCTGGGAGCAGTGCCCTCCCGACGAGGGCGACCCAGGGTTGATCCACAGATGGCGAAAATCAAGCGCGACCGTAGCGGTGAACGGCTCGAAGCCGACTCCCGGAACGACAGTTCCGACGAGGAACGCGAGAAGCGAAAACGGCTCGCCCGCGGGGGCGTCTGACTCGCGACGCACGTCGGCGGGTGCGTAACCGGGTCGGAGAAGCACCGGATTCCGGGTGGTGGGCCTCTGGCGCTCCCGGCCTGGTTTTCGATGGGCGACTGTCGCTGCTCGTTGGATCGTCTGCACGTGGGTGGTGAGACGGTCCTGGACTGACGGCACGAAGCCGAAGCGTGATCAGGATTCCGTCCGGGAAATCGAGATATCCAGCTCCGCTTTCACGTAATCGATCGCGTCGTCGTACTCGTTCTCGATTATCTCGCACACTTCCCGGTTGACGGTCAGCCCACCTCTCGTGATGTTCGCGGAGCCGAGGTAGGCGAACTCGTCGCAGACGACGACCTTGGCGTGGAGGTCGTCGAGCTCGATGAGCGTCACGTCCTCCGGCAGGCGGTCGCGCACGAAGTCGTTGTACTGCTCCCCTTCGCGGATGACGAGCGTCACCTCCGTGTCGGGTAACGTGTCGATGGCGTCGAGCAGACTCGTGTGGCGGCTCTCCAGGTGGTCGTTTACCGGGAACCGCAGATCGACGTTGCCCAGCCACGGCGAGACGATGACGACCCGTCGTGCGTGCAGCAGCGTGTACCCGATGAAGTAGCCCAGGCTGTCAGAAGTCAAGGAAAACGCTCGTACCATCGATCTCACCCCCTGGCGGTCGTTCGCGGTCGAACATCGTCTCGGTGGCCTCCTCCCTGGGAACGGACTCCGTCAGGTGTGCACGGAGGGCCTCGAGCACGACGTAGCTGAGCGTCTCACTCTGGTCACCGGCCTCGATGCACTCCGTGAGGTGCAGGTTCTCGACGCAACCGTCGATGTCCGGCGAGTGGAACGCCGTTTCGACCCGGTCGACGTCGGAGAGCGACGTCTCGTGGGAGGCGATCGCGTCTGCCGGGAACTCCTCGCCGGCGACCTGTGCACTCGCGACGACGTGCTTGAGGCTGTAGGCGTCGCCAGTCGAGATGTCCTCGTCGGTGGCGAACTGCTGGGCGCGGTCGATGGTCGAGATTACCTCCTCGGTCACCCGGTCGACAACCGATCCAAAGGGAACCCCGAGATGCGAATCGATGATCGGTCGGATGGACTCGGTGTCGGTGTTCGCGGCCGGCAGGTCGGCGACGAATTCACTGGACGCCCAGAGTCGTTCGCTGATGACCTGTTCGTTGTATGCCAGCCGGTTGATCGACTCCAGGACGCTGCCCGGGTCGGTGTCGAGTTCGTCGTAGACGAGGTCGACGATTCCCTGGCCGCCCTCCGTCCGCTCGAAGACGTACACTTCGCCCTCGTCCTGGTCGAAGCCGTAGAACACGCGCTGGCTGTTGACGCTGCTAATGTCCGCGACCAACTGGAGGAAGAAGTGGGCTGCCGTGTGGTAGGCGAGATGTTCGAGGTCGCCCGCTTCGAGGTCCTTGTATCGCCCCACGTACTCGCCGACGTTCTCCTCGAGCCCGTCGAGGAACGGGGTGAGGTCGTAGACGAGTCCGCGCGTTCGCGTCGTGAAGCCGAGCGGCGTGTCGGGGCTCTCTAGTTCCTGAGTGAACCGGTCCTGGTCCTTGTCGTACGAGACGCCGATGTCGTGGCCGTAGAACTTGCCGGGCGTAATCTCCAGGGTCACGCTCTCCAGGGACACCTTCGCTTCCAGATCTGCGAGCGTCAGGTCGCCCGTCGATTCAACCGGTGTGCGTTCGATGACCGACGTGTCGACGTGTGGTTCGGAGTGGATCTTCCCGTACTCTCGCTCCTCGTGACGGAGGCACGCGTCGAGTTTGCCGGGGATGACCTGGAAACACACCGGACAGTACTGGACCATCTCGAGGGCCTTCTCCGCCGAGACGTCGTTCATCGCCGAGAGCTCGAGCGAGTCGGGGACGAGGACGCCCTCGTGTTCCTCCCCAGTGACGTCGCCCGAATAATCCATGACGACGCTATCGTCGTGGACGGTCGTCTTGGGGAGGAACGCGTGCATCAGCCCGGACTGGGACTGGTACTCCGACCGATACGGGGCGTAGGAAGTCACGATCGAGTCGATCGACTCTTCCGGTCGGTCAGTCTGCTGGTCTTCGCGGAAGACGGAGACGAACTGTCCGGAGCTGTCGAAGTAGCTCGGCGGGACGAACCAGACTTCGTCGTCGAGCTGGCGGTCGTCTGTCTGTAGGTAGAGGTCGAAGTAGTAAGCAGCCCGCAGGAGGTCCTTGATCTTATAGAGGGAATTGTACGGCTTCTCACTACCGTCGAGATAGGAGGCGTACTGGTCGAGGGTCTCGCGAACGTAGTGGACCTGCTTTTCGAGGCGATAGTAGTCCTCGATGCGTTCGTCCTCGCTGAGCGTCTCGAGCTGGGTGACAGCGTCGTTCAGGTCCCCGAGTCGCCCCTGGTCGACAGGCGGTATCGACTCGTCGACGACACTGTTTACCTGGTTTCGCAACTGCATCAGTTTCCCCGTGAGACCGAAGAGGTCCGCCAGCAGTGACGAGAAGTGGGTGACGACGTCGTGCGTGCCACCGGAAGGGACGACCTGGGCGCGATTCTTCGCCTCGGCCAATTGCTGGTTCAGGTCAGTGACCAGTTCTTCGTAGCCGCTTCCGCCGCGCGACGCGAGCCGTTGTTCGTAGCCCGAAACCTGCCCGTTGAATGTCTTGATCACCAGGAGCGTCTGCTCCTGTACTTCGAGGACGTACTGTCCGACGGCGTCCGTCCCCCGGACGATTTCCCCGTCTTCCATCCCGAAGTACTCCTCGACGTCTGCCACAGTCTCGTGCTGGGCGTCGAGATACGAGTCGAGTGCGTCTTGCACGTCGCCAACGACTGGCTTCGAGAGCATCGGCTCGCTCGGTGCGTCGATATCGAACTCCGCTTCGAAGAACGACCCCGGGTCCACGATCATCTCGTAGAAGCTGTCGTATCCGAGGTCGCTCTGCAGGTACCGTTCGAGGAATGTCCGGTGTTCGTCGACCGTCGACCGATAGAACTGGTCGTCGAGCCACGAGACGTGGTCGTAGTAGCGATTGAACCGGTCGTGCATCCACTCGACGACGCGGTTATCCGTGTTCAGTGGGGTCCTGATGTCGGAGCCGAGGAACCGGTCGGCCCGGTAGAACATATTCGCGTCGCCGGTGAGATTCGACAGGTACACCGCGATGTGGGAGTCCATTCCTGGCTTCCGGGCGGCCCGGCCAGCCCGCTGCAGGAACGACGACAGGTTCCAGGGCGTCCGGTGCTGGGTGATGATCTTGATATCGCCCACGTCGATACCCACCTCGAGGAAGTTCGTCGAGAGGAGGACGTCGCTCTTCGCGGCCGTCTCGCTGTCGAACCCCTGTTCGGAGTAGACGGACATGAGCGACAGCGGTTCGTCGATGAACCGGTGGCCCATGTCCGAGGCCACGGTATCCCAGTTCTCTTCGTCATCGTTGCGGTGGAACTGCCACAGCTCGTTCTTGCGGTCCGCGTCGTCCAGCTGAACCCGCTGCTGATTGATCTGGGAGATGCTGTCGATGAAGGAGAGTTGCTTGCTCCGTTGTCCGTCCCCCCCTTCCAGCATCGTGTGTCCCAGGAGCATCGACTGCTGGAGGGCCATCGAGGAGACTCCCGGGCCGTCCTCGGGTGCGAGCATGAAGTAGTAGTGCTCGAAATCGTCGTGGTCGTCGTCGTAGTCAGACGGCGGCGGACTCGTCGTCTCGACGTCTGCCGGTGACCGACCGAAAATCTGCCCTCCGAATCGCTTGGGGTCGTCGATGGTCGCGCTCGAACCCAGCCACAGCAGCGGGTCGTCCGAAATGTCGTCGACGTTCTGGATCACCTTCGCCGCGTGGGCGCCACGGAGGCCGGTGTAGAGGTGAACCTCGTCGAGAACGATAGTGTCGAAGCGGTCGACGAGCGAGTAGTGGGGCTTGTGAGCGAAGTTCTCGAGCGATTCGAGCGTGGTGAGGACGATGTCAGCGTTCCCGTTCAGGGCGAGGTCCTTTCGCGACAGGATGATCTCACGGTCGGTGAATTCGTGGGACGGGTCGTTCTCACAGCGGAGGACGTAGGACTGGCTGGTCCCGTGCAGACGGAAGGAGTGCGATTCTCCGTCGTCACCACACCAGCAGTTACAGAGCGTGAACCGGGGCCTGCCGCCCGTCGATTCGAAGAAACCCTCGTTCCCCACGTCCGACCGTTCCCAGGGCATATTCCCCACATAGCAGCCGACAGAGAGAGTGTCATCATGGTCCGTCTTGATGGTGTGAATGTGTTCGAGGATCCGCCCGAGCTGGTCCTGCAGCAGTGCCCGCCGTGGATAGACGATCGCGATCGACTCCTGTCGGTCTTCCCGGAGAAGCTGATACAGGGGACCGAGGAACGCCTCAGTCTTCCCGAACCCGGTGGGTGCCGAGAACACGGCCGCTTTGCTCTCACCATCGGCGTGCCGTTGGTTGTCGAGATAATCGACTGTCTCCCAGCTGTTGACCTGGAAATCGAGCGGGTCGAACTCGAACACGTCGATGATCGAGTCGACGAACGGGTTCCCGTCCGTGTATTCGCTTGTCTGCCGCCGAGCCTGCGGCTCCCGCTCGTATTTGAGCGCGTCCGTCACATGTGGCGGCTCGTCCTGGTCTTCGTACCTGATCTGCCGATTCGCGAGCATCGCCTGGAGCAGGGGCCCCACATCGTCTGGCACTCGTTTCCTATCAGTATTCCTATCAATATATCTCATTCGAGAAGGGCAGTGATTGGCCTATGGTACCTGACGGCGCGTCTTAACCCTTTTCTTGGCCGTGGTAGGTACCGAGATGGTTGCTAGAGGAAGCCAGCTGACTGGTGAATTCTGACAGTCCGAACATTAAAGGTCTCGGGGGAATAAGCGAGGCCTATGTCGACATTGCTTGTACAGTCCTGTTCAAAGACGAAAAATCAGGCCTGTAGCCCTGGTCCTGCGTTTGATATCTACTCCGGATACTACTACAAAATTCTCAAGAAGGCGATAGCTGACGGGGCGTTCGTCGACTGGCTGGACGTCTGTATTCTGTCGGCCAAGTATGGGGTTCTCGACAGGAACGACGAGATAGCGGTTTACGACCGTCGAATGGACAGCGACCGTGCGACCGAACTCCGTCCGGCGGTTACGGACGCACTCGTAGACCGCGTTACAAGCGAGGGATACGACAGGATTGTCGTCAACGCGGGGAAAACCTATCAACAATCGATCGACGACGAGGCTATTCCTGTCCCGGTTCAGTATATTGATGCCGACGGCCTCGGAAAGAAGGGACAGATCTTGAAGCGATTTGTCAGAGGGCAAGAGAAAGTGCAGGCCGGGGAGAGCTAATGCGCCAAGCGACCACACAAGAGGTAAACTACACGGTAAATGCGACTGCCGGTCAGGCACGTGCTGGTCGGCTAACGACACCCAATGCCACGGTCCAGACGCCGACCCTATTCCCGGTGTTGAATTTCTATGCAGGTGGTATGGAACGGAGCGTATTCGGTGGCGGTGTCCATCGAACGGTCAAAGAGTGTCTCATCGGTGCCGACCGCGTTGGCGGTGAGGAGTACAGTGAGTACTTCGATGGCGTCATGACGTCAGTGGCGTCCCTGACCGATTACAACATCTCACGCGAGCGCTACGAGGATTATCTCTCCATCCCGATCAAGGAGCGCGATATATTCGAACCGCTCTCCGGGATGCTGTTCCTCGACTCGGGCGGATTCAAATTCCTCAACAGCGACGAAATCGACGGGAGCGACTTCGAGGTCGAGATCGACCAGCGAACGATCTACGAGATGCAACAGAAGATGGGCGGGGACATGATCGTCAATCTCGACCACCCGATCGCGCCCGACGACGACTACGACACGCGGATCGAGAAAGCACGAAAGACCGGTGCGAACATCGCCGAGTTCGTCGAAATTTCGTCCGATTTCGAGGGCGCTCGATATCTCACGCTCCACGGCTACAACTACTCGATGATGGACGCCTTCCTCGACGAGATTACCGACGCCGTCCCACTCGAGATACTCCAGGAGACATTCGACGGCGTTGCACTCGGCAGTCTCGTCCCCAAGAAGGACAATCGTGACGCACTCATCACGGCCGTCACCGACTGCCGGCAGATCATGCGGGACTGGGGGTTCGAAAACCGGCCGCTTCACGTTCTTGGTATCTCCAGTCGTGCGATCCCGTTGCTCGCTGCACTGGGCGCTGATTCGTTCGACTCCATGACGTACATGTACCACGCGATCAACGGCAAGTACAGCCGATCGCTCATGGAGGCGGAGCCGGTCGACGAGGTGGACTTCACGACGTGTGACTGCCCAGTCTGTAACAACGACACGCTTGTCGGGATGATGCGAAAGGAGGGCACCGAGTACCGGAAGGACGAGATCGGTCCGGTCGCCATGCACAACCTCATCATCCACATGCGGGAGGTGCGCGACATTCGCCGGCGTATTCAGACGGGAGAAACCGGGCCGCTTATCGAGTACATCGAATCGAACGTCGCCCGTGACAAGCGGATTCGCCAGTACGCACACCAGGTCGTCAACGACGCACTCGGAGGGTACTTCTAATGAAGAAAGAACCAAAAGTCAACAAAGTAAACGAGTTCCTCGAGATAGCGAGCGACTTCGAGGATCCGCTCGAGGTCATCCGTGAATCGCTGTCCAACGCCTACGACGCCAACGCGACTACCGTCGACATCCGCATCCGAACGCGGCCCCACGGGTCGGACATCGTCATCGAAGACGACGGCGAAGGGATGAACGAGCGAGACCTGGAATCCTTTTTCGACCTCGGAAACTCCCGAAAGACGGACTCAATCGGCTACAAGGGCCACGGCACGAAGATCTTCTACAAGAGCGACGCGATCGAGGTCAACACCGCCAAGGACGGGACCAACCGGCGAGCAGTGATGGAGTCGCCGTGGGCAAAACTGAACCGGCGAGAGCTCCCGGAGTACGAACTGACCGAGCAGCCGACCCGCGCCGAGAATCCTGGCACGCTCATCAAGATCCAGAACTTCAGGTCCGGGCAGGGCTTCGACCCGGAGTCGCTCACGTACAACAAGATCGAACACTACCTGAAGTGGAAGACCATCGCCGGGTCGACGGCGTACCTCTTCGACGACGACTTCCAGGAGATGGACATCACGGTCGACCTGGACGAGGAAATCGACGACTCGATGGATCAGCTGACGACCACGAACAAACTGGAACTGCCGAGCGAACAACGCGAACCCAGTGACGGTGAGTTTCCGGCCGCACGGATGTGCAAGCACTACCCGGCGCGGGAACTCGAAGTCGACTACGATGGCGGGTCGACGACGATTCAGATCGTCGGACTCGTCGGTGGTAAGGAGACACGCAACGAGTTTCCCACCTACGGCAGGCACTCCGCCCAGTTCGGCGTCTGGTTCGCCAAGGACCACATCAAAGTCGAGCGCCTGAACGAGGCCATCTCCCACGACAACGAGTTCATCCACTTCTTCTTCGTGGTCAACTGCCAGGACTTCGAACTCTCGGCCAACCGCGAGACGATCCGGAACAAGGCCAGTCCCGTCTATCGAGCGATCGCCGAGGAAGTCGAGTTCTACCTCTCGAAAGTCACACAGGATCCGTGGTTCAGAGACTACCTGGTAACCCGACGCGAGGGGGAGTTACAGCGACGGGCGAAATCACAGCAATCGACGCTCACAGACCGGCGTGAAGCAGTCGAAAGCCAGGAGATGCCAGCCCCGTCCAACCGGGCTGAACTACTACTCACCCTTCAGCGGGTCGCCAGTGGCGACCGCGCACTCAATTTCACTGTCGAGGACTTCGAGCCGAATTCCGACGTCCACGCGATCGTGCGCCAGTCCGGGAAACTTCGAAACGCCGCGGTCCATCTCCAGGCGACGGAGCACTTCGAGGAGGAGATCCCCCTGTCGAACGTCGACTTGCTCCTCTGCTGGGAGGTCGGCGACCCGACGGTTCTCGAGGAATTCGCTCGCTCGGGCTACATCGGTGGCGAGATAGAGCTCGCCCTCGACGACGGCGCGTTGACGTACGTGAAGGACGGAAGCCACTACGTCGAGATTCTGGAAGTAAAAGAGCTGCTCCGGGAGAAACAGGCCGTCGTCGCTGACGACTGACCTAGGAGAGCTTGAGTTCGATGTAATCGGCGAGATCCGATTCGGCCAGCTGGCGACGCTCTTCCGTCGAGAGGCCGCCCAGGTCGAGCCGGTCGTCGTCGAGCAGTTTGTCGACGAGCGGCCGGAGTTCGGTGTCCTCGTACACCCCGAACAGCTCGTCTTTGAGCGATTCGAAGATGAACTTCATATTGTCGCCGTACTCGGCCGCCGCGGTACGGCGGGCTTCGAACGACTCGTGTGAGTCGTCGTAGATCTCCGCTTTCCAGTTCCAGTCCTGAAGCAGCGATTCCAGAGCCTCCAGTTGCGCCCCGTCGGTTCGCTCGACTCGTTCATTCAGTCGGCGCATCGCCGTCGCCGTATCCTGGCGCTCGATCCGGAGTTGCTGGATCCGGTTGGCGATCTGTGTCTCTGCATGCTGGATCTGTGATGCGAGGTCGTCGAGTTCAGCCTCCACAGTGTCGTACTGCTCGTCCTCGAGTTTCTCCACCGTCGACTCGACAGCAGCCTTGATGTCCTCGTCGATGTCGATGGATTCGTCGAAGAAGCTCTCGGCGAGTTCCTGCTGGAGCAGGGACGCCTCCATGGTCGCGGCGAGTTCGTCGAGTTCGTCTTCGAGATGCTGGCGCCGGTAGCGGTCGTACATGGTCGAAAGCCGGTCTTCGAATCGTACCTCCCCCGCTTTCTCCGATGAGTTACTCGACATAGTGGGTTGCCACCTCCGTGAACGCCTCGCCGATACTCCCTGGTCCGTCACCGGTATCGAGTTGCACGGCCAGGTACCGTTCGTAGGGCGTCGCATTCGCGATCTTGACGCTCGCAACTGCCGCCTGGATGGACTTGAACGTCTCGTGCCCGTAGACGTCCGATGCGGCTTCCGCCGCAGTCGTCATCTCGTCGAGCGATGTCTGGTCCAGCTGCACGAATTGCTTGAGCGGCTCCATCAGATCCGGACTCACGTCGTACGTGTCCAGCTTGGAGACTGTGTCTCGCACGTCTTCGATCTGGACGCCGGCGAGATTCGCGGTGACGTCGTCGACGACGTCGCGCTGGTACCGGTTCTCGAGTTCGTCGAGCGCACTCCGGGTATCGTACGCCGTGTTCGCCAGCATACGGAGTTTCGGTCCACGGCTGAACCGCACCCGGGAACTGATGTTGCCTATCTGTCCCCGGCCGAGCAAGTGAAGCACGGCTCGTGGAGAATGGCGGTCGAACCAGCGGCGGACGCGGAGGCGGTCGAGATCCGATCCGCCGATGCCGAACAGTTCACCGACCATCGCTTCGAACTCGGCGCCGGCGTCCACGATATCACAGATGGCGCCGTACTCCTCGTGGTCCAGGTTCTCCTGCAGCCAGGCATCGATCCTGTCGTCGACGGCGTACTCACCGTCGCTGAACCGGTCTGCCACTGACTCGGCCGTGACGAAGCGCCAGGGTGAGTCCAGCAAGACGACGTAGCTGTAGGTCGCGAGGACGAAGTCCGCGAAGTCGTGTCTCGCCCGTTTCTTGTAGAGGATGTTCTCACCCTCCAGGTTTCGCTGCCGGACCTTCGTTCGCCAGGCACGAGCGTAGCCAGTGATCTGGGTCCCACAAGCTTCGAGCAGTCCCTCGTAGTCGGCACTCCGGGGTGTTTCCTCGCGTTCGATCCCGAACCGGAGGACGCTGCGCAGGTCGGAGAGCCTGAACTCGTTCGGATCGATACTGATCTGATCCTCGTCGGGCTGTTCCTCGGTGATCGAGAACACGAACGGTCGTTTCTGGCTACTGAGGTTGTACTCGAGGTCGGTCCCCTCGTACAGCGCGTGTCCGTCGGTCAGTCGTTCGATCACGTCTTCGAGGCCCCGCTTCAGGTAGACGGTTATCTCCGCGAACTTCCCAGGTGCGTTCAGCCACGACTCCAGGAGTGGTGCCTTCTCGACGAACTCGTCATCGACGGGGTCTGTCGGTGTGGGCGACCCGCCTGACCCTCCATCTCCGCCGTCGTCTCCGCCGTCACCACCTCGTTCAGTCGTCCCACCGAGCCCGGCGACGTCCGACGACGGGACGACGACTGTGTCAGCACTCGCTTCGATGGGACCGGGAAGCTCCGCGGTTCCGTCTCCCTTTCCAGCGAGTCCGAACGCTTCCGCGAACTGTCTGTCGACCTCGATCGTGTCGTCGACGTCGTTGAGCCGACCGTACCACCGGGCGAGGTGTGAGAACGGTTCCGCCTCCTCGTAGACGACGTCGGCGACGGAGACGCGGTTCACCAATGGCTTGAGCGCGTCGGCGTCCGACGGGGCCGGAATCTGGCCCGAGTAGTAGTCGCTCAGGACGTCGAAGACGGTCATAATGTACTCCCGTGGAGACCGGCGTTCTTCGTCGAGCCCGAGGTAGACCCGGCGGAGGAACGGCTCGTTGAACGGGAAGAGGTCGCGGAAGGTCTCGTCGCAGAAGCCACACGACGCACACCGTGAGCCGTCGGGCGCCGGGAGCAGTTCGAACGTTCCCGGTTCCGTCTCGGGGTCGTACCGGACGCTATCGTCGAAGGACTTGAAGTAACCGAGGTACGGCCTGGCGAAGTCCACCGCGCTCGCTTCGTCCAGGAAGAGGACACTCTGGGAGTTCGTCTCGTTGGTCTGGTAGAATTCGTAGCGGTCTTCGGCCGTCTGCGTGTGGAGCGGGCCGGTCGAATCGCGTGTCCCGGCGACGATGAAGTCCCAGGTGTTCTCCGTCGAGTCGCTCTCGATGAACCGGGACAGTTTCGCGGCCTCCATCGCCGTAATCGAGAAGTCCTCGAACACGATGACCGGTCGTGTGTCGGCGAACTTCCCACCGACGCGCTTGAGAACATCAGAGAGCGATGCCGTGTCGTACCGGTCGCGGACGACCCGCCACAGCTCTTCGTTGTACGTTTCCACCGCCTCTTCCACTGGTATCTCAGAGAATATCTGCAGGAACTCGTTCTGTCGGTACTCCTGTTCGGTGACGAACGTCACCTCCGTGGCGTACTGGCCACGCTCGACCAGCAGCTGCAGCTTGTCACGGATGAATTCCGCGATATCGTCGTCCTGGTCCTCCGTGATAGAGACCTCGTACCCGCGCTGCCCGAGGTTGAGAATCGTGTTGGAGACGGCGCTCGTCGCGACCACCTGCGGGATTGACGCGATGTCGTCCCGGAGCTGTTTGAAGTCCGCCGCACCCGGCATCTCCTCCCCGAACTGGTCCCGGTAGAACTCCGGGATCCGCTCGCTGAGCAACGACATCAGGTCGTCTTCCTTGTCCACGTGAAGCAACGGTCGGCCGTCGTCACGGAGTCGATGTGCGAGGTAGGCACACAGCTCCGACTTCCCGGTTCCGACTTCGCCTTCGATGACGACGGCGAAGTTCTTCATCCGACCGTCCTCGAACTCGTCATAGACGTCGTCCTCCGAGACGACCTCCATCTGGCCTGCTGTCCGACGATAAACGTCGATGCGGCGATGGGTGAAGTCGAACAGCTCCCGGTTCTGCGAACGGACCGCCGCCACCTTGCTGAAGAGTTGCTGGAGCGTCCTGTCGTCGACGTCCTCCAGATGCGGGCAGAGACTGTCAATAGATGGCTGCTGGACGGCGTTTCTCATTCCGTCACCACCTCGATCGTGTTCGCCTCGGGGGCGATGCCATCACGCCGTGGCGTCCGGGCGAGTGAGACCGTGCCGGCGTCGCCGAACTCGACCAGCCGGAGTCGGCCGTCACGGACGAGTTCGTAGAGCACACGGGCCAGCGGCGCGGGCACGTCGCCGTCTGCCGTCTGTTCCACCGGGAAAAGGTTCGAACGAAGCCAGCCGAGATAGTCGGTGATACCGACCCGGCCGTCGGTGCCGATTTCGTCGACAGCCAGCGAGATGGACGTCGCCACGATGGCCGGGTCGGGATAGACCGTGTGTTCGCGACCACGCGCCTTGTGAACCAGTCCGAGGTACGAGACGATGCGTGCCCAGTTGACGAACTTGTTCTTGTTGAGGTCGATTTCACCGTTTTGCGACGTCGGAGTGTAGTGCTTCTCCGTCCGGTGCCAGTCGTTGATCGAGTCGTAGAGCACCTCGTCGTCGGTGACGAAGTACTGCACGTCGTGTTGGAGGAGGTACTGGTAGTTCAGGAGGACGACGGCCTGCGTTCCCCAGTTACCAGGGGTACATTCCTGGGTGAGGTTGTGCAGGATGGCCATTCGAAACGAAAGCGACGTGTCATCGATGGCCCACGGCGGGTCGACGACGTAGTAGTCCCCGTCCTCCTGCCCCAGTAGCCGAACGTACCGGAGGCCGGTCGTCGCCTGCTGGACTGCGTCGTCGTCGAGACCGGTTTCGGCAGCTATCGCTGTCCTGGTTTCGTTTCCGTCCTGTACCGCTTCGTACACCGGTCGTAGCAGCGCCGGGGTCTGTAACGCGTTGAGGATGTATCCTTCACTCATGTGTGTACTTAGAGGTCGTAGCGCGTGAGCCAGTTCACGTAACGACGGTCGATCGCCGAGTTCGCCGGCTCGAGGTCCTTCGCGGCAGTCTTCGCCTCACGGACCGCAGGTGACCGGCGGGCAGCCGCCGGGTCGAACGTACTGCCATCCGCAACGACGGCGTCGTTGAGGTTGTTCGCTACCTCCCGGGCGGTTCCCCTGTCCCACTCGATGCGCCGCCTGAGCCATCGGACCAGCTCCGGGACTCCTTCGTCACCGTCCAGAGGAACCGACCCGTACTCGTTGGGGCGAGCGAAGATGTCGCTCAGTGCATCGTACAGCGGCAGGTACGGGGCGTCGGGCAGCACCTCGAACAGTTCGGTCGTGTCGGCAAGCGATTCGTCACTCACAACGGTGTAGAGAGCAGCGTTGTCCTGCACGAAGACGTTCTTCGTATCGGAAAGCGGGAATCGCCACCCGACGTCTTCGTAGGACGACTCGAACGTCTCGTACACGGACGCGTAGGTGCCGAGCATATCGACGAACGGTTCCTGGAACAGCGGTCGAAGCGAGTCCTGTGGCTGGAACCGTCGGTCGTCCGTTAGCACGAACAGCATCGAATCGGTCGTCGAATACCGGTTGATGAGGTACTTGATCGTGTACGGCGTCTCGTGTTCGTAGTATCGGTTGGTGACGACGCCGAAGTCCGGATTGTCGTCGGGGATGTCGAGGCCGTTGCTGACGACGTGGTAGTCGTAGGGGAGTTCGTGGTGGCGGTCTCCGCGCCCGAACTGGCACCACGACGTGGGATAGGTGAAATCGTCCACGCCGAGGTAGTGGAGAGCTGGCAACCCCCGGAGGAGTCCCCAGCGCGAATTCTCCCGCGGGTCGTACAGGCACGCGATGGCGGCGTCCTGGACCTTGTTGAGGAGCTGGTCGCGAATCACTGGGCACCCCCGACGACGGCACGCAGCGTCCGCCTGTCGAGCAGGTCGTTGTCGAGGTAGTACGCGGGCGTCCGGGCCAGGAGGAGACACTCGTCACAGTAATCGGTGCACCGGTCGCAGTCGGCGACCTCCCGGACGCGGCGTTCGACGGCCGAGAGCCTGTCCAGCACCTGCCACGTGATGCCGTTGCCACCTTGGCGCGAGTCGACGACGTGCACGACGACGTCGGTTCCCGTGGTCGACGCCTTCACCCGGAAGTCGTCGCGGTCGCACTCGGCGACGATGGCGATCGCCTTCTCCATTGCCTGTTCGAGGCTGACGAGCGCCTGTGGCCAGGAGACGGTGTCGTGGGCGAGTGTCGCGTACCGCTCTCGGACGGCCGCTTCGTCGAAGCGGATCGTTAGCCCCTGCGTGAAGTACTGCTGGCCGACCGGCCGGTAGGTCTCCTCCTCGACGTCTGCCATGCGTTCCTCCCAGGAACTGCCTGTCGACCCACCGGCCTCGTCACGCTCGATGACCGCCTCGGATCGGAGGACCTCCTTGTCGCTTCCCCTGGTGTGCCACCGTTCGAAGGCGTAGACGAAGTCGGTCACTTCGAGCTGTCCGTAGGTGAGGCGCGCGTCCAGCCCGAACACCGACTGGCGCTCGTCTACCCTGATTGCCGCGTCGTCGGTCGGTTCTTCGATGAACGTCGACCGGAGCCCGCGGGTGGTGTAGCCTTTCTGGCCACCTCTGGCGGCCTTGCACTCGACGGAGCTCACGCCGTGGACGGGTGTTTCGACCATCTCCTCCTCGCAGTGGGGACAGGTCGTACCGTCAGCGTCGTAGCTCTGGAAGGGCCGTTCGCACTCGTCGTTCGCACAGACGGTGACGGTCGTCAACGGCGTCTCCGTCCCGTGGACGTCGTCGACGATGTAGTCCGTCCCGTGGAGCGTGAGCACCGATCCGAGGTCGTTCTCCTCGCCGGGGAACATGTCGTACAGCCGCCCCGACCCTTCGAACTGGATGCCGTCGTTGGCCCCGGTGAACCGGACGGGGAACTGCTGACCGAACGACCGGTAGTTGGCCAGATAGCCGAGGCGGCTGAGCCAGCCGTCGAGCCGGTCGTTCTGCTCGGTGAACGACTTGTTCGTCTCCCCCTCCTCGGACATGCCCGTCAGCTTGGAAAACGTCTTGTCCATGCGATCGTCGAGGGACAGCGGCCCGTCGCCCTCGAACACCTGCTCGAACAGCTCGACGCCACGGTCGCCGAAGATGCCGTCGAGATGCCGAACGACGGCGTCGCGTCGTTCGTCGAGCATGAACTGACGGAGGATGTCGAGCTGGTTGGTCACCGAGTTGATGAAGTTGACCAGGTTCTCCTTGCGCTCGTCGATGCGGTACATCTTCTGGAAGACATTACTCTCGTGGGGGTTCCGGGCGAGGTAGGCGAACGTCTCTGTGACCACGTGACTGGCGAGGAGTTCGTCGAACTCGTACGGGTCCGGGACCCGGACCGGTTCGAACTCACCGAGGAACGTCTCCAGGTTCCCGTAGTAGTGGCTGTCGACCGGATGGTTGCTACGGATGGCCGTGACGACGAGCGAAGAACTCCCCCGGGTTCGACCCGTCCGTCCGCTCCGCTGGACGTAGTTCGTCAGCGTCGGCGGGATACCGACCTGGGCGACCGTGTCTAGTGTGCCGATGTCGACGCCGAGTTCCATGGTTGGCGTCGCACTGACGATGTTCACGTCGGGGTCGTCCTTCCGGAACCCTTCCTCGATCGCCCCTCGGAGGGTGTGCGGAATGTTTCCTTTGTGGATACCGACGGAGATGTACTCCGGAATCGCGCCGTCCCGGATGAACCGGGTGATGTCGTGGGCCCAGTGGTCGACGGCGTAGTCCCAGTCGCTGGCAGCGGTCGCGTATCCCGGGTCAGCGACGAACCCATCTTCCGTTTCACGGAACCGCTGATAAGTTTCCAGCGCCGCGTCGCAGTGGAGGCACGTCGTCGGAGCGTCGCCGTCGGCTGTCACGGGATACGAGCGGTAACACTCCGTACAGAACGCGGCCTCTGGAAGCAAGACGAGGTCGCTGTTGTCGCGCTTGGGCGTGCGTGTGAACACACCGCTCTCCGGCTCGGGAGTCAGGTCACGCTCGACGACCTCCTCTCTGGCCGCCTCGATGAAGTCGAACACCTCGTGTTTGACGGCCTCGGACTGTGAGGACGACTGGATGGTCTCCCTGGTCTCGTCCCAGGACAGTTCGCTGATGACACCGACGTCGAGCAACGCCTGCAGTTGCGAATCGAGATGCCGGTCGATCAGCGAGCGGTCGTAACCCAGCCGGGAGTCCAGCCGGTCGAGGACCTTCTCGCGTGTCAGGCCGGCAAACTGCATTCGCTGTTTGGAAAACGAGGGGGCCGACGATCCCGCGAACAGCTTGTACAATGCGTGACCGACCTGCAACTCCTCCAGACTCTCGGTCTCGGAAACCGGCGCGGCCGTGACGAGGGCGCTGTCCAGCAGATGATCACAGTTGGACAGCATGGCGTGGGCTTCGATGTCCTCGAGCAACGTCCGGAGGAAGTTGTAGGCCGTTCCGTCCTCGTTGACGTCGTTCTGGATGAGCGGGTCCCAGTACTCCTCTCGGAGCCGGTCTGAGACGGCACGGAAGAGGTCGTAATTGTCCGCCCGGCCGCCCCTGGCGATGAGTTCGTCGACGTAGAGCGTCTCTGCCATCAGCCCGTACTCCGTGTCGATGATCTGGTCGCCCACTGACTCCGCCGTACTCCGCGAATCAGAGAACACCAGCGTCTTCTTCGATGGAGAGACTCGGCAAAGCTCGGTCAGCATGTACGACAGCAACGACGGCGTCGGGACACCGACGTCGGAGAGCTGGGGAGTTCCCTTGCAGCCCGGACACCGGTCACCACCCGACGTGGCGTTACTCGCGTCAGCGCCGACGGGGATAAACGACGAGTCCGCCGACGCGTCGCGCCCAGAGACGCCACCGTCTCCGAGATCACTCCCTGTTCCGATTTCGACGTACGGCTGGTGACACCGTCGGCAGAACTGCATCTCCAGCAGGTCACTGCCGCAGTCGGGACACCGGCTGTCCCGGGCAACCTGCTCGCAGTCGCGACACCAGTACACCTTGTACGGCGGCTTCAGGAAGGTGTGGTACTTCTCGGTGACGACACCCGCGAGGCGGCCGAACGCCAGCACAGACTGAAGCACTCCTTCCGGATCGCCGACGCCAGTCTCGGCCACCTGGTCGACGAGTGCGTCGTAGTGCTTGAACCCCACGACGCCAGTCGTCTCCTCGTCGAACCAGTCGGCGAACCGGACCACCTCCGGGACGTTGGCCATGACGTACTCGAACCAGCCTGACTGGATCCCACTGGCTTCGACCATCGTGTCAACGACGCGCGTCTGGCCACGGTCTGTCGTGAGGACGGCTTCGGCGTCGGGGAACCGCTCGGGGTCCGAGTCCGTCGCCCGGGCGACAACCTGGTCGATCGGTCCTGTCACCCAGTCGCCGGCCGCGTCCCCCAGTGATAGCGGCGACGAGCGGGTGAGCAGCCCCACGGCCTGCAGCGTCTCTACCGCCTCCCCGAGCTCGTACTCCGTCGAGAGCGTCCCTGCGTCGACGTCGAGGACGTGCACGAGCGCGAGCGTCGTCACGAGGTCGTCGATGGTACACGGCGCCAGCCGCTCGAAGTTCGGTTCCCCCTGGGCCGCGAACTCTCGCGCCTGGAACTCGACGGTGTTGATAGCCGTCTGGTCGGCACCCGTCAGGTCCGCAGCCAGTTCCGTCGGATTGTCGACGGTCGCGGAAACCATCGTGATCTGTGGGTCCCGGTCCGCGTAGTAGGCCTTGAGACGCTGGGAGAGCAGGGAAACCGCTGCGCCCTGGATACCACTCCAGACGTGGGCCTCGTCGAAGACGACGTGTTTGAGCGGCACGTCACCGGGCTGTTCGCCGAGGATACCCCGGGTCTCCTGGTTGTCGCTGACGAACATGTAGTCCAGCGCCTCCGGCCCGGTCAGGAGGATGTCCACACCCTGACGGATACTCTCACGAGTCACGCGAAGCCACGGGTACTGGTGGTCGTCGGTCCCGACGTTCATCTCTCCGAGGACTTTCAGCTTGTCGTCCTCGCGTGGGCACTCGAGGCCCCGGACGTACGACCCGACTTCGATTTCGTGGTCGCGCGTCCCGACCCGCGAAGGCGTGTCGGAGTCCCAGATGCCGATCGTGATCCGGTCTTCCGGATCACGCCGGCGGTTGATCTCGTCGAGATACGAGACGAACCGGTTGAGCTGGTCGACGCCGAGCGTCTTCATCGGGTACAGGACAATAGCCTTCAGCCCCTCCTCGTCAGTCGACAGACAGTGGTCGAGGATCGGCAAGAAGAACGACTCAGTCTTCCCGGTCGCCGTCGGCACGGCGAGGATGTTGTCGTCGTCGTTGGCGTCGATCGTCGCGATCGTCTCGGCCTGGTGCTGGTAGAGCGAGCCGTCGGTGTCGCCACCGAACAGCTTCGCCGTGATAGCCTCGACGATGTCCTGGTGATAGCCGAGATCGGAGAGGGACTCGGCTGCAGTCTGGTCGTGGAACGCAGGGGCGTCGACGTACTCCACGTACGGGCCCTTTCGTTCGACGAGGTCGTCTTCGACGAACGACTGGGGGTTCGTGATTCCGTCGACGTCCGTGAGTTTCGTCAGATTCCGGTTCCACCACGTTACTTCGGCCGCTCTGTCCACCGCCCTGTCGAGCCGGTCCCTTGGTGTGTTCATCGTGCTCGGTGAGTTGAAAATGGTACTACTGCCCCCGTAGTGAGGTCTCCTGGCCGGCACAACGGTAGCGTGCTGAACCGGGAGACCCGTCTGAAACAGACTGGTCGGCCGGTCGATCCTCGTGGTTCCACAGCCAACATTGGTATCTGAGAACCGCCGTGGGGCAACTCTCACTCAGTTGAGGGTGCCTCATCTACTTAAATTATAAACCGTCTGCAGAAACGACGAAACTCGTCGACAGCATTAACACCTGGTTCTCAGGACCCCGTGGTGATTTCGTGGTCCAGGTGTTCCCGAAGTTCCTGCATGTTGCTCGAACGGAAGAACTCCGTCAGCTGGAGTGCCTCGGGGTCTCGGGGGAAGACAGTCCCACGGCCGTACGCATCGAACGCCGTTTCGATGACTTCGCGATAGGTCTTGCTCGTCACGTAGCCGACGATCTCGTCGAACTGGTCGCCGTAGCGGTCGAGGAACTCGACGAGTCGGTCGGTCACGAGTTCCATCTGGGCCTCGTCTTCTTTCGCGAGCACGTACTCGTACTCGAGGACTGGCTGTTCCTCCTCGAACTCCTCCGGGACCGGACCGTACATTCCCGAGACGGTGACCTTGTGGATGTTCTCACGGTGTCCACCTAGCTTCTTCGAGAGCACAGAATGTGTCCGCGACTCTGAGTAGGGCTTTTGCTGACTGCACGGGACGACGAGGAGGACGTCTGTCTCTGACGGTGGTTCGTACTCGCGGGCCAGGACGTCGAAGTCGTGCGGACTATGTTTGAGCGAAATCGTCCGACTCTCGATCGCCTCGTCGACGCCGGCGTCGAACGTCGAGAGTTTCGCCTGGTCGCTCGTGAGGTCCATGCCCGCGACGAGGTCGTACGCGCCTCGTTCTTCCAAATCCGCTTGCAATCCGCGGTCGTCGTGCAACTGTGCTTCCTTGAGTCCCTTCTTGATGTCGTCGTCGTTCCGAGCCACCTCGACGACGTAGTCCAGGAGCGTTCCCTGCCGAATCTGCTCCCTGACGCGCATCAGTTCCTGGTTGTACACCTCGAAGTTGTGCCTCGCCAGGTGCGCGTAGTAGTCGCTCTTGATGAACTCGTCGTTGGCTTTCCGCTCCTCGCGCTCGTCGTAGCCCATGTCACTGTTCAGGACGTGCATCATCTCCTCGTGACTCTCGACGTCGCTCTCTGGCCCACAGAGCGTGCAGTTGGGCATGTCACAGGGGAAGTTACCGTCCTCGTCGATGTACGCCGGGAGGTCCTCCAGCGCGACGTTCTCCCACTCGCCGGGGATGACGTACTTCCTGTATTTCGCAGCCTGAACGTGGCTCGAACAGTCGAACGAGTCGACGCCGAGAAGCGCGAGCAGGGAGACCTGCTTACCACCGATTCCGAAGACGTGTAATCCGATTTCGTCCGCACGCGCCTCAGGAATCGCCGCTTTCGCCCCCTGGATGAGCTTGACCAGCACGTCCATACTGCTCCGGAGGGGGACGAGCGACCCGAGAGCGAAGCCCTCGAAGGCGTGGTTGAGACCTGCCCCGTCCACTGCCTCGATAAAGTTCCCGACGTACCAGCTGACCGTCTCGAAGTCAGTCCCGTGGAGGGCGACGTACACGCCGGGCTCGTTCCCCTCAGCTTTGCGCCGTTCGAGATGCTGTCTCGCCCGCTCGTTGTCGCTGTTGTCCGCAGTCAACAGGGATGGGTCGTCGATGATCCGCAAGCACTCGACGGCGCTCTCGATGCTCTGTCCCATCCGCTCCATCTTCTCTTCCTCTTTGAGGTCCGGTGGAATCGGGTAGTCGAGCGTCGCGATGATGTCGGCCCCGAAATCAAGCTGGAGTCCCAGGATGCTCGCCGGGTTGGTGTAGAGGCCCCAGTCGTTCTCGGCACCGCCTTCGGTCGGAGCGTCGCTGAACGTGTTCGAGTTCATCAGCTTGAACCCGCCCGAGTCGATGAACACCGGCGAATCGAGGTCTGGGTACCACTCCTGGAAGGGCTGTGTTCGCCAGTGTTCGTTGAGATTCTTCGGTGACACGCCGAAGTCCGTGAAACTCATCGCCTGAAACATGATGCCCTGCAACTCGTCGTTCGCAAAGAGGTTCTCGCGAAGTCGGGACCAGATGCCGCCGGAGTTCGTCGTCGAGCCCCCGATGAGGCTGACCACGGGAAAGAGCGCCGGCGTATCGACCGGTCCGTGGGGAACGTCGAGTTCTCCAAGCCGGCCATAGCCGTCGTCGCCGACCGACGTCACCCGAAAGTCTGCCATGGATCAGACACCGGTACTCGATCGGCTCAGATAGGTCCTTCGCCTCCGGGATGCAGTCCGGATGATCACTCTCTCGCCGGACACGAATCGTCCTGCTGGCGACCGACTGCTGCTCGAATCATGGTGACGCGCTGTGGTGAAATCCCATCTATCGCCGTGAGTTCGTCGTCGGTCGCTCTCCGGAGGTCGTCGAGCCGTTCGTAGCCTGCAGCGTGCAACGCCTCCGTCGCCGCGGCAGGCACGCCGCGCACGTCTTCGACTGGTGTCGATGTTTCGCCTGGGGGGCCGCCATCCACCCCACCTGATGTATCGCTACCGTCCGTTTCCCCACCTGACTCGTCACTACCTCCACTGGTAGTCTCATCGTCCGGGGCATCCTCGAGAGTGACGGGGGGTTCCGCGGGGAATTCGTCGAGGAGGGCGCGTGCCGCCGCCAACTCCGCTTCGGACTCGACGAGTACTGGCAGTGGAACCGCACTCTCCGGGGCGACGGGGACGACCCACGATTCGAGTTCGGCGAGTGATTCGTCCAGCAGTGCTGTTATCGCCGGCGAGAGCGACTGGGTCGCGACCACCTCGAACGCAGTGATCCGGTCTTCAGTGCCGTACGCCTCCCGGTACTCCGAGATGTTAAACGGGCTCCGTTCCATCTGCTGGCTCCCGTACCCAGTATCCTGGTCGCCCCATCCCTGTTCGGTGATGATCGAACGGGCATCGTCCATCCACCGCTGCTGGGGATCCGTCTCGGGGATGGTAGTCCTGACCGATTCACGGATCGCTCGATGGATGATACCCAGGCTCCGGAACGCGTCGTAGTGCTCGGCAAGGGGCGATGGATTGTCCTCGACTGGTAGATTCCTCTCGTCGTCGTCACTGTCGTCTCCTTCATCCGTGCTATCGCCCGACTCGGTCGCCGTCGCTGGTTCGTCCGTCTCGTCGTCGCTCGAACTGGTGCCTCCGGATGGTTCCTGGTTCCCTGACCCGGAGTCGGCGTCTGGCTCCCGGCGGACACGCCCCGTGCTCGCGTCGGTGACCCTGGAGGGGTCTGTCTGATCGCCGAAGGCTGCGGCGAACCAGTCTGTCGCGACTGTGGGGGTGTCAGGATGGTCGTCGATCGCTGTCGCGTACGCCGTCTCGATGGCGGTTGCCCGCGGGTCACTGCGGACGCTCGGGGCACCGAGCTGTTCCAGCGTGACGATATCCGGCGCCACGCCGTCCTCGATCGACACTGCGGGCGGTTTGAGGATGCCGTCAGTGTCGGGTTCGAGCACTTGGCCGAAGAACTCCGCGATGGTCCGGACGAACGACTCGCCGTCGGGTTCGATCGTCGCGTCGGCTGGCGGTACCCCGACGAAGTGATAGAACGAGACCGTCTCCTTGCCGCCCGCGTCACGGAGCAGGCGACCCAGTCGCTGGACGAGCGACGTGTTCACGCCACTACCGGGGCGAGCGATGTTGATACCAACTTCAACTGACTTGATGTCGTTCCCCTGTCCGATACGTTTGCCGGGACCGATCAGTGCTTTCTCGTCGGTTTCAGCCTCGTCGAACGACCTGATGATCGAATCCTGTTTCGCTGCATCCTGGTCTGCGTCGAGTTGTCGGACGACGCGGTCGTCGTGGCGGTCGTACAGTTCCTGCCAGATTTGCTTGGCCTCGCGGTAAGACCGGGTCAGCACGAGTACCGGCCGTCCGTCAGAGAGTGCCTCTTCTGCTAGTTCGACGACCGCCGCGAGGTCGGCGTCGAGGTTGAGCCGATGGATCGTCCGGTTGCCGACGCCACTCGCGAGTGTCTCGAGTGCCTCTGTTGGCGCTACGTCGTCGTCGCCGTGCTCTCGAAGCCCAGAGGCGAGTGCCGATCCTGATACGTAGTCGCCGGCCATCTCGTCGACTGTGGCGTCGGGGAGTTCCGGCGCTGCTTCTGCCAGGCCGTCGTTCTCAAGGTGGTATGTCCCAGCGTCGTACCCGACAACGTCGTCGAAGTGCCTGGCCGTCTCCCGGAACTGCGAAAGCGAGTCGGAGTCGGTCACTTCGGTGAACGACAGCGTCCATTCGAAGTCCGGAATGACGCCGTCGGCGAGCGCGAGCCGGTGCGTGTAGCGATAGACCAGGGGGAACGGCCGGTCGGCTCGCTGGACGAGTGACTCGAGTTGCTCGGTGACGCTGCCGGTCATCGCGAGGACGGGACACGAAGATTCGATGAACGAAACCAGATGGTCACCCCACCCACCCCGTGTCGAGTAGTTGTGAACCTCGTCGAAAATCGCCAGCCGGTAGTCGCTCGGGTCGACGTCTTCCATGCTCCGCGCCGACCGGATGTCGATGTGGCCCCACGGCAGCCGGATGCCGGACTCCCGTACCTGCGTGAACGCGGCCGGCGTGTGACAGTGGTCCTGGAACAGCCGCGCCCACTGGACGCCGAGCAAGTCGTCCGTTGTAACGATGAGGACGTCGTTTGGGCGGTCCCTGTGTGGGTCGGGAAGGTCGTCATCGAAAATGTCCGAGAGGCGTTGCTGGTCCGCAGGGTGAAGCGACCCCGAGTCGACGGCGTGTGCGACGGCGGCGAGCCCGAGCACCGTCTTCCCCGTCGCCGTCGCCATGTCCACGTACGCGCTCATGTCGTGGTGCAACCAGAGAGCGAGACTCTCGAGCTGGTGGTCCCACAGCTCGGTCGTCAGATCCAGTTCCGCAAGTTGCGTCGTGAGCGTGTCGGCATCGTCTGGGTCAGGTAGCGCCTGTTCGACGACCGGGGCCACCTCGGGGACCGACGTGAGCTCCGCGACGAGTTCACGCGGCGTCTCAGCGTCGGCACGAAGTTGTCGTGCCAGCTGTGCCGATTGGCCCTGTGTCTGCCGCTGTACGTTGCGCGTGATGAATCGCGAGAGGATCTCACCGGGCGGGACGTCACGTCGGTCGACGTGCTCGAGCCCCGCTTGCAATCCGGCGAATTCGACGAGAAGAGTGCCCAGGTCGAACGTGTCCGGGAGTGCCGTCGATCGCGAGATATCTCCAGTGAGCGCGCCGATGCCTCGGAGGTAGTAGTCACGCGCGGCTTTGTCGAGGTCGGCACCACCAGTCAGAAACCGGGGGTTCTGCGACTGCGGGTTGACGATGTATTCCCCGTCGGTGAGTTTGCGGGCAACGTAATCGATGCGGTCCGGCCACTGGGACTTGGCGAAGTCGCTGAGCAGGTCTGCCTTGAACGCCTGTTTGCCACTGACGATGGCATCGATGTCGATATTGTTGCTGTTTGCCATACGTTAGAGGATGAAGCGGCGCTCAGTTGTGCGGGCGATTGGCACGAGTGTTGCACGCTTGTTACCTATGCCCTCACAAATAGATTCGTGTCAGTACAGGCAGTGATATGTGCGAACAAAGATGCGTTCTATCAGTGGCTATTCCTCGTTGGATCGCGATGGCTACTGACGCGCATTACGGTTGCTCAGGCCGCTGCTAGATGATGAACGCGAAAACGGGTTCAGGGCGCCTTTTGGTAATTTCAGTTCACTAGGGAAGGGCACAGATTGGCTTCGTAGAGGCCTCTATTCGACGTACGACGGCCGCTCGGCGTACTCGATCGGATCGCGTGCATCGAGTTCCTGGAACGCCCTGAGCCGGAAGGCACACGAATCACAGGTGCCACAGGCTGGTGCTTCCGCACGGTAGCAACTCCAGGTATCCTCGTAGGGAACGTCGAGTTCGAGCCCTCGTTCGGCGATGTCCGTCTTCGACCATTCGACGAACGGCGCTTCCAGCGTAATCGACGTCTCTGGCTTCGTCCCGACGTCGACGACCTGCTGGAAGGCGTCGAAAAACGCCGGTCGACAGTCGGGATATCCGGCGAAGTCCTCAGAGTGAGCGCCGATGAACACGGCACTGCAGTCGTTGGCCTCGGCGTAGGAGACGGCCATCGAGAGGAGGTTCGCGTTCCGGAACGGCACGTACGACGACGGAATCTCGTCGTTATCCATGTCTGCATCGGCGACTTCCATCTCCTGGTCCGTCAGTGAGGACGCACCGATCTCGCTCAGGTGACTCGTCCCGATGTGCAGGAAATCCGCTGCTTCGACGTGGTCTGCCAGCGCCTGTGCGCAATCGTGTTCCCTGGCCTCCGTCTGCTGGCCGTAACTCGTGTGGAGGAGGAGCAACTCGTCGTAGCCCTGTGCCTGTGCCTCGTAGGCTGCCGTGGCGCTGTCCATCCCGCCAGACGCGAGGACGACAGCGCGGTTGTTCTGTGTCATCGTTGGATTCAGTCGGTCGTACGGACGTGCTGGTCGAACCGCCGCTGTTCGTCGTCGGTCAGGTCACCGACCGTGGACCGGGTCACCGTCTCCGTCGCCGTCTCGACGCCACGCATCGCTTCACAGAGATGGGTGGCGTGGAGTTCGACGACGACTCCTTCGGCGCCGATCTCCTCGGCGAGGCCGGTCGCGACGTCGCGGGTGAGCCCCTCCTGGATAGTCAGTTCTCGAGACTGCCACCGGACGTACCGGGAGAGTTTCGAGAGACCTACCACGGCATCCCCTGGCCGGTAGCCGACGTGTGCTTCCCCGTAATAGGGGAGGAGGTGGTGTTCACAGAGGCTGTAGAGTGGAATTCCGGTCTTCACGACGAAGTCGTCACTGGCTGCATCGAACGTCTGCATCGACGGCTTCGCCGCCTCACGGCCGCCCTCTGTCAGGGTTTCGAACGTCGCCGGCACGCGCCGGGACCAGGTTTCGACCAGCGTCTCTTCCGTCGTGTCAACGCCGACGGCGTCGAGGAGGAGCCGCGCGCCCTCCTGTGCCTGTTCCCAGTCGATTGCCGTCTCTGCCGGGTGGTTATCTGTCCGTGGCCCCTCGTCGGTGTCTGTCGTCAGGTGATCACGCATCGTCTTAGGTCCCCGGTGCGTCGTTCCAGAGCGTAACGTGCAGCCGCGGCGTAAACTGGTAGCCGCGTTCCATCGCGAGTTCGGCGACAGTCTCACGCGTCTCTTCGAGGCGCTCGCGGGTCGCTCCCTCCGGCATGAGGAGGACGTCCGTCGCCCGAACGGTCGTGCTCGTCGCGTCGTCGATGCGCTCGACGAGGTCGTCGATTTCTGGCATGTCAGTGCTGTCGGTCACGACGAACTTCAGCTGGAAGTCGTACGTCTCGACCATCCGTGACAGTGCTTCGATGTCGATCCGACGTTCCTCGTGTCGTTCCTCCCACGCTCCGTCCCCCTTCGGATCCCGTTCGGGCGTCGGCGTGCTCGACGCGAGTTTCGGGCTGATACTCGCGAGGTCGATCGGCGCCTCTCGGTAGATCGTTCCGTTCGTCTCGACGGTGGTGTGATAGCCCGCTTCGTCGAGCCGTTCGAGAAGCGCCACACTGCGATCGTGCATCATCGGCTCACCGCCCGTCAGCACGACGTGGTTCGCCTGGGCGTGATTTCGAATCTCCGCCAGCACGTCGTCCATATCCATCCAGGCTTGCGTCGGTTCCCAGGAGGTGTGGTAGGAATCGCAGAACCAGCACCGCAGATTACAGCCACTGGTCCGCACGAAGACGGACGGGACGCCAGCCAATCGTCCCTCCCCCTGGAGTGAGTAGAACAACTCGTTGATCGGCAGTCCATCCTGGGCCCCTTCGTTCGTGGAATCGGAGACGTCAGCGTTGACCGGCATGTTAGGGCCCAGCGCAGAGTTCGCTCGTTTCCTTGACTGTCACACCGACATCGGAGACGGTCTCGGGGAGGCGACGTTCCAGTTCCCGTTCGAGCGTCACTGCCATGACTTCAGCCGTCGGCGGTGCTTCGAGGACGACCACTGCGTCCTCGTCGCCGCTCGCCTCCATCGCCTCGATCAACGGGTCTCCAGCCTCGAGGAGGAACCGATGGTCCCACTCAGAGAGTACTTCGGTAATATCACCTTTGTCGATGACCCATCCTTCCTCCGTTAACTCTCCACTGATGCGAACGGAGATCTCGTAATTGTGGCCGTGCGGGCGACTGCACTTCCCGTGGTGGTGTTGAATCCGGTGGCCCGCGCTGATCCGTATCGGGCGGTCACCGCCGACGACGAGTTCACGCTCGCCAGAATCCGCGATCACATCAGCACCATATTCCCCGAGTGTTCCCTTAGGCATATTCGGGCATTACCTGGATGGGGTATAAAACTATCCTAGTCTCGCTGGATCACCGAGCAGGACGGCAGACGGAGTAGATAATCGCGGACAGCGCGATCTCAGATACGGCAGATACCCCAATTGCTAAGTTCGATACTGGGAGTGCTAGACGGGAACCGCTCATGGGCTCGTTCGCGACGTCCGTGCAAGCGTATCTCTGCGACCAGCTTGCGGTCCGGCACCCCGAACTCGAGTGGGAAACCGAATACCGGATCGCGGGAACACCCGTTGACGTCGCAGGGACGACGGGCTCGCACCTGTATCTTCTCGAACTGGAGTGGCGTCGGGCCGACCCGGCCGATAACGCTGCGAAGCTCTTCCGCCACCTGGACGAGGAGACGATCGACGGGACGACAGTGGTCCTGTTCCAGATTTTCACGGAGTACTACCAGCTGGCCCGTGGCGGTGTCTCGTCGAAGCGAAAGAACGCGGAGTTCGTCGGTCGGGTCGCGACGGAGACGATAGACCAGCTAACCTACCGACCAGTCGAGTTCGAACTCGATCCACCGAAACGTGGCGCGGACCGGCCAAAAGACTGGGAAGAGATCGCTGACGCGACGGCGGTGCGAATCAGTGATTGGATTTCGGACGACGGGCCGGAATCGTAGCCCAGCCGAGATTCGAAGCTGGTGCTCACTCGACGACGGTAGTGCTGTTCGATGCCCACACGTGGCCGCCTCCTCGCCCGTGTGTCACGTCCATAGTGAGGAGGACGTCACGAACAGCTTCCCAGAGCACGGTCCGGTTCCGTCCTTTGATTTCGACGGCTTCCCAGACGGCCGATTTCACCTCCGAGGTTCGAACGAGCCCGCCAGCCTCGATTTCCCTGGCAGCAGCCACGGCCGCACGCAGAACCTCCTCCCTGGTGTACTCGCCAACGAACGTCTCCTCCGGGACTTGTTCGTCGAGCGTCTGCTTGTCTCCCTCGTCGGAATTACCAGAGCTTTCTTGGGTAGGTGACTCGTCTGTCTGGTTCGCTCGTTGTCTCCGAGGCTTCCCGGTTTGTGTCTCGGGGCCTGGCTCGGTCGTCGTCCCCGAAGTGTCGCTTCCCCCACCAGCGATGCCACCTTCATCGATACCCGCTGGTTCCGAGCCGGGACCTGTCTCGTCCCTCCCGTCCCCCGACGATTCACCGGGCGAGCCGAACTCCTCGTCGAGCGGCGCGAACGAATCGGCAATCTCACCGAGGATACCCTCCTCTTCCTGCATTTCGTCGAACGACACGTCTACAGCCGGTGTATCCGGTCCGGGATCGTACTCCCTGAGATGTTCGTTGGGATCGAGTTCCGGGTTGATGAGTAACGACTCGAACTCCCGCTGTTCGAAGATCCGCTCGTACTCCGCAAGGATTCCTGCCAGCGCGTCACGTCCCTCGGGTGTCACCTCGTACGTCGCATCCGGAGTAACGGCAGTCCCCCCTTCAGTGTGGTCGGCTCGCTCGTCTACGGGTCTGGACGTATCCACGGTTCGACTGATGAGATGACTCCGGAGAAATCGACTGAAGTAGCCACTGTCGTCGACCGAGATCCCGGGCGTTTCACGGAGGAGTCGTTCGGGGACGAACCGCGTGCGGTCCGCCATGGCCTCGGTGAGAGCGAGATACTCGTCGTGGGTCGCGACGAGCCAGAGCAGATCGTACACGATGGGATTGTACTCGGCCGGGGGCTGGGGGACGACGTCGTACAGGAAGTCCAGGTCGTCCGTCGAGAACCCCTGTCGTAGCAGCATGTGCTCGCCGGAGAGCCCGCGCTGGAGCAGTATCTCGAAGAGCCATCGATACCGCTTCAGCAGCCTGACGAGCGCCCACTGGCGGTGCTCCGGTTTGAAGTAGATGGTGTGGACACCCCTCGCGGCGGACTTGGAGGGAACGAGTCTGAGCGAATCGATCTCGTGTTCCCGCCGAAAATGCTGCGGCTGGGTCTCGAGTTCGTCCATAAATAGCGGTCCATCGAGGAGCAACGAAACCGGAAACCCCGAATCCGAACTCATTCGTTGTGGGTTTCCTGACGTTGTATATAGAGTCTGTGGCCGACTCAGTTGCTGACAGCGTTGGTCTGGCCATGCTGAAATCACTGAACTGTTCTGTCGTCGAGTACAGGAAGGTCGTAGATAGCATGCCCCTCATTTCACATCAATTAGACGTCAATTCGAGGCAGCTACATTCAAATACTCATATACCACAAGTGTGGGTATACTGAGAATGCCCGGTCAAAACGAGGGATCTGTTGCTGGTGAATTTCCTTCAATCGATGCTGTTGGTCCGCTTCGGATCGCGTTTTCGGACCCGGAGCGGTTGCCATCCTTCTATCGGTGGATTTCCGCGAACGTGACTAAGAACTCCGTAATTCTTCTCTCAAACGCGGTGTGGGACGTACTTGACCAATCATTTCCGCTCAACGCAAAGTTTGCGTCACTTCGATCCGACCTGAATCTCCAGGTACGCGTTGGCGAATGTCCTGCTTCTCCGCTGCTCTTGATGACAGATTCTAAAACCATCGTCGGTGTCACTTTCGCGGGCTCACTTCGACTCGTCCCTGTTACTGATGAGGAGTCTATTCGTGAACTCGGGTCTGACTTCAAGTCGATCTACACCGACGGAAATGACGTTTCTACGGACGTCCCTCCGTGGGATGAACTATTGACGCAACTGGAAGAGATAGTCGGGAGAGAGACCAGAGGCGAGTATCGTAGACTGGTATCCGCGGCCACACTGTCCACTCGCGATTCCATAGACGAGGTTGCTGTCGCTCTCATCGCAGCAGCTCGCGCCGGAGCACTGAACTACGAGATCTCTTCGTGGGGTGAAGAGATGAACGTCGGCAGTAAGGCGACGTTCTCCCGGCGGAAAAAAGAGCTCGAGGAACAGGGTTTGATCGTTACGGAACGGGTGCCAGTCGATGTTGGTCGTCCACGGCAACGTCTGCTCATCGATTCGACCGCTCCGGAACCAGACCTCGATATCGGTGTGGAAAACGAAGAAATCGCGAGCTCGGAACAGGATGAAACAGATTCCAGTGAGTCAAAGACTTCAAACTCAACCGAAGACGAGGCTTCGCAAGCAGACCGAGCTGAGGGTGATAGTGACTCCGTGGATGACTTCATCGAGATTCTCGACGAGGAGCTACAAGAGGTGCTAGCGGACGGCGAGGGCGCATGATGGTGCTCGGTAAACGGGATACGATTACTGCTGCTGGCCGGTGCGTAATCGCCCGGTCCGGGGTGGTCACGGCGGCTTCGCAGTTGTAAGAAAGAACATGTCACGACTCCAACCACCCGACTGGATCGAACCACGAGAATACCAGCGGACGGCCATCAAGCAGTGGATCAACGCTGACGGCCAGGGGATCCTCCACATGGCGACGGGGACGGGGAAGACCATCACGGCGCTACTCGCGGCGTCACGAGTCGCCGGATCGATCGAGCAAGGGCTCTTTCTCGTCGTTACCGTCCCGTACCAGCACCTCGTCGACCAGTGGGCCGAGGAACTGAACGAGTTCGGTATCACGCCCGTCCGCGCGTATCAGTCGCGAAAGAACTGGCAGCCTCGCCTCGAACGCGAACTCCTCGAGTTCAACCACGGCTCCCGGTCGCTGTGCGTCGTCGTGACCACGCATCGAACGCTCTCGATGGAGCCTGCCCAGCAGACGGTCGGCAGGGGCCGAGGACCGATGATGATCATCGCCGACGAAGTCCATCACCTCGGGGCTGAGCAGATGCGCACGGGACTCTCCCAGGCGTTCGACTTCCGACTGGGCCTGTCTGCGACACCAGAACGCTGGTACGACGACGAGGGGACGCGCGTGCTCGAACGCTACTTCGGTGAGACAGTGTTCGAGTACGGGCTCTCAGAGGCGATCGATGCCGGAGCGCTGTGTGAGTACTACTACATTCCGCACATCGTCGAGTTCGACGCCGAAGAGCTCGAGGAGTACAAGCGACTCACGGCGAAGATCGGTCGACTATCGGGTGGTCACTCCGACGTCGCTCTCGAGGACAATCCCGCACTCCAACAGGCGCTATTCAAACGCGCCCGGCTCGTGGGAACTGCCCGGCAGAAACTCGACGTGCTCGTGGACCTCCTCGAACGTGAACGCGAGGTCAACCACACCCTCGTCTACTGTAGTGATGGGTCGACGGGGATCGAACCGGGGGCGGGACAGCGTCACGTCGATGCTACGACAGACCGCATCCGGACGGAGAGCGACCTCACCGTCGACCGATTCACCGCCCGCGAGTCGCAGTCTGACCGTGAACAATTGCTCGACCGGTTCGACGACGGCAGTATCGACGTTCTCACCTCGATCGGCTGTCTCGACGAGGGCGTCGACGTCCCCGCGACACGGACTGCCTACATCCTGGCCAGTACCAGTAATCCGCGGCAGTTCGTCCAGCGCCGTGGGCGCATCCTCCGAACCCACCCGGGCAAGGACTTCGCCGTCATCCACGATTTCATCACCGTCCCGAGCGTCAACGGTCAACCTGCGTTCCTCTCCGACAGTGAGTTCGACGTCGAACGCCGTCTCCTCGAGAAGGAGCTAGAACGCGTCTCGACGTTCGCCGAGGCCGCCCGCAATCATCCCGACGCCGAAGTCGACGGTGTCCCGACGACGGGCGGATCCCTGCAACGGCTCAAGCGACAGTACGACCTTCTTGGTAGCTGAGATAACACGCAATATCGATCAGATGTGGAATAAACGGGAGACAACCTGCATACGAGTTGTCCGTTACAAGATATAAGTAGGCACAGCGTCTGGGTGTTGTGACGATGGACAGCAACGATGAGATCACCATTCCGGACGAAACGTTAGCCCGCATTACCGATCGGGTCCTATCAGCCGAGAAGAAGAAGCTCAATCTCGATAATCCGCGCGGTGTTGTCAATCAAATCGAGGAGATCGTCGAAGAAGAAGTCTACTGATGAAGTTAGACACACTTTCACTCCAGAACTTCCGACAATTTCGCGACGAGGAAATCTCGTTCGCACGCGGCGAGACGCGGAACGTGACGGTCATTCACGGGTCGAACGGGTCCGGGAAGACCACGCTGCTGAACGCGTTCACCTGGCTCCTCTACGAGGAGGTCGATTTCGATACACGCCCCGAACGGCTCGCGAGCGAAGGTGCGATGGCTGCGGCGGATCCTGGCGACGAAGTGACCGTCTCGGTCACACTCGAGTTCTCGCACGGAGGTGCCGACTACACCGCCACGCGAACGGCCGCCTACGAAAAGCAGTCGACGGCAGATTTCGACGGCATCCTGAACGAACCGAATCTCGTCGTCGAGTACGACGACGGCAGCGGTGTCAATCGACCGGAGAACCCCGGCGAGGTTCTCAGTCAAATCATCCCGGAGCGACTCAGCGAACTGTTCTTCTTCGACGGGGAGGACATCGACGAGCTGGCCGGGATCGACAATCAGGACCGTATCCAGGAGGCTATCCAGAACATCATGGGGCTGACGATTCTGGAACGGGCCACCCGACACCTCGGAGATGTCGCTGACCGCTTCGAATCCCAGGTCCAGGATAGTGCCAGCGAGGAACTCCGGGAGCTGATCGACGAAAAGCAGGCGACAGAAACCGGCATCGAGGACCTCCAGCGGAAAAAGCAGGACAAGGAACGCGCGATCGAACGGGTCGGAACGGAGATTTCGGATATCGACCAGAAGCTCGAACGTCTCGACGAGAGCGCCCAGCTGCAAGAGAATCGAGAGGCTTACCAGGAAGACGTGGCCGATCTCGAAGATGATGTCGGCGAGATCAACGCCAGGATCAAAGAGGCGATCACGGAGAACGGATTCATTCCGCTCGCGATGCCCCTGATCCGGGAATCTGCACAGGAAATCGACCAGCTCCGGAAAGACGGTGTCATTCCCTCGGAACTGAGCGACGACTTCCTCAATTCACTGCTCGAAGCCAAGCAGTGTCTCTGTGGTCGTGACCTCGAGTACGAATCAGAGCCGTACGACCACGTCGCCTCCCTCCGTGGAGAGGTTGCGTCCGACGGTGTCGAGCAGGGCGCGCTCCGAGTCGTCGGCCACCTCAGACAGTTCACCGATGGCCGCACGGAGTTCTTCGACGACGTCGACGAACTCATCGAACGTCGCCAGGAGAAACACGAAGAGATCGACAGGCTCGAAGAACGCATCTCGTCGATCAGCTCGGAACTCAAGGGGCTCGACGCCACCACCCCCGGCGGGCAGTCGATCAGTGAGCTCGAAACCGAACGAGAGAACAAACAGCAAGAAAAGGAACAACTCATCGCGGACAAGGGGGGTATCGAAGAACAGATTTCCTCGAAGGAAGCCGAGGTCGAGGCGCTCGAAGCGGATATCGCCGATCAAAAGGACGAACAGGCAGAGACCCAGCTCGCACGGCGCAGACAGCGTGCAGCAGAACTCGTCCAGGCCGACCTCGCGAACAACTTCGAGGCACTCAAGAATAAAGTTCGAACGTGGTCGAATCGCGAGGTGAAGGAGACCTTCGGCGAAATAGCGAGAAAGAACCACGAAGCCGAAATCACCGAAGAGTTCGAGCTCAAAATTCAGCAAGCCGTCGACGATCAGGATGTCGAAGTCGACAAATCGACCGGTGAGCGCCAGATAGCCAGCCTGGCGTTCGTCGGCAGCCTCGTCAAAATCGCCAAAAAGCGCTACGAGGCGGGCTCCGAATCGGAGTATTTCACTGGCGGCATCTACCCCCTCGTCATGGACTCCCCGTTCGGTGCACTCGACAAAGAGCACCGACGAAAAGTGAGCCGTATCCTTCCCACCCTGGCATCACAGGTCGTCGTTTTCGCCACAGACTCTCAGTGGGAGGGCCCCGTCGAAGAAGAGATGAGCGACATTGCCGGGGAGCAGTACTGGCTCGACTTCGACGATGGAGAGGGGACGAACAAGAGTCCGCAGACGCAAATCAGGGGCGAGCAGGCCGCACAAGCAGGTGACTGACGATGGGAAAACCACTGATCACGTACGAGAAGGGTGAACTGTACGAGCAATTCGTCGACGAACACGAGGTCTTCGACCACTACTACGAGGTTCTGGTGTTCTTCGCTGTCCTCGGATATCGCGAGGGGAACGTGAAGCGCGAGAACTTCACGGGTTCCCAGGAGACGCAAAGCGATGCCGGCCTCCACAACATCCACTCCAGAGACCTCTACCACACGATCGCAGCCTGTCTCGCGTACCAGGACACGGGCAAGCCCGAAGCACTCGTCGATCCGGACGAACACAAGCGTGTCATCGCCCAGTACGCCGCGGGGGGGCTCGAAGTCGCCAGGAAAAAGTTCGGTCAGAACGCCGGCGACCCGACAGATGCCATCGTCGACTACATCAAGTCCAAGGAAGAAGACGACGAGGAAGACGAAATCGAAACCGAACTTCAGAACATCGTCGACTCGTTCGACGACGAGATGATGGGCTATGAGTAGCGGGTGTCAGTCGGCGCTTCGTCCACCTGCGACGGCGGTCACCTCGTGGCAAGGCGTATGCAATGCGACGTTACACTGGTAATATGGACGGAACCAACGCGGACGTCCCCGTTCACGACTCGCTCCACGTCACAGACACCGTCTCCCTGTATCAGAACGACGAATGGTGGAAGGCCGTCGTCACCTACCAGTTCGAGGGTGACTCGGACACCGACGAGACCGCGATGTACCTCTGGCACGACGACGGTGACGGCTGGACGCGCAAGAACAAGTACGTCATCAAAACACCGGACGCCTGGGCAGTCGATCGAGAGTTCATCGACGGCTACATCCGGAGCGACGCTCCCTCGACAGAGGACAACTCGTTCCCGGTGAGCGACTACTACACCGTCGGCGACGGTGAAACGGTCTTCCAGAGCGACGGCTGGTGGAAAGCCATCGTCAACGTCGTCGAGAAGGGATCGTGGGAGACGAACGAGGTGATGGTCTACCTGTGGCAAGAGCGAGACGGCGAGTGGCGTCGGCGCCAGAAGTACACCATCAAGCGAGTCAACGACTGGGAAGAGGAACGCGAGGTAATCGATAGTCGAATGCTCGGCGATCGCGATGAAGGTCGAACTGGTAGTTCCGTCCAGCCCGATGGCGACGTCGCTGCAGAACTCGACGCACTCGGAGACGAAATCGAGACGCACCTCAGTGGGGAATTCATCTAGTGTCGTGACGGGGAAATCGTGTCTATAGACGACAGGGAGTTCGGAATGTACCACACGGCAACGTTATGGTTAGATTCCATCTCCTGTTCTCAATCCGCTGGACGATTCTTTCCGTCTCGACTGGTGATTGACCGTGATTTGTTCGCCGATGGACCTGGGCGGTCGGTACTGGGACTCGAACGTGGCACCCGAATAGTGCAGTGGTCACGGTGACGGACACGTCCTGTCCCGTGGAATCCTGTTCGTTCGAAGGGACGATATCCGCGGTCCGGACGCACGTCACGGAGACAGGAGACCAGGTACATTCGTGGCCAGCGGTAGGGTACGAGCACGCCGACGAGTTCTGTCAGGAAGCGCATCTCACCGTTGCCCGTCGCCGTCGCGACAGAGGGAGGCAACTGCACGACCGGAGTCAGTTCGGCCCGGCTCTCCTCGAACTGGAGGCCGCACTTTCGCACTTTCAGCAGGCACGCCTATACAGTGATGACACGATATCAACGGGGCAGCACTGTCGGCAGGTCCTCGATTTGATACGTGACGTCGAAGCGGACCAGGTGCGCCAAATTGACGAGTTCATCAACTCGGCGAAGAACGCTGTCGATGCGGGCAGGAAGCTCCACCTGGAGGCGGCAACGGACTCGGCCTTGCAAGAATACGAGGATGCAATCGACACACTGGAATCGGCCGTGACACTGGCTGAGGACGTAGCACCCGAACGCGTCCAATCCATCGAGCAGGAGTTGCGACGGGTCCGTGTGCGTCGGCTAAGCTCGAACATGTCTTCCACCCACCGAACGATCCGTGATACACTGTCTACTGCCCGAGAACATACTGCTGCAGGAGACAGTGCCTTCCACGCATCGAATTACGACGAAGCGTTAGTAGCGTACGAGGAAGCGGATTCGGCCTACGAGTCACTCGCTGGCACTCTTCAGGAGTTCACGTTCGAGGAAACGACAGCCGACCCCGCCGTCTGTGACGTCTGCCGCCAGCGGTTCGACGAGTCGTTCGAAGCCTGGACGATCAGTCTCGACCAGCAGCTGGATGTCTGTCCATCGTGCGCGGAGTTCGGCTCTGGTGGTATCCTGCCCACCCCGCGAGACGTTGCGGACGAACATCGGATAGTCGTCGAAAATATCAGTGGTATCCACGACGCAGACGTTGGACTGGACTGGACGTCGGATCCAGTACCATCGTCACAGGCCCACAGTGAGAGTACTGGTGAGGGCAGCAACCTCGAACAACGCGAGATGCTCGTACAGTTGGTGGCGCTGTACCAATCGGTTGGCCGCCGACCGAGTGCGGAAGAACTAGACGAACGCACAGACTTCGGTTCAGCAGGCTATCATCGAGAATTTGGAAGTCTATCGGACGCACTAGACGCTGCCGGATTCGAGCAGTAAGGTTTCGAATGTTCTCCCCTGGATGATACATTCGCCACCACATCCCCTGGAGAGCAGGGCTGAAGTACTGCGATGACGTTCACCTGCTGAATCGTCCTAATGATTGGGTTATGCTACCAATACGCTCGCTGGTTCGACTGGACGGACTGGTGTGGTAATCCCCCATCTGTTGATGTGCTGCCACATGGGTTAAATAGGATACTGAGAATCTTCGAGGTATGGCTGGGCTCTCAGTTAACACGAAACACGATCAAGTTGTCTCTGATTTCAGTAATTCAGGCAATCCCATCGTCGAACTAGAACAGGCGGAGAAGAAAGTTGTCGTAGCGGCTCCAGATGGGAAAGAGATCGAGAAGGGAGACTTGCTGGAGTTCACGATTCGCGAAGAAAATCATACGCACTACGTAGCGAATCTCTTGACGCACGCCCCCTCTGGAACACATCACCACATAAATTCTGAGCCCAACATCCCGCTTCATCACGACGGAAAGTCGGCGAGTTCAAGCCGAAGTGAGCGTGAAGCTACGGATTCACTGAAAGACCGTGAATTTGACCCGAAAACCCACAACGCACCGGACCTGGAAAAAGGCAAGCGAAAGCGAAAATTCCTCCGCTCTGAGGAGTGAGTTCACGAATTGGTTCAGTATTACCAGCGTTTGTCTGTTCGCCGAAGGTCGAACGGTCGACAGATTAGTGCACTCGGATATGTCGTCGACTCCTGTACGATTAGCGACCCAGCTGACACCCTCACTTTCTTAGATAGTTCTCCGTGAACAGATCGGTACGCTGCGTCGAGTTCGCCCGCTCGGTGATCGAGTTTCGTCCTCCCGGCCAACAGACCACACAGCTGAGAACCTCGTACCAACCTTTAACCGGTTACTCCCGAGTTCATTGTGCGTGCCTATTCAGCGCGCGAAGCCCGTCGAAACACTCTACGACGAGGTCGCTGGCTACGACCTCGTGCTGACGCCGGACGCGCCGCTGGCGAGTGCGATCAATCGCCGGCTGGACGTCCCGCACTTCGGGACGTTCGCGACGACGCCACGCCGACTCGCAGCCGGTCGCAAAGAGCGAGCCGAGGACCGGAGCGCGTTCCTCGAAGTCGTCGACAGGACCGACCACGACTGGAAGTCCGTCAGCTACGCCGTGGGGAACACGCTCCAGTGCTGGGAGCACCAGGGATTCATCGAGTCCATCCTGGAGTACGATGCTTACGTCGACGACGCCACCGAGGCAGTCGTCGAGGTCATGGCCGATCTGCGGTCGACGTCGACGACAACCTCGTGAAAGCGATCTTTCGGCTGCTGATCGAGCTGAACAAGGTTGAACAGCGGGAGAGTAGGTAATGATACGCACAGAAACGAGTACCACTAGAACAGGCCCATATTCATACACCATAGACAGGTAGCAAACAGCGATGACTCGTCGGAAAGGGATAGCGTTCTCCTCCGTTCAATTGATTCTCGAGTTTACCTCGTACGATACGGGAGAGGACATCGTATGGGTAACCGATGCGATTAATCTCAAACTTCGTCGGCAATCGGCTTCGGGGAAGGTTACGGAAACGCTTCATTCGTACACGTCCCTTGAACACGTCTTCCTGTTACTCAATCAGCTTGAAGAGGGAGAGTCAGAAACTGTTCTATGGGGGAGTAGCGGCGTTGGAGTTACGTTCACGAACGACTAGGTCACTCTAACCCATAAGGGAACCAAATTAGTTGGCTCACCACCTTCTGCCCGGCAAACCGTGGAAAATCTCATCAAGGAGACTTTTGAGGAGATGCGCCGGCAAGGGGTCGATGCCCGTTGCGTCGCTCGCGAACTCCAGAAGGGCCGTTTCGCCCCGTGGACAGCCAACCCGGTAGAAGTTCACGACCGATTGATGGGCTGGAAGAGGCAAAACGCGCGAATTCTGTAACACCAGTTCGAAACCTGAACAGAGTTGAGCAACGGGAATCCCGCTGAGACACAGTATTCCGTGTACACATAGTTCCTTGCACGCCCCGTATCACCGTCAATGTCGACGAGCTCAATGAGCTAATGGAGAATTGCCCGGAGATCAACGGGAGTGAGATCACGAGACAGGCAATCCAGGAGAAAATCGATTCGCTCGGAGTAATGGACGAGCTCAGGTCCAACAGCGAACTCACCGAGAGTGACTTCGCGGATATCGCTGACAAAATATTCGATCTCATCCGACCCATCTATGACGGATCTCTATAATAATACGACATACGGTATTTCTCCAAAACTACCTCCCAAGGCCGTTCTGTTCGACAGCAAGGTCCGATCGGCGGTGATGCGAGTGAGAGGGTCAAGAGACCTCGATTTCACCAGCTCAGCATTTTCGCGGCGTCCCCGTCTCTCTAGGATCAGGATTTTCAGAAGGAGCAGGGTTGAAAGAACAGGAGGAGATGAAATCCGACCAAGGGTATCAGTAATTCAAGTAATCGTCGTCCAAATAGTCACGTTGATACTCCAATCGACCCAAAGGGCGGGGAGCTCCCGACAAACCAAACTAAGACTGACAAAACTGAGTTATTATAAGTATAATTATACTCGATGGCTCGTATCGTGCCAGGCTCTCTGAAGGGATCTCTGGACGGAGACGCTGTGGCGAAGAAAGTCATCTCGAATGTACTGCCACGTCTCCTTCGTGAGGACAGGAGTTGACGAAACCCGACCATCTCCGTGCCCCATTTGTGGCTTTACGGACCGATAGACTACGATAGCTGAAGACGGCCCGCACTGGAACAGGAGATCCTCCCGATATAACAGTCGTCCCCTTGTTATACAGAGAACTGGCAACCGTACTATCGATATAACTCCGTGGTGTCGTCGTCTCCCGTGCGTTTGGCGTTGGACTCAGACCAAAGCACCGTCTTATGGCAGGATCGACCTCTCCGAGACACGAATATCGGTTTTGCAAGGGTCATAGAGCCAGTAGTAATTATTGATTGTGAACAAAATGTAATCTGTGCGTCTTGGAGAACTTCGATCCTAGATTTAAACTCCATCATCGAGTTGATGGCCAAACATCTAATCAAACGGGAAAATACGTTACGTATCCTGTCTTTTGCGC
>Ga0075134_100087_pt1 | contig 47099 bp, 44 predicted proteins | sample AntRauMetaRauer3_FD_69803 | JGI IMG/M metagenome (GOLD analysis project Ga0075134, IMG submission 69803) | Saline lake microbial communities from Rauer Lake, Antarctica, in enrichment culture - Antartic Rauer Lake 3 Metagenome Rauer3 | ecosystem: Environmental > Aquatic > Non-marine Saline and...
GACGCGCGTGAGCATCCCGTCCGGGTCGAGCACCCAGGTCGCCGACCTGGTGTCGTGGAAGATGGCGTCGAACTGCCGCGCGCGCTCGCGCTGCGTCGTCGACCGCTGTGCCTCCCGGAGCGCCTGCTCGGTTCGCCGCAGCGCATCCTCGACTCCGACTTCGGCTTGGGCTTCGCTTCCGCCCCCGGCCTCGGCAGTCTCCGCTGAAGCGTCGGCGGCGATGTAGTCGGTGACGCCGGCCTCGATGGCCTCGCTGGCGACCGTCTCGCTCCCGTCCGTCGTCCCCAGGAGTATCGGGAGCGTCGCCGTGGTGTTGCGGACGCGGCGGACGAGGTCGATTCCGTTCTCTCCGGGGAGGCTGTAGTCCGTGACGATGCAGTCGACGGCCGTCTCGCGAAGCGTCTCCGCTGTCGCCGACGCTGTCGAGACACGGTAGACGGTCGCCTCAGTGTGCGCTTCGAGCGCGCGAGCGTACGCGGCCGCCCACGCCGTGTCGCCGACAACGACGATGACGGCCGCATCGAGGACACTACTGGCTCTGGAATTCATAGATAGGGCACTCGCTACTACTCGGGGATTCGAATGCGATACCGCGTGGAGTGGTGATGGCATCCGATATCCGCTGGATAGGCAAAACCCCCGCTGTTTACTATTCAACTCTCGGGGAACATCGACATTTCGATATCAATCACTCCGGGGTCTCACGGAGAACGTGCTCTAACGGTGACCCTGTGGCCGATGAACTCCCGACGAGCCGAATGCAATCGTCGTCGACGACAACGACGACCACGTTCTTGGACGCGGATTGGCGTGGGGGATTGGCCGAGCAGCACTCCTTCCTGTTTCAGGTGGAGTGGTTGTCGACCATCCAGAATCCGGTTACGAGGCCGAATATTGCGAGGCCGTAGCCGAGGATGCCTGCTCCGAGGTGGAAGTCGGTGTTGATGCCTTGAGTGAGGCCGATAAATCCGAACGTGACGACGCCGGCGAATGCGGCTGACGCCAGCCGGTTCTCACTCTCGGTGTCGAGGATGAGCTCTGGATATCGGAGTGCAATCGCGGTGGCGGCGGTGAACACTTGGAAGGTTCCGGCGAGGAGGAGTACTGAATGGTACTGGGTTCGGACGCCGGCGGTGATTGCGCCAGCAGTAATCAGGGCGATCGCGTATCGGAGGAGCCGATGCATACTGGCGTGATTTGACAGCAATCGGGGATAGCGTTGGCGAACGGTGAACGTGTGACCGGACGCTTGGTCTCGATTGCAGACCGACAGCGCCTGCAGTGTCGTTGTAGGTGTCTGGGCGAACAGCATGCAGACCGTCACTGGCACTTGTTGGCCGAGACCAGCCCGCGAAGTGAGGACCGTCCGCCGATTCATATTGAATTCAACAATCCGAAACAAACGCTTTCAGAGAGCGTGCTACTTCTATGATTGGGCTGTATCAAAAACCGAGAATACCCCTCGATTTTTTTAGCGAACTGTGCAAAAGTTAATTTATGGTGGCACAGATGGCGTCCCGTCTTCGAGAACTCTTTGAGGAGCGTACAGACGGCGGCCTGCGGAGCATCGTCACGTACGATTTCGAGGGCGTGGAGGTCCTCTACCTTCGAGATGACGTTGCTAGTCAGTACACGGAGACAGAGATCGCGAGTGCTATCGACGAGTCTCGCATGCAGTCAATGTCCGTCTCGATTTATGAAGGGGTGTTTTCGCGGAATCACGGTGAGATCGAGTGTATGGTCACGTACTTCGAGAATGTGGTGGAGCTGAACTTCGCTCTGGACGACGGTGTCGGTGCTGCAGTCGCCCTCGACACTGAGGCGATGGGTGAGGCCCGCGGACTGGTCTCCGAAGCTCGCGAGATCGTCGTGGACGAGCGCTCTTGACATCCTGCCCGCGCTAACGCACAGGGGTTCCTCCGTAGGGGTTCGGCTACTGACTCACGGAGGCAACTTGCGAGTTCGTGGGCACTTCTTTACGACGTTCGTGAGGGTGTGGGTTCCTCAATCAACAGGGCGAAGTACGCTCAATTTGAGGAACGACTGCATGGGTCGAGACCTCTCTTTGCGGAGCTTCCTGAAGGATGTAGGAATGCGGATTGGCGCTGCAGCCGTCGTTGTTTGTGTCTTCTTCGGCCTCGGATACGTGAACCGAACTGATCTCTTCGGTCTTTCCGGGCTCCTTGACAACCAGCTCGTGTTCTTTGCTGTCGCGTTCGTGCTGGTTGGAATCGCTTCCGTCTGCTGGGTCGTGTTCCAGCGTTCCAGAGGTTGACTGTGCATCTTGGTCCAGGGGCTGTTTCACTCCGGGTGGTGCCTGACCAGTTGGATTCCACAGGCCCGCTGGACTCCTCCCGGAGTTCCGACTGGGCCTGTGGCTGGTGTGCTGGCTGACTGGTCGCGGGGCACTTCGTTCGCTGTTGGAATATTGCTAGAAGAGTTATGTGTGATGGAATCAATGTCTGACGCATGGCGTCCGCCAAGTGCTACCCTGAGAAGGCCCCCCAGGTGAACCAGCTACTGGACACCTTATCCCACCCAATTCGCCGCGAGGTCATCTATTATTTCGAATCCCACGCGCAGGAAGACGAGGAGTCACTCGCTACGCTGGTCTCGCACATCGATGGGCGAATACCGTCAACGAACCCCGCGGAAGTCGAAGTCGCACTGCATCACAGGCACCTCCCGAAGCTGGACGAAAGAGCGTGGATTGCCTATGGCGCCGAGGAGAACCTGGTTCGCTATCACGGCAAGGAAGACGCCCAGAGCCGGCTCTCGGAGCTCGCGGCGATATTCTAGACGCGAGAATTATTGGCTGACGACGAACATTGGTGCGTGTGTTTGTCGCCTGAGCTTGTTGGGAACCGACCCGCTGAAAAATTGCTTGAACAGTGATCGCTCGGACGCTCCAATTACGAGGAGTTCGTGTGCCTCGCTCTCCGCTGCTATCTTCGAGACGACGTCGTTGCTGCGAACGAGGGTCGTCTCGACCGGACTGCCGGTCACAATGTCCGTGTACGCATCCAACCGTTCACCAGCGTCTCGTCTCTGGTCGTCTGTTGTGTCCTCGGGGACGACTGTCAGCAGTGTGATCGAGGCGGCCCACTCCGAGGCGATACTGCTCGCCAGTACCACCGCAGCATCGCTGTTCGGGCCGCCTGCAACTGGGACAAGAACTGAGTTGATCGCCTGATTCGTCCCGGGGCCGTACTGGTTGATTGTCAGGTCCTCGAGGGCTTCCGAGTCAGTGAGACCGAACTCTTGGCGAACGATTGCGTCGCTAGTATAGCCCGCTCGTCGATTGAGGCGACGCGTCGGTGTACTGACGCTGTTCAGGTCGGTCTGGCGACTACTAGCGAGCTTGGCCGACAGCGATTCGATTGGAGATTCTGGCATTACGCGTAGGTTGTGACTGTGGGATTTGATTACTCGCCGGAGAGTCCCAGCGACGGCTTTTGTCGCCCACAACGAGCGATAGACGATTCAACTGAACATAGTCGCTCGCTAGTATAACTGTTTGTCCCCGGCTATAATCTGTCACCTCGATCCATTACACGACACTAACCGTTACCGGGGGTAGTTTCCAGCTATATATTCGATTAAAGAACGGGCCTGGCTCTTGAGATCGGCCGTACGGCGTAGCACTTCAAAAGGTGCTGGGGATGTGTTTTGAGAAAGGATTTTGATACGGCTGTCATACACTTCTGTATGCATCTTCTCTGTGTCGATGACGACACGGATTTCCTGGATCTCACAACCACATTTTTAGAACGGAAACTCCCCTCGGCGACGATACATACTGCGACACGTGTTGACGACGCGCGGACACTCCTCGAGACGGAACCGATCGCGTGTATCGTGAGTGATTATGACATGCCGGAGCAGAATGGGCTCGAGTTCTTGCACACGGTTCGTGAGACCCACCCAGAGTTGCCGTTTATTCTCTTCACAGGGAAAGGCTCAGAAGAGATCGCCAGCGAAGCCATCTCTGCTGGGGTGACCGATTACTTACAGAAACGAGGGTCAGAGCAGTACGACCGGCTTGCCACACGCATTCGTCACGCAGTCGCGGAGTACCAAACGGAACACGAACTGCGGGAGCGAGTGAAAGAACTCACTGCGATTCAAACGATCAGCAATCTGCTCACCGACAGTGACGGTCAGTTGGCGGAGCAACTCCAACAGGCCGTCAGGTACCTTCCCCAGTCGCTGCAGTTCCCCGAAGCGGCAGTTGCGTCGCTCTCTATCGACGAGACCGAGTTCACCTCTCCAGAGTACGAGCCACCAGCCCACCAACTCACGGTCCAAGACGTGACCACTGCTGGGAATGAGCTCACACTCTCAATCGGCTACACGGCCGATTCAGTGCCTGAGACGGACGGTGATGTGTTTCTCTCCGAAGAACGAGAGCTGACCACCACGATTCTCCAGCTCGTCACGGCGTACCTCGACCGACGACACGTCCTCTCGGACCTCCAAGAGGCGGACCGCCGTCTGAACCTCATCCTCGAAAATACGACTGCAGTGATGTATCTGAAAGATACCGCTGGCCGGTACGTGTTTGTCAATGACGAATACGAGCGGTTGTTCAACGTAGACTCCGAGGAACTCCTCGGACAGGACGACGCGGACATCTACCCACCGGAGATGGCTGAACCCGTCCAAGCGAACGATTACCATGTCCTCGAAACAGGCGACCCAATCGAAGTTGAAGAACGAATCACGGTAGACGGTGACGAGCGAACGTATCTCTCATTGAAAGTCCCTGCGCGGGATGATGCTGGTGACGTAGAGGGCGTGTTTGGCGTGTCGACAGAGATCACCGAACGCAAAGAACGAGAACGCCAACTCGAAGCACTCAACAGAGAGATACCACGGCTGTTGTCCGCTGGGACGGTCGGGGAAGTCGCCGAACGCGGGGTTGCCGCTGCTCGTGAGATCTTGGATTTACAGGCCAACTCGATCCATTTGTACGACGCGGAGAATGACGAACTGGCTCCTGTCGCGTACACTGATGATGTTCTGGAGCTTATCGGTGAACCCCCGACGTTTCGGAACGGGGAGAGTATCGCGTGGCGGGTGTTCGAAGACGGAGCCGCGACAGCCATCGATGATGTCTGGACTGACACAGATATCTATAATCCGGAGTCACCGATTCGCAGCGAGTTGTATCTCCCATTAGGTGAGTACGGCATCTTGATGGCTGGGTCACCAACCCCCTCGGAGTTCGACTCACAGGACGTGACCATCGGTGAACTACTCGCCGCTCACCTGAGGACTGCGCTCTCACAGGTCAACACTGAACAGGAGCTACGTGAGCGAGAGGCGGAGTTAGAAGCCCAGAACGAACGGCTCGAACAGTTCGCCAGTATGGTCTCACACGACCTTCGTAACCCGTTATCAGTTGCGACCGGGAACCTCGACGTTTATCGGGAGACCGGTGATGAATCACACCTCGAAAAAATTGATGCGTCTCTCACCCGCATTCAGGAACTTATCACCGATCTCACCACACTCGCACATCAGGGCATCTCTTCCGAAGATCGAGAGCCGGTATCGGTGTCTGAGGTGGCCCGCGACGCTTGGGAGTTGGCCGATACGCGGTCAGCAACGCTGTCAACGGACCCGTGCACGGTATCGGGCGACGCGAGCCAGCTAATGACGCTCTTCGAGAATCTGTTCCGGAATGCGGTCGGACACGGTGGCGAAGACGTGACTGTTCGGGTTGGTCCGCTGGAACACGGGTTCTACGTCGAAGACACCGGCGACGGTATTCCTCCCGGCGAACGTGATACCGTGTTCGATCACGGGTATACGACCGGCTACGGAGGGAGTGGTATCGGGCTCACTATCGTCTCACGAATTGCTCAAGCTCATGACTGGGACGTGACCCTCACAGACAGCAACGAAGGCGGCGCCCGATTCGAGTTCCGAGCGTCACGTTCCGCGGAAACGGATAACTGAGCAACTCAACAGAGCGTTTCTCCTCATGAGGTGCTACCGCAGTCCTGGAGTGTGTCGGGAGGCGTTGGTTCTTTTGTCGCTGGGGGTTGTTCCGCGCGTTATTGTTGGCCCCCTAATTGGTTGCGGGGCGCACTGCCGTGTGTCTCGCTGCACACGACTCTTGGAGACGAACCCAGGAGTCTCGGTATTGATACATCACCACGCGTGCTCAAGCGCGCCCAGTACGAAGCCCTCGAATCCTCGTTCTGGGACGGGGATATTCTCGTTCGAAACGGGAGTCACGCGAACCCGAGCGACCACGAATACCCATTACCACCCAGGATAGGCGACCCGTTGAGTGCTTGTGTCCGGCTGACGCGAACTAAGAAGGGGCATGCAAGCACCGGACGTCAGTGGCGCTGCGCTGTCCCATTCTCACCGACCTCGATGTGGAGTACGAACCCCCGTCCCAAAATCAAGAGCACTCCTGGACTGCTGACTTCTACTTGCCCACACACGCCACCTATACCGAAGCCAATGGCTATCTCCCCGGCTTGCCACCGAACGAAGCCGAATTCACGGAGAAACTCGATCACCTCAACCAGCACAACGAAACCACCGTCGTCGTCAAAAACGCCACTCAGTTCCTAACCGAACTCCAAGCACGCAATGTCACCTAACACCCGTCATCGCGGTGTCCTCCCCGGGTGATTCAAGGCGAACTCTTCGGGGATTGACCCCCAGGGATTCACGCAGGGGAACCCGATACCCCTAAGGACATCCCTCGAAAACACTCAGACACAGGGCCCTTAGCTTAGTCTGGTTGAAAGCCCCCGGCTCATACCAGTCCCCAGTCACTTTGTGTGGCGGGACTGTGAGACACCGGGTGAGCGGTGGTTCAAATCCGCCAGGGCCCATTCAGACGGCTACTGACCCATCACTATCGCACGAGTCACTCTATCCGCCACTCTCCAGCCACGGGGCCCATGATGCACGCCGATTGCTACTCAATCGGCGGATCTACGCCCGGAGTAGCTAACTCTCAGAACACCCACAATAGTCTTCGAGTCTGGATAAATACCCAACTCGAATTGGGAAATCCCCTATTTTGTGGTATAGTATATCGTGTAACATGGGCACTATTGCTGAGAAAATCATCACCGACAAACTCAACCGTGACGTGACGCCTGGCGAGATAATCCAGCTCCCTGTTGACCTCGCCTTCGGCCACGATGTCACCCTGCCACCAGCGATTACAGCCTTCGACCGACTCGATGTCGACTCCGTGTTCGACCCGGACCGCGTTGCTGTGATTCCAGACCATCTCGTACCGGCACACTCCGAATACGCCGCAGAACTCTACACTGCCTGCAAGGAGTTCGCAGAAACCCACGGAACGGTCTTCTATCCGCAGGGTACCCAAGGCCAAGAACACGTTGTCATACCCGAAGATGGCCTGGTGAAGCCAGGCGACGTGATGGTCGGCGCTGACTCGCACTCGTGTACGGAAGGTGCGATGGGTGTGTACTCCCTCGGAGTCGGAAGCACCGATCTCGCATTCGCAATGGCGTTCGGCTGGATCTGGGCTCGCATCCCCGAAACAATACGCATCAACTATGTCGGCGACCCTGGCGACTGGGTGAGCGGTAAAGACCTCGCACTCACGACGGTCAGTGAACTCGGCGTCGATGGCGCCGTCTACAAGGCCCTCGAGCTCGGCGGGCCAGCAATCCGAGACCTGTCGATGGACGACCGGTTCACGTTGTCGAATATGGCAATCGAAGCTGGCGCTGCAACCGGTATCGTTGAGCCCGATGAAACGACCGCTGCATTTGCTGACAGCCACTGCGACGGCGAATACACATTCTACACGCCCTCACCGGACGCTACTTACAGTGAGACGGTAACGATTGATTGTAGCGGGCTCGAACCACAGGTTGCCGTGCCAAACTTGCCCGAGAACGCACAACCGGTGTCATCCGTCCAAGCCGCGGGCATCGAGATCGACCAGGCCGTCATCGGCTCCTGCACGAACGGCCGCCGTAGCGACCTCGAAACTGCGGCCGAAATCCTTGACGGCGAAACGGTCGCTGATGACGTTCGCCTCATCATCACTCCCGGTTCACAAGACCTGGAACAGGAGAGCATCGAAGAAGGTTGGACTGCGACGTTCCTCGAAGCGAACGCGACCCTGGAAAATCCCGGTTGCGGCGCCTGTTTCGGCATGCGGACGGGCGTCCTCGACGAGGACGAAATCGCAGTGTCGACGACGAACCGGAACTTCACTGGTCGGATGGGCGCCCCGTCGAGTGACGTCTACTTGGCGAGCCCGGCAGTGGCCGCAGCCAGTGCAGTCGCCGGCGAAATCGTGCATCCGACGGAGGTGGCCTAAATGGGGCGCGCGTTCGTCTTCGGCGACAACATCGACACCGACCAGATCATTCCCGCTCAACACATCACGTCGGCTGACCCGGCAGAATTGGCAGAGCATTGTTTCGAAACTCTCGACGCTTCCTTCAACGACCGCTTCGATGACGGTGACGTCGTCGTTGCCGAAACGAACTTCGGGGGTGGCTCGTCACGGGAGCACGCACCGCTGGCAATCGCCGGTGCTGGTGCGAGTGCCGTCGTTGCGGAGTCGTTCTCGCGAATCTTCTTCCGGAACGCGATCAACATCGGTCTGCCAGTGTTCGAAATCCCAGACATCACGGATCACGTCGATGAGGGCGACGACCTTCGTGTCGACCTAGCGGCGGGTGAGGTTCGAAACACTACGACTGGTGAGACGTTCACCGCGGACAGCTTCCCTGACTTCATTCAGGAACTGCTCGATGCTGGTGGCTTGATCGAATACGGCCAACAACTCGATTCGAATGATCGACGCTGAACCGCCTCATCCAACCAATCGGGCGTGATTACGTCTCGAACGTTGACGTGGCGAGCGCGACGGCCTCCTCTGTTTCAAGGTCTCCCTCTTCCGCCAAGCAGTCGAGGAACTCTGTGACTCGCTCCTCGGTTGGGTCGACCCCGGCTCGCACGAGTAGCTTTTTCGCGCCAGTTCGTCCGGTGTTCGCTCCGAACAGGAGGCGGCGCTCGCTCCCGAACCGTTCCGGATTGAATGGCTCGAAGACGCTCGGTTCGTCGAGCATCGCGGTCGTGTGGATGCCGGACTCGTGTTCACAGACTTCCGACCCGAGCACCGCTTTCCGAGGGTCGACAGCCTCGTCGAGTGTGTCTAGGACGTTGTGACAGCTCGGGATGAGTTGACTCTCGTCGACGCCGAACGGTTCGTCGTACTCGGTTGCGCCTGCGGCGACGACTTCCTCGAGAGCCGGGTTCCCAGCGCGCTCGCCGAGCGCTGCGACGCTCACGTCGGCTCGAGCGACGCCGACCTCGTACGCTGTGAGAACGTTGGCCGTAGCGACACCCAAATCGTCGTGGAAGTGAACGCCAATTCGGTCAAGGTCGACGATGTCTTCGAGGTCCTGAAGGTAGGTTCGAACGGAGGCGGGGACACGCGCACCAACCGTGTCTGCGAGCGTGATGTACTCGACGTCCGGCAAGGCTTCGGCCACTTCCCTGATATCTTCGGGGGTGGCACGGAACGCGTCAGCTAAACTGACGTGGACACTCGCGCCACCGTCACGTCCACGATCTACCGCTTCAGCGAGTGCGGCGAGTGCCTCCTCTCGACTCATCCCCAGGACGTGCTCGAGTTGTTTGTCAGAAATGGAGAGGAAGACCTCGATGACGTCAGCGTTCGCTTCGAGCGCTGCGTCGACGTCGCGTTGTGTGGCTCGTGCGAGCCCGATGATGTTAGCATCGGTGGCCTCACTTAGCCGGCGGATGGCTTCTCGGTCGGTTTCTCCAGTGATCGGGAACCCGGCCTGAATATATTCGAGCCCGAGCTTGTCGAGGGTCTTTCCGGCGGCGACTTTCTGTTCGACATTGTAGGAACGGCCGGGCATCTGGTCGCCTTCCCGGAGTGTCACATCACTCAACTCCATTCAGATCACGCCCTCTTCACGCAGTTGCTCGTATTCGGCCTCTGGTAGCTCCAATTCGTCGAGGAAGACCGTCTCGTTGTGCTGGCCGTGTCTCGGCCCGGCGTGTTCGACTGAACCGGGTGTTCGAGAGAACTTCGGGGCGACTGCGGGGGTTTTGACACTGCCCAACTTGGGGTCGTCGACAGTGACAATATCATCTCGGGCTTGGTACTGCTCGTCCTCGAAGATGTCCGCGATATCGTAGACTGGCCCAACGATGGCATCGTTGGATTCCATCACGTCGATTGCTTCATCAGTTGGCCGCTGCCGCGTCCACGACTCGATGATTTCGTCTAGCTCCTGGACGTTTTCGACGCGCTTGTCGTTGTCCTCGAATCGTGGGTCCGTGATGAGGGATTCGCGTCCAATCGCCTGCATCACGTTCTCGAAAATCGGCTGTGAGGACGCCGACAGTGTGATGTAGCCATCTGCCGTCTCGTAGACGTTTCGTGGGGACGCACTGGGGTGTCGATTGCCGGTCCGCTCCCGGACTCGGTCGTTTCGGTCGTAAGCTTCGACGTCACCCAGGAAGAGCCGGAACAGTGGTTCGTAGAGGCTGACATCGATGACCTGCCCTTCCCCGCTGCCGCCCCGTCCGATGTCGCGCTCGATGATTGCGAACATCGCCGCCTGAATTGCGAACTGTGCCGCAGTGAGGTCAGCGAGGCTGATTGGCGGGAGAAGGGGTTCGCTGTCGGGGAATCCGTTTACGTGAGCCCACCCCGAGATACCTTCGGCAATGGTTCCAAAGCCCGGCTTGTGTGACCGCGGCCCGGTCTGGCCGTATCCGGACAAGCGAACGTAAATGAGCTCATCGTTCTCTGCTCGCAGGGAGTCCGGGCCGAGTCCCCATCGCTCCATCGTTCCGGGGCGGAAGTTCTCGAAGAATAGGTCCGCGTCTTCGACCAGGTCCGTGACCAATGTAGCGCCTTCAGCCGTGCTCAAGTCGATTGTAACGCAGCGTTTGTTTCGCCCAATCGATTTCCACCAGAGTGAGACATTGGATTCTTCGTCGTCGAAGGGTGGCCACTCTCGAATCGGATCTGGGTTCTCCGGGTGTTCGACCATGATGACGTCGGCGCCGAAGTCGGCCAGCTGTGTCGTCGCAAATCCCCCGCTTATCATGCCCGAGCAGTCGATGACTCGTAGTCCATCGAGTGGCCCGTCGCGGCGTTTCGCCTCCATAGATACTCATACGTGGCAATCAGACCCGAAAATAGGTTGTTCCATCGAGCGTTGGCTGTTTATCCCACATTCCGAATCGGGGGAAAGCGCTGGGCGAGCAGGTGGTTTTGTGGTTTGGCTGTTCGTGGGGCGGGTGGTGTGGGGCGGGCGTTGTGGACGGCATGGTGAGTGGGCTCTGTACGTCACCCCGGGCTACTATCAACAGGATAAGTAGTGGACGAATATTGACAAAACACGTTTATGTAACCATCTTTCATGGGTAGATAGATATTACCACACATGTTCGAGGCACAGCTACATCTTCAACAGGAAAAATCCTGCATCCTCTCGCAACTCGCCCACGAGTACGGCCCGGAGTTCGACATCCACATCCAGGAACTCCACGACGAGAAGGTCACGTTCCTCCTCGCCCCGGGCGAGGATGTTAACAAATACTACACCCGCTTAGAGGGCGCCGAGCACGTCGACTACGTCGAGCGATTAGACGACGGGACAATCGCCATCACGAAACCATCCTGTGGCGCGTACGCAGCCGTCTACGAAAACAACGCCATCATGCGGCGTCGAAACCACATCTCCGCATCGAAACGGGTGTACAACATTCTCTTTTTCGACAGGAGCGACCTGCAGAACATCATCACACGATTCCGCGAAATCGGCGAAGTGACACTCAGTAGTCTCACCGAGGTCGGTGAGGAATCACCCCGTCTCACCGGCAGACAACGTGAAGTCATCCAGGCCGCACTGGATGCGGGCTATTTCGAGTGGCCGCGTGAGATCACGAGCGACGAACTCGCGGAACAGCTCGACGTCACCCGAGCAACCTGCCTGGAGCATCTCCGGAAAGCGGAGGCAAAACTCATCAAAGACGCGCTAGCAGACGACGCTGTTCAGGAGGACGTGCAAGCCTCCTCCTCGAAACTCCCCACCTGACCTCCCCTAGAATGGGTGATGAGAACCGTCGTACACTCGAATCAGTCGTACTCGACACCCTGGGATTCTACCCGTCATACCTGGCCGCCGTCGATAACTACCCCGAGTACGCATCGATTGCGTGGACTGAAACCCAGCAATTCCTGCGAGCACCCGACGCGATACCGACCGCCAAACCCCTCGCCGAGAGCGCAATTAGTCTCGTTCGACCCGCCGTCAACAACGAGACACACGTCACGCAACTCGGAGAAACACTCGAATTCTTTTCGTTCGTCGTATTTCGGCTTGGAATCGCAATCACAGCGTGTCGATATGCCCTGGATGGAACACGGACGTGTGCTGCCCACGCCTCGACTACGACAGCGACGAGCGGGACACGGAGTGAACTACCCGCTCACACGAAGCAAGGAATCTCCCACACCCTTCCACAGAACCCCCACATCACGCTTCACCACCCAGACGACGTTTCCGGACGTCGTGAAGCACTGTATCGTCGAATCGAGCGGGAGTTGGAGACGCCCAACATCAACAATATCTTCCGAGGGCTAGCCGCCGAGCCAGACCTCTTGGAAGCAGTAATCGATACACAGGTAGCCTTCACTCACCGAAACCCAGGTGTCGACGCGGCAATCCACCGTCTGTTCGCGAACGCACTAACGCAGTTGCAGATTGATCTTCCGAACCATCGAGTAGCCCTGCGAGCTCACGGGTACGGGAACGACGATATCGATGTGGTCGCTGCTCGAATCCGTGCGTATCAACAAAACCTCTCCACCCTCGTCACTACCTTGCTTATCGCGGATCTGCTCGCTTCGAAGTAACCGTGGCCGGCTGGGTCACATCCGGATATCCGCGGTGTCGTGACCGCGGGCTCCCAGCCGGTTTTCGAGCGCGAAGAACCCGAGATTTGCTATCGTCGCGATTAAGACGAGAAGCAGGATGATTGCAAGCATCTCGGCGACTTGCACACCAGCCATGAACTCAACGAGCGTGTAGCCGAGTCCGGCCCGTGCTGCGAACATCTCTCCGAGGATGATACCGAGGAAGGTGAGATTGAATCCGAGGCGCAGCCCGATAATCAAGCCGGGAAGAATCGAGGGGACGATGATCTCGCGGAACTGTTGCCAGCGGCTCAGTCGCAGTGAACGGCCGACTTGCAAGTGCGCATCGTTGATAGTCGCCATCGCACTCATCGTCATGATCATCACGGGGAACACGCCGTGGAACCAGCCGAACGCGATTTTCGAATCCATCCCGAGCTGGAACACGAACAGGAAGATTGGGTAGAGTGTCACTTTCGGAATCGCGTAGGTACCCAGGACGATCGGTTCGAAGACGTCTGACCAGAAGTCGTTGAGGCCGAGTGCAATCCCCGCCCAAACGCCCGCAATGACGGCGAGTACGTAGGCGATCACGAGCTCGGTCAGGGTTCGTTGCAGGCCTTCACTAAGCCAGCCTGCCTCAAGTCCTCTGGAGATTGCAGCGAGTGTCGCTGTCGGTGATGCGAGTGCGAAATCACTCGTGACCGCTGCAAGGAGCTGCCAGACGATGAGTAGTCCAATCGGAACGGCAATTTGACCGACGCGAACGATGCTAACCCGCCCGATTTGCTGTTTTACCGTAGTCGCTGTGCTCATGTTCTGACCCCGCGGTATAACCGTGTTTCAATCAGTGAGAGGACGGCGTTGGTTGCGATGGCGAGGAGGACGACTAGAAGCATCGAGGCGTACATTCCCGAGATGTCGAAGTTGTTGTAGTTGTAGGAGATGAGCCACCCGAGGCCGCTTTCGGCGAGGATGAATTCGCTGGCGATAACTCCGATCAACGCATAGACGAACCCGAGTTTCAACCCCGTGAACACGAAGGGGACTGCTGCCGGGAAATACACGTGTCGGAGCATCTGCCACGACGAGAGATTCATGTCTCTGCCAGCGGCAACGTAAGCGCTCGGAATCTCGGACAGTCCCGACGCTGTATTCGTGATGATGATGACGACGCTGAATCCTGCGGCAATGAGGATGATCGGCAGCACACCTAACCCCATAATCGCGATGAGGAGTGGGTAGAAGGCGAAAAACGGAATCGCATAATAGATGAGGAGGTACGGGTCGAGGATCTCTTTGAGGGTATCGACTCGCCAGAGTAACACGCCCATCGGGACACCGGTCACCACCGCGAGCGCGAACGCACCGAACACCGCCGAGAACGTCTGGATGATGTGCGGTGTCAAGTCACCTACCTGAAGCAGCGTTTGGAGTTCGCCAACCATCTCCGACAGTGGGATGAGCGTCGTGGAGCCGACGACACCAAGCCGTGGTGCAAACTCGACGAACAACAGGACCGAGCCAACAACTGCAATCTGGAGCGCTCGAACCTTCTGGAGGCGCGTGAGTATCGCATCCCCGCTCGATTGGTCTACGGTCGTGCTCATTGCGACGCTTCTTCTGACTGGGAACTGTTGGCTTTCTGCTCGAGGCCCTTCCGACTCTCTTCTTTTAGCTCATCCCAGAGCTGCTGGACAAGGTCGTTGAACGCGTCCGTCGACATCGTATCGTCGTCCCTCGGCCGTGGGATGTTGTTGTCGACGATACTCTTGAACGACCCGGGTCGAGCACTCATGACGGCGATGCGGTCCGACAACTGTACTGCCTCGTTGATGTTGTGCGTAACGAAGAGAATCGTTGCCTCCGTCTCCCGCCAGATACGGAGGAGTTCTTCGCCGAGAATCAACCGCGTCTGCTCGTCGAGCGCGCCGAATGGCTCGTCCATCAACACGATATCCGGTTCCATCACGAGCGTGCGAGCGATAGCGACACGCTGGTTCATGCCCCCAGATAGTTCGGTTGGACTCGCATCCTCGAAGCCACTGAGGCCAACGAGGTCGATCATCTCCTGTGCTCGCTCTCTGCGTTCTGCCTTAGGCACCCCGCTCATCTTGAGGCCGAATGCAACATTCTCGAGCACAGACAGCCAGGGGAACGTGCTGTGGTCCTGGAACACCATTCCGATGTCGGGGTGCGGCCCGTCGACTGGCTCTCCATTGACCTGAACGTCACCACCAGTTGACTCAATGAGTCCGCCGATGACCTCAAAGAGCGTGCTTTTCCCACAGCCAGTCGGGCCAATAATGGAGACGAACTCCCCGTCTTCGACGGTAAGCGCGATGTCCTCTAACGCGGTGATCGTGCTGACTTTTGAATCATTCAGCCCGTAGACTTTGGAGACTGAATCAATCTCGAGCATTACTCTCCCAGTGCACTCAGGTCGGTCTGTTTGTCCTCCGGCAGGTACGACTGGTCGATGATGTCGGTCCACCCGACTTCACGGTCGATCAGGTCGATATTCCGCATCCCCTCCTCGATCACCTGGAGGCCTTCCACGTTGAAGCCGTTCTCCGTATAGTAGGAGTCCGGTGCCACGTTCTCGAAGGCAGACCGCATCGTCGCGGTGTCGTATCCGTCGTTGTACGACGCGAAGATTTCCGCGCTCTCGTCGGGGTTCTCTCGAATAAACTGGACACCACGTGCTCGTGCACGAAGATATCCCTCGACTGCATCCGGGTTGTTCTCTAGGACGTCTGGTCCGGCGATGATGCAAGTCTGCTGGAACTGGTCGATGAAGTCAGACGCCCAGAAGACGACATCCCATTTATCATCGGCCTGCTGGGAACTGAAGACGGGGTCGAGGTTCGCAGCGGCAGCGATGTCGCCGCTTTCCACCGCTGTAAGCCCTTCACCAACGCCGCCCATCGCGGACAGCTCGACATCGTCGACACTGATGCCGTCCGCTCGGTCGAGCGACAGGGCAGCCGTGTTTTGCGTCACCGACCCGGCACTCGTGAACCCGACGGTTTCCCCGCGAAGATCCTGGATTGATCCGATGTCCGAGCCTTTCGGGGCGACCCAATTGATGGTCCCGGGACTGTTCGTCCCACTCCCGATGATCGTAATCGGTGCCCCTGCGTAGTAGGCGTTGACCGCCGCTGGCGTCGCGACTTCGCCGAACGGAAGCCCGCCTGTCGCGACGTTTCGGACGGTTGTTCCGCCACCCGAAGAGCCGACGAATCCCGTTATATCGATGCCTTCTTCCTCGAAGTACCCGTTCTCGGCAGCCATCTGATACGGGGGTGCGTACATCAACAATGGCCAGTGAGTGACTGTCACCTCCCCACTGAACCCGCTATCCCCGTTCCCATCTCCGGCCCCAAGGGCGGAACATCCAGCGAGTGCACTGCTGGACGCTGCACCAACCCCCATCAGGAACTTTCTCCGCGACGCGTGTTGGGCGTTCTCACGAACCATACTATTCGCCATAATTAATTAGTTGGTTAGTTTTACTCCCTACGTTTGTTTGCTGTTTATAACCTCGAACAGAGAGTACCTCGGTGACGGCGAAGAGATATGGTCCGCTGAGGACACGAACAGCAGGTTGTACCCGCGGTTCACTGTCTAATTGAATGCCTGTGAACTGTGTTTTTCGCGGCCGACTGCCTGATATTCATCCCCGGTGTACATCTTTGCTGCTGGTGCGACGAACTCCGAGTACTCTCCGACCGGTGTCTCACGAGAACATGGGTCGACAGCCCGACAATCCGGCATCTCGCCGCCCAGTTCCGTCTCATCATACAGTTTGCTGTTGGAACACGGCGAGAAGACGAGAATATCGATGAGTCGTTCTCTTCGGAGATGTCACAGCGAGTATTGAAACTCTTTGTACACGGGTGAGTGAGCACGGGTAGATGATGGCGCGCCACGAGGACGTCGAGCGCTTCTATGAGTTACTCGAGGAGCTTGAGCAACGAGTCGGCGGTGCGCGGAAACTGAAGAACTGTACGGGGTACATGGATTGGCCGGAGCGTGGCGTCTACTTCTTCCTGGAACCGGGTGAGACACGTGAGTCGACCGACCAGTTGCGTGTCACTCGCGTTGGGACACACGCGGTCTCAGCGGGGAGCAGTACGTCGCTCTGGGATAGATTGAAACGACACTATGGAACGGGCAACGGAAGCTCTCACCATCCTCACGGGGGTGCACATCGTGGCTCCGTGTATCGCAAACGCGTCGGTGAGGCGATCATTGAGAAACACGAGCTTCAGGATGACTACCCTAGCTGGAATGACCGCTGGTCGACCATCGACCGTGAACGCTTCAAGGTCCGTGATGAGGAATACATTCTCGAACGACGCGTGAGCACCTACATTCGGGACCAGCCCTTCCTCTGGTCAACCTCGACGACGAACCGAGTGCTAGTAGTGACCGAGCAATCCTCGAGCAGAATTCGATTGCGCTGCTCAGCAACTTCGACGAGCAACCGATTGACCCACGAGGGCACGGCTGGCTCGGTCAGTACAGTCAGAGTCGGGAAATCCGCGAATCAGGCCTCTGGAATGTGAACCACGTTGGCGAGCGCTATGATAGCGGATTCTTGGACCTGCTTGAGAACGCCATCACTGATACGACGCCACTATAGCGTCCTTCCGAGCCTGAATCCTCTAACTCGGTCCTCTGTGTCGAATTCTCCAAGAATCTCCACAGAAAACAGGTAGTGCGCTGTCAATTGGCGATGGTATTATAACACCCACGTGCCGATTGGTGGTAAGATGGTTGCCAACAGGAAGGCTCCATCGCTGTCCTGACCTGTCCGCGCGACTGATGGCGTCGACCCCATTGCGAAGCGGGCGGGGATACGGACAGCGGTGGAGTACACATGGCCACCGAAAAAGAACGCCTCAGAGACGAACTTAGAGCGGCGAGGGAGACCCTCGTACAGAAGCGCCGCGGCCATCCCCACGAGGGAGGCCCAGTATTGTCTCCGTCCACGCAGTTCCCGTGGCTTCAGACCTTGTCAGAAGCAGAACTAGAAGACCACATCCAGCGTTTAGAGCGCGACCTGCGCGACATTGGCACTTCCTACACGAGGAATCGGGAAACGCGCTCAGCCAGTTACAGTAGCTCCGAACAGATGACGTTAGACGAACTCACCGAAGAGCCCCACCAAGATGAGTGAACAGAACTTCTCGCGGCGAGCGGTCGTTGCATCGACTACCGGTATATTGGCTGCAGCAGTTGCTCCCGGCGTCTCGACGGGAACAGCTCGTCTCCGGAGTGCTGAGCCGGGGACCGTTGCCTGGTCTCGAGAGAATACGTCACTGGGCTCGAACCCAGTCGTTCACGACGGGCGCGTGTACGTGGTCGACAATTCGGGATCAGTACTTTGCTGTGATCTGCAGAGCGGTGACGATGTATGGGCAGCGGGAACCAACAGGACTGTAGCCCCGTACGCCATTTCGGCGTCGGCGACCGCAGTTGTCGCGGGGACCGAAAGCGGCACCGTATTCGCATTTGACCCCAGCGATGGGACGGAGCTGTGGTCGCGGTCTGTCGCAGCAGAGGTGTCGAGCCTCCAGATTAGCGGCGATACGCTCCTCTATGGCCTGGGTGAAAAGATCGGGGCGTTAGAACTGGCCTCCGGTGCGCCAGCCTGGCCAGCGAAAGAAGGGACTGATACGTACGTACCGATGCGTGCGGGCGTCACTGAGAACACAGTCGCGTTCGCAGACGGTGTCAGCGGGCTGAAGGCGCTCAGTCTCGACACCGGCTCGGAGAAATGGCGGGTCGAACTGAACGACTGGGATAACGAAGCCAGCACGGCGGGCGTCGACGCTCTCGATGGCGCCTTCTACTTCGTCGGCGAGCACGGTCGCCTCGCCCGCGTCGAGGCAGCTGATGGAACAGTCACTTGGCGGATCAACATCGACGACAACAGCCTCGAATTCGTCACTGTAGCGGGGGACTACGTGGCTGCCGTCGGGAACAGTGTTCACGTATTTACGGCGTCTACCGGCCGCCGCCAGTACTCGGCCGGAATCGATTCATACGAAGCGGCGTCCGTTTGGGGCAGTGAGCTAGTGGTTGCCGGCGTGAACCGTTCCGGGGACAGGGTGGTAACTGGCCTCGAACTAGGGACGGGCGTGACGAACTGGCAGTACGAGATCGACGATAACGACTGGTCGGAGCTCACTGCTCCTGCAGTTTCGGAGTCTCACGCCGTCATTGTTGACGCCGCCTCAGATAGCCTCTCTGCGATCTGGCGGACCGCTGAGTCCACGTCCACAACGACGACAACTCCGACGTCAACCACATCGTCTCCTCCCCAGTCTACAACCGACGATACCACCTCCGTATCCACAACTCACAGCGCCGAACCGACTTCGACAGCTCCGCAAACGGCTTCCACGACGACGGCTTCCAGAACACCGACCACGACGAACGACGGTTCGAATCGCGGTGGGGGAGACCCTAATCGCGGGTTCTTCACTGAGGGCGACGATATCCTGCAGGAATCGCTGACCCCGTGGGGACTCACTGTTCTCGGCCTCGCGGTCAGCATCGGGAGTATCGCTTACCAGCACTTCAAATACGAGTGACAGACCCAACAATGACACGTGGAATGCCCGCCGTTTGGAGTAGTATCGTCGCAACCCCCTTCCTCGCATTCGGGGTTGCAGAACGCACTGGCCGGCTTTCCGCTGCCGTTCCCAGTCAGATTGGGCTGGCAGCCCTTGGCATCGGTCTGGGGATTGTCCTTCTCGGATTCTACGTCCACCTCATTAGCGCGGATGGCTTCGAACCAGCAGCGTACGAGCAGGTGCTCGTGCAGGCTCATCCGCGGACGCCTTTCGTGAAAACGAAGTCGCTTCTCGGGCTGGTTTTTCTCTCAGCAGCGGGATACTGGCTGTTCTCCACGCGTGTCCCCTACGTCTACCCCACTGTGTCGATATTTCTCGGCGGGGCGTTGTTCGCCACGGGGACCTGGACGTACTGGCAGAACACGCTCACGAGCTACTACCTCACCGATGAACGGGTAGTCACAGAAACGTGCTTCCTCGGGTCTGATGATTCGCATCTCCACCTCGAGAAGATCAAATCGCGGCGAGTCAATCGCCCCTTCTATCTCCGGCTGTTCGGCCTCGGGGACATCACGCTTGACGTAGGTGACCGGCAGTACTATCTCATTCGCCACATCGAGGAGAGCGAGACCTTCTCCGAAGAGTTGGGACGATTAATTCACGAGAAGAGACAGGGTTAAGCTCACAGCCGAGGGCGGATTCTCACGTTTGGGACGGATGTAGTATCGTGCTAGCAGCGGTATTCCGTAGCCACGTCACGACCACCTCCCGGATTGACACCATTGGCGCTGTCAACCTCTCCGCGGCGTATTCGGAGAACTGACGTACGTCGTGGACGCTGCGGACGTTTCCGTCCTGTACGTGGAGTGCACTCTGACTATACCAGTCCATCCTGAGGCCGCCAGAATCTGTCCTCCCAGGGCTATTCTTTTAGGTACGGCCGCGAACTATCGGTACCACGAGTTGCAAGCATGCGAGCACAGAGCGCAGTCCTGCGACCAGTCGAGACGTATACAGATGCGGCTTCTTCTAGAACGCACAGTCTCATCGCGGGTATCTCGTTTCTCGTCTTTGCCGGAACGATCGCTTTCGGATTCGTTCCGGTAACGCGGGAGATCGAGACCACTGGGTATTCTACTGCAGACCTACAGGAGGCAACGACCCGAGCGGAAGTGGACACCATCCTCCAGGCTCTCGAACCAGTCATGGACGCTGTCGTCCTCCTCTCGATCCTCGATTACGTCTTCATCGTCGCTGGCTTCTTCCTCTTTTTCTCGCTTCACTCTCTCGCGATGAAGCGGCTGTCAGTCCACGGCAGGCTGGTTCTGGTTCCGAAGATCGGGATGGTACTGACGGTCTTTTCCCGACTCCTCGATTCGTTGGAGAATCTCTGGGTGATTCTGCTATACACCAACCCCGACACCTACCCCACAGTTTTCATCACGTTGATGAACTCCTCCCAGTACCTGAAATGGCTGGTCGTCAGAGTCGAGTACCCCACCCTCGGACTGGCGATTGTACTGGTTCTCTTCGTACGGTTCACCTCGCTCCTCGAATCGAACCCGAGACAGAGGTAAATCCGCGTGCGTAGCGCGCAGCACCCTCACAATATTTGACATCTAAAGAAGAGAACCTCAACCGGGCCTTCGACATCGAAGGCGTCGGATGGGGGCCCGTGATGGGTGGCGCAATGCTAGAATAGAACACAGCTGTTGGAACTAGTTCCAGGTACACGGAATACTCTTGACACCGCTAATCGTCACTCCGGTATGGACGGGGACGTAGAGTACTGCCATCTCCGCTTTCAGCCCGACCAGGAGTGGTTCGAGCCGGTCCACAAGCAAGTCGCCGCAAAACCGGCTGTCACTCACGAGCTCATTCACCAGACGAATCTCCTGGACGACGGAACGGCCGTCGTGCTGTTCGAAATCGCCGGAGACGTCGACCGAATCCAGGAGTTACTCACCGAGCACTTTGTGGCCCTGAAATACCAGCTCATTGTGCGGGAGGATAGCGTCTTCGTGTACGCTCACTTCCGGGCGAACGACGCTATCTACGAGCTTCTCCGAATGTTCGACCGGCACGAGATCGTGATGGACCCGCCAATGATTTACACGGAAGACGGCGCCCTGGAGGTCACGCTCGTCGGAAGCAAGGAGGTCATTGCTAACGCAATCGACGACGTCGATGCGGACGTCTCGTTCACCCTGCAGCGAACCGGGTCCTACCAGCCCTATCAGCGGTCACTGTTCGCGCTTCTCACGCCGAAGCAACAGGAGACGCTCAAAACCGCTATCGAGTGCGGGTACTACCGTGACCCGCGTCAAGCGACGTACGAGGATATCGCAGCCGAACTCGACTGCGCTGTCGGGACTGTCGGAGAGCATCTGCGGAAATGCGAGTCCAAACTCCTGCCCCGGCTACTCCCGTAACGCAGCGGGTTCCGACTGTCGGATGTACTCCTCCCGCAAATATGCGGGTAATCGCTTACCCGACCACACCCACAATGTGGTGATATGCCATACGTCGTGGTTGTAGGGGCGGACCGGAGGGATTCTGAGTGAGTGAGGGACTGTTCGCTGGTAGTTACGAGGAGATCGCGGTCGGCGACGAGACGCGAACAATCGGCCGAACGATCACTGAAGCGGACATCGTGAACTACGCGAACGTCACCGGCTGCTGGTTCCCACTTCACACGGACAAGGAGTTCGCCGAGTCCACGCAGTTCGAGGGCCGAGTCGTCCAGGGAACGTACCTGATCGGGCTCGCAGAGGGACTGTTGTTCCAGAACCGAGAGTCGAGCATCCGTGCGAACGCTGGTATCAGTGACATCACGTTCCACCAGCCGGTCTACCTCGACGACACGATTCACTACACCGCCGAGGTCCTCGATAAGACCAGCCAGGACGACGGAAACGGCATCGTAACCGCCGCGATTCAGTGCCACAACCAACGCGACGAGACGGTTCTGGAGTTCGAGAACCGGTATCTCGTCGCTCGACCATCACAGGAGGACGAAGCCCATGAGTGACACCCAATACGACCCGGAGGAACCGCAGACAGGCGTCGTGCACTGGTATCTCGAACACAGGGCTGCGACGCGGCCGACCCAACCCGCGTATAGCTACGACCCCGTCGCAATGGCAGGTGCACCCGCTGCAGACGGTACGTGGGAGGAATTGAACCGCGAAGCGGGGTGTGTCGCTGCAGCGCTCTCGGAAGCCGGCGTTTCCGCCGGCGATTACGTTGCGACGCTCCTCCCACAGAGCCCGCAGTACCTCAGAGCGTACGCCGGTGCGGCGAAACTGGGTGCAACACTCGTTCCCATCGACCTGCGGTCGGAGCCACGCGAAATCAAACACATCCTCGAACAGACGCAGCCGACTGCCTTTCTCGGTGTCGCCGCCTATCACGGCGAATCGTATCGCGACGCCCTGACAGAACACGGCCTCCTCGCCGACGTTCTCGTCGTGGAGTGGCTCGACGACACCGGATTCGTCGCTGCAGACGACCCGGGGGACTACGAATGGAGTCTCGTTGACCCCGATGGGGCGGTACGAGAATCTGGTGACGCGGTTGGGAACCGTGATCCGGATTCCCCGTTCCTCGTTGTCTTCACCAGTGGAACGACCGGAGACCCCAAGGGTGCAGTACTGAGCCATCGGAATGCCGTCTTCCAGGGGACAGCGATGGCCGACTCGTGGGACGTCGACCACGACGATGCGACACTGGTGCATCTCCCGCCGAGTCACGTCGGCGGATCCACGGAGCTTCTCGGCACAGTCTTCGTGTCCGGGAGTGAGGCCGTCCTCCTCGACGCGTTCGACCCCGGTGAAGCACTGACTCGAATCGCCGAGAACGCAGTCACCGTCCTCGGGAACGTCCCCGCGATGTGGGAGATGCTGTTCGCCGCTCCCGACCACGCCGACGCGATGGCCTCAGTGACCAAAGCGATCGTCGCCGGCCAGGCCCCCTCTGAAGAGACGCTGAGAGGCATGGAGGTAATCGGAACGCCACTGACCGGCTGGGGGCTCACCGAAACGGGGGGCTTCGTCACGCTCACGGAGCCAGACGCACCCTGGGAGGTTCTCACCGAGACTGTCGGCGCCCCGTACCCTGGCTTCGACGTCGAGGCAGTCGGCGACGACGACGAGTTCCTGCCGTCCGGGGAAACTGGCGAGCTCGTCGTCCGCGGCGATGGCGTCATGCTCGGGTATCTAGACGACGAGCAATCGGCCGCTGAGACGATCGACGACGAGTGGGTCCGAACCGGCGATATGGGGTACGTCGGTGACGACGGCCACGTCCGGCTCCGGGGTCGCGCTCACAATATGTACATCTCGGGCGGCTACAACGTCTACCCGGACGAGATACAGGACGTGCTCACGTCGCACCCGGGCGTGAAGCTCGCACAGGTCATCGGGGTCGAACACGACAAATGGGGTGAATCCGGCCACGCGTTCGTCGTTCCAGAGCCCGACGCCGACCTCACCGAGTCAGACCTCAGCGCACATGCGAGCGAAGAACTCGCCGATTACAAGCGACCAGTCGAATATACCATCAGTACCGAACTGCCGACCACAGCGCTGGGAAAAATCGACCGACAAACCCTGATAGACGAACACGGGCTCTCTACTGTCTGAAACGCGGGTCGGAATCAGCTGTCTGAGACCCCATTTCGGAGGGGTTCTGACTGCGTATCTGCGGACGAGGCACGACATACGGGGCTGTATCAACGTGACGGGCGAGGTAATCGCGTTCGAGGACCGAATATCCTCTCGCGACGGGGACTAGGGTTCAAATTCATCGCGGAGCACTTCACTCTTCCACTCTCGATTCCCGGTAGTGTGTGAGTGCGCTATCGTTCTCTGGCTCCCTAGATGGCGCCGTCGTCGCGCCACAGTTCGACGCCGAACCACGCCAGCGCGGTGGAGGCGATGGTCATGAGCAGAATCCAGGCGGGGAGGCCGAGCAGCGCCTGGACGAGTCCATTGGCGGTGTTCGCGACGCTCGCAGGTACGACTCCGGCGGCCGAGGCGTTCTCGTCGCTCACGTCGCTGACCTGGTCGTTCTGAGCGGTTCGCGAGGCCAGACCGAGGGCCTCGGCGCTCTCACCGCCGGCGCTCTCGTCGCCCGTGTTCAGGCGCTCGGCCTCGTACGCTGCGTACCCGCCTTCGCTGTGCCCCTCACGGGTCAGGTTCCACACGACCTCCCCCTGTTCGTCTATCTCGACGACTCGCCCACCTCTGGTGTCGGTGATGAGCGTGTGGCCGTTCGGCAGTCGATCCGCATCGCGAGGCCACGCGAGCCGCTCGTCTTGCCACACCCAGGACTGTTCCCAGCCGCCGTCTTCGGTTCGCGCGTACTCGATGGTGCGGTTGTTGTTCGAATCCGCGATCAACACGGCGGCCCCGCCCGCGGATTCGTCGAAGTAGTCCGGGTTGTGCTGGCCGTCGAGCACGCTGAAGCGGTCGTCGGCGCCGATTGTCCAGTTCTCCTGGAGGCCGGCCTGCGGGTCGACGAACAGCACCTGGTCGTGGTTGCGGGGACTCACCATAATGCGCCCGTCTTCGAGTCTCTCGACGTCGTTGATGTGCGCCCAGTCGTCGGGGTACTGCCCACCTGACGCGAGCGAAAAGTTGTTCTGCATGTTCCACTCCCAGGTGACGATGCCGGTGGTGGTGTTCACGACGAACACCTCGTCGGAGTGCATGTCCCCGACGACGTACCGTGAGTCGCCGATGCGATCGGCATCGTGCCACTGGCGGTAGTCCGTCGGGTCCACGCGCGAGTACAGCACCTCGGTCTCGCCGGTCGTGAGGTTCGCGCGTTCGATGATCTGGCGGTAGCAGGACTCGTCATCGCTGACGGGGCTGCACAGCGACTCGTTGTGGACTTCGTCGGTGGCGACGTACACGACCGAGTTCGACTCGTTGGGGAGCGGGTCGACGTCCCAGTAGGCGTCGTGGCTGTCGTTGTGGTACAGGAGTGTACCGTTCAGGGAGTACTGCCAGATGTCGCCGCCGGTGATGTGTGCGGTGACGACGGTGGTCCGTTCGCCGGGGTTGCTCGTGTTGTACCCGTCGGCGACGGTGAGGTTCCATCCGGATTGGGTCTGTGCGTCCGTGTTCTCGGCGGCGGTGGGAACTGCGGAGGCGACGAGGAGGGCCGACGACACGAGGATGACTGAGGCGAACACGGCTCTGAACGTCGTCGTAGTGCGCATACACGTCAGTTTAACTGACCTTCCAAAGAGCGTATTTACTGGATCGATACCAAGTGATTCGAGAAGCGAGACGGCGCGGTGTCACTCGACGTGAACGCGGGTGATGTGACCGCCACGGCCACGCTCCTACCCCCGTCGCCACCCGGGTACGCTCATTTACTTGTTGGCACGCTGGTTCGCCGGTACTCGTGAGTCCAGTCACCCGGTGAATCACCGGTCTCTCACCGTCAAATCGCAACAGTACGATACGCTAGACTGTACTGGCGGTCGCCCTCGAGGCCATTCTGCTCTGTAGTAGGGGGATACGTTCTTACTGGTGACCTGAGAAGGGCTGGTATGTCTGAGGCAACGCAACTTGATTCGGGTGACCTGGAGTGGTTGACGCTCGACGAGGACGAGACGCTCGTCTGGTCGGGGAAACCCCACGAGAGTAGTCTGATTCCTGCGCTCATCGTTGGTGTTCCCCTGTCGATAATCCTCATCGGGCTCGTGATTATCGGGGCTGCGTATCTCTACCGAGAGAACACCCGATACGTCGTGACAACGGACGCACTCTATCGGAAATCGGGCGTGTTGTCACGCGACGTGCAGCGGATCGACTTCGGGAAAGTACAGAACACCTCGTACAACCAGGGGTTCTTCGGCGCTCGATTCGGCTACGGGAATGTTGACATCTCCACCGCTGGGGGATCCGGTGTTGAGATGCAGTTCCAGTCCGTCCCGGAACCGCGTCACATCCAGGAGACCATCAACAAGCGCGTGAAGGCCCAGCGCGGGAACTCGACGCGTGAGGCCGGCGAGACTAAATCGGACGTCCTCGCGGACATTCTGGATGAACTCCGTGCGATTCGAGAGACGATTGATGCACAACAGCCACCGTCGAGTACTGAGAGAGACACCGCGGATACGTCGGTGGATACAGCCGTCACGGGTGACACCGCTCAGTCGGACGTTACGGACGAATGAGCGCAGGCGAGTCGCTATCCACTACAGTTGACCCGGCGATACCGCTTGCCAGTGACGAGTCTGCCTTGTGGACTGGTCGGCCACGCGTGACCGTCGTTCTTCCTGCGGCAATCGGAGGACTGGCACTCGTACTCGCGGGCCTCGCTGGAATGGTCGTGTTCAATTCCGTCTCTGCGCTTGCCCTCGTTCCGGCTGGACTAGCCGTATCGATTGGACGATATCTCCGAAATCAACGGACGCAGTACGTTGTCACAGACTACGCCCTCTACAAGAAGACCGGCGTCCTCTCACGGACGGTCTCGCAAGCGGCGCTTACCACCGTACAGAACAGCTCTTATTCCCAATCTATCACGGGGTCGCTGTTCGGCTATGGGGCCGTCGAGTTCGAGATTGCTGGCGGTGGGAGCTTTGCGTACCAGACGATTACGAATCCACAAGCAGTACGGACACTCGTCGCCCAAGCGACCGAAGTGGAAGACTCGCTGACTGGCGAATCCACGGAACGACAGGTATTACCGGGCCGTCTCGAGCAGTGGCAGGCAGTCCGCGACGAAGTGCGTCTGCTCCACCGGTCACTCAAAGACCACCGCTGACAACAGACAGACCGGAGAGCGGCGAGCACTACCCACACACCTTGAGCCGATGATGGCGGTTGGTCCGTAGCAGCTGTGGGGTTCCTGCTTCGCTCGGTGAGCTACGCGTTAGTTGCTCGGGGCTCGGCCATGAGCATCACAGTAGATTCAACGATATTCGCTATTTGTCCGTCCTCGAATGGCTCTTTCGTGAGGCGAACGTCGCCCGGATTGTCCTCGGACAGCAGATTGTCCGCCGGTTCAGCACCGCCGAACTCACTCGTCGTGAGTGTCTCCCGGACGAAGGGTGAATGAGAACGTCGCTCCCTCGCCTGGCTCGGACTCGACCCAGATTTCGCCTCCATGCCGCTCGACGATCCGTTCGCAGAGAGCCAAGCCAATACCCGAGCCTTGGTGGTCGTTCTGGGATTGGAGACGCTGAAACACATCAAAGATACGAGCTTGTTCATCCGGGTCGATTCCTATGCCTTCGTCCCGAACTGATATCTCCCACATCGAACTGTTCCGCTCAGCGGAGATCTGTACTCGTGGCGGGTCGTCTCCGCTGTACTCGATGGCGTTGCTCAGTAGGTTCTGGAACACCTGCCGGAGTTGCCTTTCATCACCCATCACAGTGGGTAACTCCTCGATGCCTACTTCGGCGCCACTTTCGGTGATCTGCACTTCGAGGTCGTCGCGGACAGCTTCGACCACCCCGTCAAGGTCTACTGATTCGAGTGGCCCCCCTTGGGTCTCTATGCGTGAGTACACGAGTAACCCGTCGATCATCTCGCGCATTCGGTCAGCCCCGTCGACGGCGAACCGGAGGAACTCCTCGGTCTCCTCGGTCAACTCCTCGTCGGCCCGACCCTCGATCAATCGGAGATAGCTCGACACCATCCGCAGCGGTTCCTGGAGGTCGTGGGAGGCCGCGTAGGCGAACTGCTCGAGTCGTTCGTTGGACTGTTCGAGTCGCTGTTCGCGCTCGATCCGATTTGTCACGTCGCGCCCAATACCGGCCAGAATAGGGTCTCCGGAAGTGTCCTCGAGCTTGGACCCGACGAACTCGAAGGGGATGGTATCGCCGTCCTTGGTGCGTAAATCGAGCTCTACGTTCACTGAGCCACTGTCGAGGCCTCTGCAGACCGCATCCACGGCCACATCACGGTTATCGTCCTCGAAGAAGTCGGGTGCAGCCATTGCTGATATTTCTTCGTCCGTGTAGCCAGTGACCTCCGAGAGGCTCTGGTTCCAGCGCGTGAGAGTGCCACGCTCGTCTAACACGTAGAACACGTCATCGATCGCGTCGAGAATGTCGTCGGTGTACTGCTGGTGTCGTTCTAGACGTTCGTTCGAGGCTTCCAGTTGATCGACCGTCTCTTGGAGTTCGAGCTGCCGGGTTTTGGCCCGCGCATCGTACGTCCCCGCACCGAAACCCGCGAGACTGCCCAGCGCCGTGAGCAAGAGCGTATTTCCGACGACATTCGGGTCGTCACTGACGAGAACGATAGGGAGCATGATGGCGAGACCCACCCCGATGCCGCGGAGACACCACCTGCCGATGGTCGGATAGAGTTCAGAGCGGATGTCGGTTCGGGGTAACCGGTAGCCACCGTACAACAGGACGAGGCTGGGAATACCAACGAGTATACCAAGCACGAGCCAGAGATCGGACGACGCATCGTCGACAATGGGGAGAAACGGATAGCTGACGACGAGTACGACGAAAACTCCACCGAGGGCTACAACAAACCACCTCCCAGTAACGTCGGAATCGAGCCGTTCCCTGAAGCCCATTACTCATACTTCGCGAAGAGACTCCTATAGCGTTACTATGTGGGATTCGTTTGTCACCAATCTCTCTTCGACGAGAGAACCCTGCCGTTTACGGCGAGGAGGAGGCCGCATCTTCTCGCGCCTGTCTGACTGTGGCGGGTTTAGACCAAGTGGGAACTGGCACCTCTGTTATCCTGAAACCAGGATTTAGCCTTGAAGACGTATCTCCAGTCGGTCTGTGTCGGAACTCGATCTCAATGGCACCAACGTGATTAGGCCTCCTCCTTACCTCACTACGAGCCGTATCTGATTCAGACACAGAGATCCAGCGGCGATGAGCAGCGAATACAGGCGATGCTCGGTCTTTAGTCTGGTTTTGAATCGTTGCTCGGGCCTCCACTACCTACAGATGAATTCTGATGACACCAACACAACTGCACACCTCCAAGCGCTCGCAGAGACAACGCCTGACGTCTTCATCACAATTGACGCTGACAGCCGCATCGAGTACGTTAACAACTCTGTCCGAGAGATTCTCGGCTATACACCCGACGAACTGCGTGGGGAACCACTCACGGTACTCGTGTCTAGTGACCTCTCAGACGGGCATCTAGAGGCTGTTAACAGATACCGAGAGACCGGAGAACGGAACGTCGATTGGGACCACATCGAATTGCCAGGTCAGCACAAGGACGGTCACGAAGTACCCCTGCAGGCCTCATTCAGTGAGTTCACACTCGACGGAGAACGTTACTTCACCGGCGTTCTACGCGAGACCTCCGAGAGGAAGACACTCCAGGCCGAACACGAGCTCCTGCACGCGACGAGAGAGCGGATTCTGGAAACGGAGACGTTCTATCGAGGGGTGATGAACAGTCTGGAGCTCATCGGTCAATCGATGAATTGGGTGTATGGAGAAGCGTGGCTACCGACTGAGGACGGGGACCATATCAAGTGGAGAACTGCTTGGAGCGAAGACGGAACGTCACTAGGAGGGTTCCGGGAGGAATCCTCGGAAATACTGTTCGAACCAGGTGACGGCCTTGTCGGGAGGGTCTGGGAGACGGGGGAATCCGAGTGGATTCCCGACGTCTCGACGGTCAACAAACCCGTGTTTGAGCGCTCAGAAGCGGCAGAAGCGGCTGGCCTCAAAGCAGCACTTGCGGTGCCGGTGGTGGCCGATGATGCTGTGAACGCCGTGATGGTCTTCTTCATGCCCGAAGAGCGGGCTGTCGACGAGCAGATGGTCGAGGTGACGCGGACAGTCGCCACGAACCTAGGACTCGTGCTGTCTCGCCAACAGGCCCAGGACTCACTCCGTGAAGAACGAAACCTTGTTTCGAACATTCTGGAGACCACGCCCATTGGTATTGTCGTGATCGACGCGGACGGGGAGTTCGTCTACGTGAACGGGCAGGCAGAGTCGGTTCTGCGAATCGAGGAAGACGAGAGTGGAGCATACCCGCCATACGAAGAGCTTGATCTGCAAGTCCTAGACGGTGAGGGAAGACCACTCCCCGATTCCGAGCTTCCGTACCAGTACGTACTCCGCTCGGGTGAAGACGTAGCCCGTGAGATTCAAATCACGTTTCCCGATGGAGAGAAACGGTGGCTCTCTGTCGACGGGACGCCGCTCGAAGGGGAGGGTGGCCACGTCTCCTCAACGGTATTTGCGTTTCAGGATATTACAGAACAGAAACGTCGAGCCAACCGGCTCACGCGACTAAACGAACTCGGCCAGGACCTCTCCGATGCCGAATCGTTTCAGGAAGGCTGTGAACAGGCTGTAGCTGCTGCCAGCGACATCCTCAGTCTGTCCGTCACGACAATCGAGCTGTATGACGCCGAAACGGGGCAGCTAGAACCCTGTGCACGCACGCCTCGTGTCGACGAACTTGTCGGAGAGGATTCACTGTTCGAGTCGACCCGCGACCTTGCGTGGGAGGCTTTCGTCGAGAATGAACCCCGTGTGCATTCGAATCTCGAACTGGTCAAAGATGTCGACGCAGCCGAAACCTCGCTTTCTAGCGTCCTCATCTTGCCGATCGGGGGACATGGCGTTCTCATTAGCGGGGCGTCCGAGCCGGACAGCTTCGACGAATCAGTAACTAACCTCGCGAAGATCCTCGTTCGAAATGTTGAATCCACATTCGATCGGCTAGACCGTGAGCTCTCCTTGCGGGATCAGAAGTCAGAACTGGAATCGAAAAACGAGCAACTACAGCGGCTTCAGCGGGTGAACCAAGAAATCCGGGATATCACTCGCTCCCTGATGGATGCGGAATCGAGTGCTGAGATCCAGCAATTCGTCTGTGATAGGTTAGCCGAGAGTGAGCCGTATCGCTTCGTCTGGTTCGGTGAACGCGATTTCGCCACCGGCGAGATCGTTCCAGCGGCTTCGGCAGGTATCGAAGAGGGGTATCTCGATGCCGTATCCGTCACCGCGGATACGAGTGCGACCGGTCAGGGACCTGCTGGACGTGCTATACGGACACAGGAGGCACAGATTCAGAACAATCTGCAATCAGACCCGCCGTTCGAGCCCTGGCGGCAGGAGGCCATGCAACGCGGGTATCGCGCGAGTATCGCTGTCCCGGTCATCTATAACGACACGGTTTACGGACTTCTGAACCTGTATGCGAACGAACCGGAGGTTTTCAGCGATATGGAGGAAGCCGTCTTATCTGAACTGGGCGAGATGATCGGGTTCGCTCTCAATTCGAGAGAGCGGTACAATGCGCTCGTCTCTGAGGAGTCAGTCGAGTTAGAGTTCGTTATCCGGGATTCGGAGAACCAGTTAATGGAATTTCTGAGCGAGCACGAGGGGAGGTTTTCGCTCGAAAACATCGCTTCCCGGGACGGGAATGACGTTAGCGCGTTCGGGACCTTCGAAAATATTCCCTTCGAAGCGATTCGAAACTTCATCGCACAACAGCCGGTAGTTGATGATATAACGCTCATCCGAGAAAATGACGGGGAGACGATCGTTGAAGTGCCGCTTCCAGCGGGTACATTCCTTCGAAGTCTCCTTGATCGAGGGGCTGTGCCGACAACGATTAGGGGTGCCCCTAGCGAAGGGCGGGTGACGATCCGGATTTCGCAAACTGCGTCGGTGCGAGAGTATGTCGAACTCTTCGAAGACCGATTTAGTGATGTCGAGCTCGTCGCTCGCCGTGAGATTGACGCCCCGGTACAGACGACGGAGGAATTCGAACAGACGTATCTCGACCGGCTGACCCAACGCCAGGAGGAAGTCCTCAGAACCGCATTCTTCGCCGGGTTCTTCGAACAGCCTCGTGCGAAATCCGCGCGCGACATCGCCGACATGCTAGGCGTCTCCCAACCGACAATAAGCCGCCACATCCGATCCGGTGAGCAGACCCTGTTCTCGATGCTGCTCGACGACGGCGACTCACGGTAACTGTATCAATATGCGGTGCTGGTCTCTCTCACCGCAGGTGGATACTGAGAAGCACTAACCCGAAGCCGCTACTACGAAGCATGTAGCCTCATCCATGACCTCAACGATCAATTCACACGAGACGACCGCGATTGGCGAGGAGGAGACCATCAGTCAGCGTGTCATCAACCAAGTCGCCGCCGCCACGGGGACAGACCCGCTTGACTTGGACCCACTCTACTACAGCGTGGACCCAGATTGTCTCAACAGCATCTTCGAGAGCGACGTGAGCGCACCCAGCCGGAACAGTGGACGCGTTCAGTTCTCTATGGCGGGGTGTGAAGTCACCGTTAGCGCAGATGGGTCAGTTGACGTTTCCCCTCCATCCGGGGAGTCAGCTACCACGAGTCCAGCTATCGCGACAGATACCGCGACCGATGTTCCGGAGTCAACCGATTAACGTAACTCAGTATACAAGATTATGAACCACTCGCAACTGGAAACAACAGAGGTCTATGCCAGACGGTGACTCCGGCACTGAGCAGCAGGAAAGACCGGACGAGGGGGTAGTAGACCAGTCCCGGTGTGCTACCTGTGAGAGGGTCATCAACCCGTCGGACTGGCACCCAGTTGCAACGCTATCCGACGACAGTGGCTTCCATCTTTTCACGTTCTGTAGTATCGAGTGTCGGGACAAATGGAAGGAGATGAACGAGTAACGTCCTCCGTGCCATGAGCCAACCGGCCCACGGTACGGGAATGGCAGCCCTGCGGTGTAAGCCACGCGCCAAATAGCCGGGAACTCTCCGTGACGAGCAGTCGCGCGGCGCACGGTGCGGTCGATGAGTCACCGACGCGCAGAAAGAACCACTTGAACCCTCAGTGGAGCAGGGGGGCGAACGGTGCCGAGCACGAGAGGGAGAGCTTACCGGTTCGACGCGATTTCGTGAAGGACGTTCGTCGGCTTGACCGAACTCCGGTGGGTCACAGTTCCGTCGCTGGGGTCGTATCCGATGGTGTCGGACTCGACGAGCTTCGGAAGGTCCTGGTGGTGCAACTGGACGGCGATATCTTCGACGAGTTCCTCCGGCGGCCGACCATCTGATTCCTGCCGAGCAAGTTTGCGGGCAACGGACTCACGGGTGACGGGCCCGTTCTCCGACCTGACGGCGGCGAGCACTTCGGAGAGGCGGTCGTCGAGGAACGCTCGGGTGAACCGGTCGTCGCCGTTCGCCGTCGGTTCTTCGAGTCGCTCGGTTTCGTACACTGGGTGGTCGGTGGTGGACACCATTCCGCTCTCGCTGTTCCAGTCGACGAGGCCGCACTCGGCCAGCTTCGGCAGGTGGTTGTGGTGCAGCCGAACCCGGAGGGAGTCGGCGTCCGCTGAACTGGTGGCCGCTATCTGCTCGGCCAGGTCGTGTATGGAGACGGCTCTCGTGTCCTCGTGAAGGATCTGGACGACCTGGCGGCGGGTCACTTCCGAGAGAGCAGTTGGAATCCGAGTGCTCGACCCCCCTCGCCGGATGTTTCGCTCGGTGCTCATTGTACGTCTACCAATGCGCCTGTGAAGCATGAGGGCACGCCCAAACACTTTCAACCGAGCCGAAAGGGCGCGCTACGCCAGCATAACCTCATTTTACCTGGGCCGGCCCGCGAACGCGCGTACGAACGCCTTCCAGCGTCCAAAGTGAGGCACTCCACCCCGAGACTAGTACGTTCCCCGGGGAAGTAGCGTGTTGCTACTCCTCTGTAACGGGGCTCTCGTCCGAATCGTCAGTGAAGACTTCCTCGAAAACGAGCCGTTCGGCGGCGCGCAGGTGCTGATTGAAGGTCGGCGGCGAGATTCCGAGTCGCTCCGCGAGTTCCTGGCCAGTGCTCTGGCGCGGCCACTCGAAGAGACCGGCGGAGTACGCTGTTCGGAGAGCGGTGCGCTGTTTCTCCGTCAACGAGTTGCGGAAGGCGGAACGGGCCGGTGACGACGCGTCGTCACCGGCCCGCTCGGTGAGCTGCTGTGAGCGGTTTTCGGCGCCGGGGCACTGCTCCTCGACGAGGTCGATCAGCTGGCGCTTGTCGCGGCCTGGCGGGAACTCCACGACGAACCGAAGGCTGCCGTCGGCAATCGTCGCTGACGCGATGCGGCCGCCGTGAGCCCCGACGGCGTCGACGAGAGAGTTGATCGCGGACGTGACGACCTCGAACTCGTACGTCTCCTCCCCGTCGGAGAGAATCCGGAGTTCGTCGACCAGCGACGCATTCGTCAGGACGTCCCGGAACACCTCCTGTGGAATCCTGGAGGCTCGCCCGTACGCGAGGACGCACTCGGAGGTCCGGACGACTTCGTCGACCGTGACCCGGCTTTCATCCGCTACCGACAGCTCGCTCAGCCCGTTGACGGTGCTGTCGACCTGGAAACCGAGTTCGAGTACGGTGTCGTTGACCAGGGCCTCCTGGCGTTCGATGGCCGCGATCGCATGTCCAATGATTCTACCCAGCCGCGAGAGGATTTCGCGCTCGGGCTCGGAGAAGGCGTTCGGGGAGGGAGCGTAGACGTTGAGGACCCCGTACAGGAGGTCCTTGTGGGTGATCGGAATCGACGCGCTCGAACGGTATCCGCGCTCGATAGCCTGCTCGCGCCACGGCTCGTACCCAGCGTCCGTCTGGAGGTTCTGCATCACCTGAACGTCTTTCGCACGGACTGCTTTTCCCGTCGGCCCGGAAGCGGTCTCGCTGTCGTCGATGGTGATCGTCACTTCGTCGAGATAGCCGTCCTCAACGCCGGCCCCCACTCGCGGAGTGACCCGATCGCTCGCTCGTTCGACCCCGCCGATCCACGCGAAGCAATAGGCCTCGGACGCGACGAGTTGGTCACAAACCGCCTGTTCGAGTTCCTCTCGCGTCGACGTCGTGATGACGGCGTGGGTGACGTCGTGGCTGATCTCGTTGAGCCGGTTGAGTGCTTCGAGCTGTTCGCGGCGGCGGGCGCGTTCGCGCTCCTGGCTGTTCCGCTCGATGGCGTAGTGGATCGACCGAACGAGCAGGTCGCTGGTCACCTCGCCTTTGACGAGGTAATCCTGTGCGCCGTGTTGGATCGCTTTGACCCCGATTGCCTCGTCGCTCAGGCCGGTGAGCACGACAATCGGAGTGAACTCCGTGGCGTCGGTCACTGTGGCTAGCGTCTCGATTCCTCTCGAATCCGGGAGCCCGAGGTCGAGGAGAACCACGTCGATGTCGCTCTCGGAGATGCGCTCGACGCCCGACTCGAGCGTTTCCTCGTGGTGGATCTGCGCCTCACTGGCGGGTCGCTCGCCGGAATCGAAGCGCTGGAGGAGTCGCTCGGGGTCCCGGAGCATCTCCTCGATCAACCGCACGTCCCCCGGGTTGTCCTCGATCAGCAGGACATCCAGGGTGTTGTCGTGCGTCATCTCTCCTTCAGGGTGTCGCCGTGCGTCATCTCTCGTCACAGGGCGGCAGTCGGACGACCGACAGCCAGAACTGCTGGAAGGACTTGACGACGTCGACGAACTCCTCGGGGTCGACCGGTTTCGTCAGGTAGGCGTTCGCCTGGAGTTCGTACGACTGGACGATGTCCTCCTCGGCCGAGGAGGACGTAAGGATGATGACTGGGAGGTGGGTGAGGTCGGGATCGGCCCGGATTTCTTCCAGTACTTCGTCGCCGTCCTTCCGCGGGAGGTTGAGATCGAGCAGGACGATGTCGGGGCGCGGCGCGTCCACGTACTCGCCTCGTTGGTGGAGGAAATCCAGCGCTTCGACGCCGTCTGTCGTGACGTGAAGCGTGTTGGAGATCTGGCCCTCTTTGAACGCCTCCTCCGTCAGACGGACGTCCCCGGGGTTGTCCTCGACGAGGAGGATGTCTGCGGGGTCCTTCGAGCTGAATCGGTCACTCACTGTCCGTACCTATGGCGGGCAACGTAAATGAAAACGTCGCCCCGGCACCTAACTCCGATTCGACCCAGATGTCGCCGCCGTGGCGTTCGACGATTCGCTCACAGAGCGCGAGACCGATGCCCGTCCCCGAGTGCTCCGTGGAGCTATCGAGACTCTGGAACACCTCGAACACCCGGTCCGCGTCCTCCGGGGCGATACCAATCCCCTCGTCTCGGATGGAAATCAACCACGCACCACCGTCTCGGCTGGCGGTGATGTCGATGCGCGGCGGGTCGTCGCCGCTGTACTCGATGGCGTTGGCGAGCAGGTTCTGGAACACCTGCCGCAACTGCCCGGGGTCGCCGTCGACCTCCGGGAGTGATTCCGCCTCGATGTCGGCGCCGCTCTCCTCGATCCGTATTTGTAGGTCCTCGCAGACGTCGGCGAGCACGTCGTTCAGGTCGACGGACTCGAACGGGTCACCGTGCGTGCCGACACGCGAGTATTCGAGAAGGCCATCGATCATGTTCCGCATCCGGTCGGCCCCGTCGACAGCGAATTCGATGAACTCCCGGGCATCCTCGTCAAGTTCACCCGCGTACCGGCGCTCGACGAGCTGAAGGTAGCTCGACACCATTCGCAGCGGCTCCTGGAGGTCGTGGGAGGCCGCGTACGCGAACTGTTCGAGGCGCTCGTTCGACGTCTCGAGTTTTCGCTCGTACTCTCGGCGTTCACTGATGTCGCGGAAGTAGATCGAGAGCCCGGATTTGGAGGGATAGACCGTGAACTCCAGCCAGGTGTCGAACTCTTCGGCGAGGAACTCGAAGTTCACGGGCTCCTGTGTCTCCATCGCCGCGTGGAACTTCTCCCAGAAGACGTTCCCCTCGGCGTCGGGGAACACGTCCCACACTTTCCGGCCGAGGAGTTCTGCTCTCGGCTTCTGCATGATCTCGGCGGCGGAGTCGTTGAGGTGCGTGAACCGCCACTCCTCGTCCAGCGCGTAGAACGCGTCTGAGATTCGGCCGAGGATCTCGCTGAGCTCCGTCTCGAGCTCGTCCTTCCGCTGTTCGAGCTGTTGCTCACGCTCTTTCAGCTCGGTGATGTCCTCGCCGGTCGTGATGACCCGCTCGATGTCGCCGTCCGGGCCGAAGACGGGCGCGGCGTTCACGCGGAACAGGATCCGCTCACTCTCGGGCGGTTCGATGACGATCTCTTCGTCGTACACCGGTTCACCCGTGGACAGCACGCGCGCAGACGGCGTCTCACTCGGCTCGAGCAACTCCCCCTGCGCGTCGAAGATCTCCCACTCGACGGTTTCGGTAGAATCGTCGATGAACTCCCGTTCGGAGAGCCCGAGTGTCTGCTGAGCGTGCCGGTTCGCCATCACCGTGTTCCCAGCAGCGTCCTGGACGGCGATCGCTATCGGCGCCGTCCGCAGAAGCTTCTCAATCTGGCCGGATTCCCGACGAAGGTCGCGTTCGCGCTCCTTCCGCCCCGTGATGTCGTCGACGGCGAAGACGACGCGCTCGTCGTCGAACTGTCCGTCGTCCAGCGCCGCGGCGTTGACCGAGAGCCATCGACGACCGGCCTCCGGCACGTCGACCTGACACTCGAAGCCGTAAACCGACTCACCAGTCTCGATAACCCGCTTCCACGGCCAGTCGTCGAACGAGATCGGATCGCCTTCCTCGTCGTAGATGTCCCACGAGTCGACGCCGAACCCACCGAGGTCGGAATCATCGACCCCCAGCCTCTCGAACACCCGCTCGTTCGCACGGACGAGCTCGCCGTCTGTGTCGGCCACGAACACGCTCACCGGGACTGTTTCGAGAACCTGCTCCGTGAGGTCCCGCTCCTCGCGGAGCTGCTGCTCGTACTCGCGCTGTTCGGTCATGTCCCGGGTGACCTTGGTGAACCCTCGGAGGCTGCCGTCCTCGTCCCGGATCGCCGTGATGGTGACGTTCGCCCAGAACCGTGAGCCGTCCTTTCGAACCCGCCACCCCACGTCCTCGAGTCGTCCCCGAGCCGCCGCCGCCCGCAGATTCTGTTCCGGCACTCCCTCCTCGACGTCCTCGTCGGTGTAGAAGGTAGAGAAGTGCTCGCCGACGATCTCCTCCTCGGGATACCCCTTGATCCGCGCAGCGCCCTCGTTCCAGCTCCTGACGACGCCGTCGGGGTCGAGTCTGAATATCGCGTAGTCATCGACCGCCTCGATGAACGCCCCGAGCTCCGGGGAGTCAGACGGCTGGTCGGTTCCGGAAGCCGGTGTCAGCCACCACACCCGGCGCTGGTCGTCGACCCGTCTCGACTGGATATCACCGTCCTCGGCGAGTGCCTCCAGGTGCTGTCGGGCGGTCCCCTTCTGGCAGTCGAGTCGGTCTGCTACCTCGGCGGTGGAAAGCGGTGCGTGTGGGCGGTCACGCTGCGAAAAAACGCACCTTGTATCATCCCTGGTGACACTCGGGGATGGCCCTGACGTTCCCATTAGACGAAGAAGGGGAAGTGGAGATAAACTGTTGACGGTGGATTTCAGAGCCAGACAGGACGGTACATATTCGCTCACGTACAGTCCACCTGCCCCAGCATTCGACGCTGCAGAACGCGAGGAGATGGAACGCGTCGTCGAGGACTGTCGCCGGCTGGTCGTGGACGTCGGGTCGTCCCCGACTTACGGGCTCTTCCACATCTCGAACTGGAGGTCACCGTCTTCGACAGCTGCGGCCTCGCCGCTATCGGGCGCTATCCGTAGACGAAGGCCGAGGAGAGCGGAACTCGGTTGTCGCGCCTCGTTTCCCTTCCGACTGCACACCCCCGCGAACGACGCGAGCGACCAGCGCGTTAACCACAGTGCTCGAGGGGCGGCATCGGGCAGACCTCGGTCGGGTCCCTCGTGGCGCTGAATGCCAGACTCTCCGCACTAAGCTCTCACTACGTCGAAGCCCGGGTGGTCAGTCGCCCCGGAAATCGAGTACCTGGCGGGGCCGAACCGCGAGTGAGGCGGTAGCCACTCCGAATGGTCGGTTGCCTGGCTGTAACAAACCCTCTCGCGGTCGTAGCAGCGGTACTGTGAGCACCGCCAGCAGGAGCGTTCTCGTTCTCGATGCGAACGGACAAGCGGGCCTCTCGGTCGTTCGGTCGCTCGGGCGACGGGGGATAGCCGTCACGGCTGGGAGCAGCCGGCGGCTCTCGTTGGGCCGGGTCTCCAAGTACAGTACGGACTCGTTCCAGTACCCCGACCCGAACGAGTCGGCGCCCGGGTTCGTCACCCGGCTCGTCGAGTACCTCACGCAAGTCGAGCACTCCGTGGTGATCCCGGTCCGCGATTCGACGTCCACGATCTGTTCCAAGCACAAAGCAACCATCGAGGAGACGGGGACGACTGTTGCAGTCGAGGGGTGGGAACAGTTCGAGCGAGCGTACGACAAAGGCCGCCTGTTCTCGCTGGTGGAGCCGCTCTCGGTCTCCACTCCGAGAACGTACGACCCCGGGTCCCTGGCAGCCGTCGAGGAGGTCGCTCCGGACGTCCCGTACCCTGCACTCGTGAAGCCACGAAGCAAGACGGTCTGGGACGACTCGGGCGAGTGTCACTACACTCGAGTCGACGACGCACACTACGTGGAAACACCCGACGAGTTGGTCGAGACGTATCGACGGACCCTGAGCCAGAACCCGGTTCTCGAAGAGCAGGATCACTATCCGCTCGTTCAGGAGTACATCGAGGGAACGACGACGACGACAGTCGTGGTCGCCAGCGACGGAGACGTCCTCGCTCACTTCCAGGAGGAGCGGGTCCGAACCTACCCGTCCTCGGGCGGTAACTCGACGTTACTTCGAGGAATTAGCTGCCCGCGGATGCTCGAGAGTGCCAGGAAGGTGATCGACGCGCTGAACTGGACGGGGCCGGCGATGGTGGAGTTCATGCGAACCCCCTCGGGCGTCCCGTACCTCATCGAGGTCAACGGACGATACTGGGGGTCCGTCCCGTTCGCAATCGAGAGCGGTCTAGACGTCCTGTGGCTACACTATCGACTCCTCCAGGGACTAGACGTCGAGCCCCCGGAGTCGATCCGTGCAGACAGGCTACACCACCGTCTCCTCTACCTCGATCTGAAGTGGTTACACGAGCAGCTCCGGCTGGGCAATGCCGCGGCGGTTCCCCAGTTCCTGTGGGCCTGTCTCGTCGCGAGACAGACGTTCGTGTCCACCGACGACCCGCTGCCGACCGTCTGGGCGCTCTGTGAGGGTATCGACCTGGGGGGTCGAGCGGCCCTGCGTAGCCTCTCGGACTCGACAGCCGACACCCCGGTTCCTGGTTACGGACGAACGCTACTATCGAGGGTCACAAAGTCGATACGTGAGTGAGTGGCTGAGTGTGGTTCTATGGAGGCATCCAACAAGTTCGCCCGCGAGTCGCCGTAATCACTATCGGAGTGAGGGACGGCTGTACCGGTATGGTGTCTCGGCCCTCCACGCCGACGGTCCTGCTCGGCATCGGCGTCCTCTTGGTGGGCGTCTCGGCGATTCCCGTCGCGGGGTCTGCAGCGCCATCGGAGTTCGTTCACGACGTCGAGCCGGCCGAGAACGACACTCTCGCGTACGGTATCGAATACGAGGAGCGCGACGTACTGGTCTACGAGACACTCTCCGAGCGTGGACAGGCCGTCTTCGACCGCGCTCGTCGGGACTCACCATTCGTCGTCGCGAACGAGTCCGCGACCGCATCGGACTTCGAGTACGCGAGCGACCACGTTGCCCTCGGGAAGGGCGTGTACCCCGTCCAGTACGACGGCGAGGTCTACTCGCTTCGAACGTCCCGCGACTCGGCGGGCTACAACGTCGCTGCGTCCTTCCTCGGCCTCGCGAGCAGTACCGCTCGCGTTCTCGGTGTCGGTCTCCTCGCGGCGGGAGTACTACTCGCCGGCTGGCGCCGATACCAGTACTAGTCCCAGTAGCTCCCACACCTGCTCGCGGGGTGTCACCGATTCGCGTCGAGCGACTGGGCGTGGTCGGAGAGCGTGAGATACATCGGTGTGCCTTCGGTGACAGCGTACGACCGAACTGCGTCGTCGGTGTCGTAGCCGATAGCACTGCGGGCCTGCTGGAAGGAGGATAGTTGGGGTCGACGTAGTCCGTTCGCCGGTCGCAGAGTGGGCTTTCGTGGCCGAGGACCTCGGATTCCATGGCGTTCACGCTCGACGAGCCCACCACCGACGGCGACGCTGCCGACCCGTGCTCGCAGAGCGTCGAATGGGTGGCCATTAGTACCTGAAACGCCAATTCCTGGCAAACCCATTGGTTAGAGAACGTGGCCGTTACTAGATCTCCAGCACTATCGACGTGTACTGTCCGTATCGAACGCCGAGGTGGTCGCGGCGAAGCGGGAGCGCGAGCACTCGAAGGACACCTCCGGGGTATCTCCGGCGTCCACGACGTCGATGTCTCCTTTCGGACGGGTAGCGCTCGAATCACCTACGACGACGAAGTCACCTCCGAGGAGACGATTCGAGACGCAGTCCGCGACCGCGACGTCTCAATTCAGGACGACGCGGATACCGTACCGAGCGACGTGAGTACCCGGTCGGAGCTCAGACGGGAGTCGGTGTTCGTCGGGTTGACCCTGCTCGGGATGGTGACCGGTCTGGTTGCGGGGTGGCTCGACGGCCCACCACTTCTCGTGTGGGCCGGCTACGGCGTCGCCTACGCCTTCGGCGGCTGGTACGGGCTCAAAGGCGCCATCGAGACGCTCCGCCACGGCGCCGTCGATATTGACCTGTTGATGATCGTCGCTGCACTCGGCGCGCTCTCGATCGGGGCGCCGTTCGAGGGTTCGATGCTCCTCTTCTTGTTCTCGCTGTCGAACACACTCCAGCACTACGCGATCGGGCGCTCGCGTCGGGCGATCAAATCCCTCGTCGAGATGCGGCCGGACGAAGCCCAGGTGCTCCGCGACGGGAGGGAAGTCACCGTCCCCATCGAGGACGTTGCCGTCGGCGACGTGTTCGTGGTCCGTCCGGGCGACAAAATCCCACTGGACGGTGTCGTTACGTCCGGCGAGGGGACGGTCGACCAGGCCTCACTCACCGGCGAGTCCGTGCCCGTGCCGAAGGAGCCCGGCGACGAGGTCTTCGGTGGCACGATGAACGAGAGCGGGAGCCTCGAAATCGAAGTCACTCGGCAGGCCCACGAGTCGGCGATCAGCCGCCTCATCCACATGGTCGAGCGCGCACAGAGCGAGAAAGCGCCGACACAGCGCCTCATCGACCGCCTCGAACAGCCGTACGTCCTCGGCGTGTTCGCACTCACAATCGCGGCTATCGCGATTCCGGTCGCACTCGGGAGCGGATTCACCAGTACGTTCTACCGCGCGATGACGCTCATGGTCGCGGCCTCACCGTGTGCGGTCATCATCTCGACGCCCGCAGCGGTCCTGTCGGCGATCGCCTCCGGCGGCAGGCAGGGCGTCCTGTTCAAGGGCGGCGAGCACGTCGAGGCGGCAGCGAACATCGACGCGGTCGCCTTCGACAAGACGGGGACGCTCACGCGAGGCGATACACAACTGACGGACGTCTCCGTTCGCGAGACGGCAGACGAATCACTGACCGACGACGGGCTGCTCGCGCTCGTGGCCGCGGTGCAGGCGCGCTCGGAGCACCACCTCGCTCGTGCGACGGTGACGGCAGCGGAAGAACGGTCACTCGATGTCCCCGACGCGCGGTGGTTCCAGTCAGTCGCGGGGAAGGGCGTCCGCGCCGACGTGGAAGCCGGCACCGTCCACATCGGGAATCGGAGTTACTTCGGGACCGTCCTCGAGGACGCAGCCATCGAGGGGCTCGAATCCGGCCTCGACCGACTCCGAACCTTGGAGGCGGAGGGGAAAACGAGCGTCATCGTCGCCCGAGAGGACGACGACGGAGTCAACGTGCTGGGGTGGCTCGCGTTCACCGACACAGTTCGTCCTGGCGCTGCCGAGATGATCGAAGACCTCCGTTCGCTCGGCGTGGAGCACATCGTGATGCTGACGGGTGACAACGAGCGCGTCGCCGAGCGGATCGCCGAGGAGGTCGGCATCGACGAAGTGCAAGCGGAACTGCTCCCCGAGGAGAAAGTGGCGACCATCGAGGATCTGGTCGCCCAGCACGAGAACGTGGCGATGGTCGGCGACGGCGTCAACGACGCACCGGCGCTGGCGACGGCGACGCTCGGTATCGCGATGGGTGGTGCTGGAACCGACGTCGCCCTCGACACCGCCGACGTGGTGTTGATGGGTGACGACCTCAGCAAGATCCCCTACGTCCTCGGTCTCGGCCGGAAGACCCGTCGGACGCTCACCGTCAATCTCGCCATCGCGTTCGGCGCAATCGCGCTCATGGTCGGCACGATTCTCCTCCGAGGAATCCCGCTCCCCCTCGCCGTGATCGGTCACGAAGGCTCGACGGTACTCGTCTCGCTGAACGGCCTCCGGTTGCTCGGCTATCGTGAGTGACCCGTCTGTGGACCAGGAGCCGCGCTCCGGTTCGAGCTGGGCTGTTGCATCCGGCGGTGGCGATGCGATGCGGTTGCGCTCCGGGAGGAATCGACACGGCCGAAGCCACTGTGTGGCCAGTTGACGCTCTCGGTGAGCTACGTCCCACAACAGCCGAGAATCTGCAGTCCTCCCGTAGTTCGCACACGGGGCGTTTTATCAGACGTAGCCGTCTACAGTGAACTATGAACACGCGCCAGCGGCTCTCACTCGCGGTCGGCTTCGTCGTTCTCTCGGCGGTTGTGAGTGTCCTCTCCGCACCCTCGCTCCCTGAGCACCTCGTCAGTCACTGGAATGCCGCTGGCGAGCCCGACGGGACGATGTCGAAACCCCTCGCACTCGCGCTGTTTCCTGTTCTCACCGCCGTTCTGCTGGCTCTCCTCGCCGCCGTTCCGAGCGTCGACCCGCTCGGTGAGAACGTCGAGGAGTTCCGCGGGTACTACGATTGGTTCCTCGTGATCTTCGCGGGCTTCATGTTCGTTCTCCACGCCGGAATCATCGCGTTCAACCTCGGCTACACGTTCAACTTCACGCTCCTCGTCCTCGCCCCGGTTGCAGTGCTGTTCTACTACGCCGGTGTGCTCATGACACACGCAGAGCGGAACTGGTTCGTCGGAATCCGGACGCCCTGGACGCTGAGTGACGAGGACGTCTGGGACCGGACCCACGAACTCGGCGGAAAACTCTTCAAACTCACCGCAGTCGTCACGCTGTTCGGTTTCTTCTTCGACGAGTACGCCGTGTACTTCCTCCTCGTCCCGGTACTCCTCACCGCGGCCACGATTGTCCCCTACTCGTATTACCTGTACTCGAAGCTCAAAGACCCGTCCGAAGAGGCACAAAACACGAGCCGTCGCGAGACGAACTGAACCGGGCGTGGTGACGGTCGAACGGGCGCTGTTTACGCGGCACAGTTGTTCGGTCCCAGTTCGAGTTCTGTCGCTTCGCTCTCGTCGTCGACGGTGTCTCTGCCGGTGTTGATGGCGATGACCGCCTCGTAGTTCGGGGGCTTCTCCGGGGTGTCCGCGGTCAGTCGCTCGACGAACGCGTCGCGGTCGAGCCCGAGGAAGTCGAGTTCGTCACGGAGGTCCCCGAGCCGGGCCTCGAGGGGGTCGCCGGGCGAGCCGTTCTCGTAGCGGCCGTCGCTCGTGACGGTGAGGTGGCCCGGCAGAATCGTCGTGTCGTCTGGGAGGTCGAGAATTGTCTCGTGAAGCGAGTCGTACAGCAGCTCCGCCCCACGCGAGGCGTCGTCTTCGCCGAACTGGAGTTCCGTCCGTCCGACGGAGTCGACGAACAGCGTGTCGCCCGTCAACAGGAGTTCGTCGTCGACGAGGTAGTTCATCATCTCCGAGGTGTGCCCGGGCGTGTGCAGCGCCTCGATCTCGACGCCGCCGACGTCGACGACGTCTCCGTCCGACAGCGGGTCGTATTCGTATTCGACGCCGCGTTCGCTGGCCGCGTCGCCGAGGTGGTAAGGGACGCCGACTTCGTCGGCGAGCGCCGGACTGCCCGAGATGTGGTCGGCGTGGACGTGCGTATCGAGTACCCGCGTTATGGAGAGCCCGGCGTCCTGGGCGGCGACTTTGAACTGGTCGGTCTGTCTGGTCGCATCGACCACGACGGCTTCCCCCGTCTCCTCCGAGCCGACGACGTAGCCGAGACAGCCCTTCGCTCGGCGCTGGACCTGCCGGACGACGAGGTCGTCGCTGGCTGTCTCGATGGGGACGACCTCGTAGAGTTTGCTCCACTCCTCCATGCCGCCGGTGACGACCGAGACGTCCTCGTAGCCGTGCTCGTCGAGGTCGAACGCGAACGGCGTCGACGTCAGGCCTTTGCCACAGATGGCGACGACAGGCCGGCCGTCGTCTAGTGCGTTCACCTCGGTCAGTTGGTCCTCGCTCAGTCCCTCGTCCGGGTCGTAGGGGACGTTCTCTGCGTCGCGAACGTGCCAGGCGTCGTAGCTGTCCTCGGGGCGAGTGTCGATGAGCGTGAATCGTTCGTTCGCGTCGGTCTTCTCCGCGAGCTCTTCCGCAGTGATAGTTTTGAACATAGTTTCTGACCTGTGGCGTGTCGAGTCTGGCTGTAAGCGGGGGAATTCCGCAGCCGCGCCCGACGACGCGGTCGGCGTCTCCGACGTCGACGTTCGGCTGCCGCGTCGGATTGTCGGTGGTAGACCTGGTGGCGCGACGCCAGCGGTCCGTGTCGGTCGCTGACGTGGACGGAGACCACGTCGGGTGCGCCTGTGGCGCCGCTGGCAGTCCCGCCAGCGAGGGCCGTCCACTCAGAGTGTCTTGGTATCGTCCGCCATGCCGGGAGTACAGATACGCGGCCCTCCCGTTCATGGCTTGGGGTTCGTATCAGGAACCCCGCAGAAGACCAGCTACACCCACCACGTCACGGCGAATCGACCCGACAGTCGGGAGGCGCTCTCCCGAGCAGATACCGTCCACGTCTGGTGGAGTGTCCGCGACGCGAGAGCGGGGAGTCGACGGAGTGCTCAGTGCCGGCTGTCGTCGGACGTGAGACGCTCGCGGCGTCGTTCGAACTCCTCGTCGTCGATCTCGCCGCGAGCGTACCGCTCCTCGAGGACGGCGAGTGCGCTGTCCTGGGTGCGGTCACTCGTCCGTGACCGAGCGAGTAGCCTGTAGCCGAGATAGACGGGGAGGCCGACGAGGAGGGCCATCCAGAGCAGGCCGAACAGCACCATCCCCCAGCCCCAGCCGGTCATGTGGCCGTCGTTCCACGCGCCGCCGTGCCAGCCCCACATCGTTGTCTCCGGGATGGCCGCGTGCGTGAGGGCCATCCCGGCGAGGATTGCGAGCGCTAGCGCTGCGAGGACGACGAGTACCAGAGACTGAAGACTGCGTGTTTGGATTGGGTTCTGCATTGTTGTACTCCGAAAGAGGCTCGGCGTGGTTAGCCGAGGACGTATTCGAGGACGGGGTAGCGCTCGATGAGCGCCTGGCCGCCGATCTCGTACTGTTCGATGTACGCGTCCAGCCCGAGGATGCGGCCGGCGGCGAACGCGCCGACGGCGAGGAACACGAGCATGTACGCGAAGTCGCCGTTGATGACTCCGTGGCTGATGTTCCAGTTCCCGAAGTAGAACATGGCCATCATGAGCGCGCCGAAGAACGCCGCGAGGCGAACCGTGGCGCCGACGAGGAGGCCGAGTCCGATCAGGAGCTCGCCCCACGGCACGGCGACGCTCGCGAACTCGACGAACCACGGAGTGCT
>Ga0075134_100100_pt1 | contig 44478 bp, 51 predicted proteins | sample AntRauMetaRauer3_FD_69803 | JGI IMG/M metagenome (GOLD analysis project Ga0075134, IMG submission 69803) | Saline lake microbial communities from Rauer Lake, Antarctica, in enrichment culture - Antartic Rauer Lake 3 Metagenome Rauer3 | ecosystem: Environmental > Aquatic > Non-marine Saline and...
AGCGTGTCGTTCAGCTGGACGTCGTACGCCTCGAGGTCGGCGTTCGCGAACATCCGGTACTGAGTCGGGACGGAACAGAGCTTGGTAACGCCCTCTTCCTCGAGGATCTCGAGGAACGTTTCGGGCTCGAACGCCCCGTCGTAGATGAGCTGGGTCGCACCGGTCGTCAGGCCGACACCGACCGGGCTCCAGAACCACTTCGCCCAGCCAGTCCCGGTCGTCGCCCACAGCAGTTCGTCCTCGAGGTCGGTCTCCTCGTCGACACCCCACCAGTACGGAGCGTTGATGCGATTGAAGCAGTACTGCCAGCGGTGTTTGTGTAAGACCGGCTTCGGCTGACCGGTCGTCCCGCTGGTATAGTTGATCGTCATCGGATCGTCAGCCGTCAGCTCCGGGCCGTCGTAGTCGGCCGATTCATCAGCCATAACGTCTGTGGCGGTCGTCCAATTCTCGCCGTGTAGATCCGCCTCGGTGCCATCGAGAACGATTACGCGCTCGAGGGGCGTCTCGTCGAGGATCGGCTCGACCATGTCAGTCAGCGACTCGTGGACGACGATGCTCGTTGCATTACAGTCGTTCGCCCGGAATTCGATATCTTTCGAGCGAAGCATCGACGAGCAGGGGACTAACAGCGAACCGGTCGCCAGCGCACCGAGCTGCACGGCAAAGGCGTCGGGATGGCGGGGGAAGAGGTGCATGATCCGGTCGTCTTTGCCGACACCGCTCGCCTCGAGCCCGTTCGCGAACCGATTCGTGTCGTCCCAGATGCCGGCGTACGTCCGTTCCTCGCGATCGCCGTCCTCGTTCAGAAACCGAACGGCGACTCGATCGCCGAACTCCTCGGCGTGGTCGGCGACGACCGACGTGATCGTGTACGAGTCCGGGATGGTCCACTCGAAGCTCTCCACTTCTGCGTCGTAATTTACACCCATACTCGGCTAATCATAGCTTGCCGGCTTGAATCTTTTGTTGTTCGTGGCATTCCGTATCATAGAACGTGGAACTGGTCCGTGCTGAGAGCGACCCCTGGGTTGACAGTCAGACTGAGGCGAAATGCGACACTATCCCTCCCGGCCGTAGCGTGCCGTCTCGAGACAGATGACCGCTCGCTCGAGGGTTGCCGTCACGGGTGTCTCCGGAGACGTACCATCAAGTCCAGCGGCGATCGGTAGACCCTGTTGTGACCGGTCAGACACTAGACTAGGGCAAGACTTTAGAATAGTTGTCTGTATACAGTAGACAATGTTCGACGAGCAAGAACTGGCGGATATTTCCCAGCAACGGGAGTCGTGGGAGGAAGACACGCTCGAGCCGTTTCTGGAGCGTGGCGAGCGTAAAGAGCGGTTCGCAACGGTTTCAAACCACGAGGTCGATCGTCTCTACACGGCGAACGACATCGCCGATCTCGATTTCGACGAGGACCTCGGCTTCCCCGGCGAGCCGCCGTACACTCGGGGACCGTATCCGACCATGTACCGCGGACGCACGTGGACAATGCGACAGTTCGCGGGTTTCGGGACCGCCGAGGAGACCAACGAGCGGTTTCACTACCTCATCGACGAGGGGCAAACGGGGCTCTCGACTGCCTTCGACATGCCGTCGCTAATGGGCATCGACTCGGACCATCCGATGAGCGAGGGCGAGGTAGGCAAGGAAGGCGTCGCCGTCGATACCCTTCGTGACATGGAAATCCTCTTCGACGAGATCGACATTAGCGACGTGTCGACCTCGTTCACGATCAACCCTTCGGCGGCTGTCATCTATGCGATGTACATTGCACTGGCCGACCAGCAGGGTATCCCCCGTGACGAAGTCAAGGGGACCCTTCAGAACGACATGCTCAAAGAGTTCATCGCTCAAAAGGAGTGGGTTATCCCCCCCGATCCCTCCCTCAAAATCGTCACGGACACGATCGAGTTCGCCGTCGACGAAACGCCGAATTTTCACCCGATTTCCATCTCCGGCTATCACATCCGTGAAGCCGGATCGACCGCCGCTCAGGAGGCCGCGTTCACCCTCGCAGACGGGTTCGCATACGTGGAGGACTGCCTCGAACGCGGACTCGAGATCGACGAGTTCGCGCCGCTACTCTCGTTTTTCTTCAACTCCCACAACTCCATCTTCGAAGAGATCGCAAAATTTCGGGCCTCACGTCGCATCTATGCCCGCATAATGGACGAACGATACGACGCAGAACAACCTGAATCGAAACGGCTGAAATTCCACACACAGACGGCGGGCCAGTCGCTGACCGCCCAGCAGCCCCTGAACAATATCGTCCGCGTCACCATTCAGGCGCTGGGCGGCGTCCTCGGCGGAACCCAGTCGCTGCACACCAACAGCTTCGATGAGGCACTGGCGCTTCCGAGCGAGAAGGCGGTCCGCGTCGCCCTGCGGACGCAGCAGATCATCGCCGACGAATCCGGCGCAGCCGACATCGTCGATCCGATGGGCGGCAGCTTCGCGATCGAGAAACTCACGAACGAGATGGAAGCCGAAATACTGTCGTACATTGAGGAGATCGAGGAGATCGGCAACGGCTCGATCCGTGACGGAGTTCTCGCCGGCATCGACCAGGGGTACTTCCAGCGCGAGATCGGTGCGGCGAGTTACGAGTACCAACAGCGCGTCGAACACGGCGAGGAAGTCGTCGTCGGCGTCAACAAGTTCACCATCGAGGAGGACACCTCGCCGGATACCCTCCAGATCGACGAAACGACTCGTGAGCGTCAACTCGACCGGCTCGAGCGTGTCAAAGACGAACGCAACAACGAGGAAGTCGACGCGACGCTGTCGGCGCTGTCTGACGCCATCGAAAACGAGGAAAACGTCATGCCGTACATCGTTGACGCGGTGAAAGCGTACGTCTCGATGGGCGAAATCATGCAGGTGTTCGAGGATCACCACGGTGCGTATCAGGAGGAACTCTCACCCGTCTGAGTGAGTCGACGACGCTAATTCGTCGAGCCCCCTCTGTGTACGACTCTCATTCGAGGATTGATACTTCTGAGAGGTGTCTCCACCGTTCGGCATCTCGTCGACTTCGCCTTTCTCGTGGTCGAACTCACTGTAGAAGGTATTTTTGAGGTCGTTCGCGTCGGGACTTATTTGATATGGCTGGTACTTTAATTAAATATAAAGTGGTACATCCCCTCGGATATCTCCCTTAGTGTAATTGCTCTGAGAATAGTAGAAGTAACCTCTTCACCAGATTTGGAGAAGGTACCGTCGAGACGATCGAACTCCACTTTCATTTTCGAATGTCTACTGGGTTTCGTCCGGCATTCCGATAGTATGATACGGTAATACGTGAAACACGGACCTATGAGTGCTGGCAGCGATCAGCAAAGTATTCGGTGTATGGTTGCGAAAGTCGGGCTCGACGGTCACGACCGCGGAGCACACGTTATTGCACGCGCCTTTCGTGACGCCGGGTTCGAAGTCATCTACTCCGGACTGCACAAAGCACCCGAAGAGATCGTCCAGGCTGCCGTCCAAGAAGACGTCGATGTCCTCGGAGTCTCTATTCTCTCGGGCGCTCACGACACGCTCGTTCCAAAGATCATGGACGGCCTCGAGGAGTACGGGGCAATGGAGGACACGCTCGTCCTCGTCGGCGGCGTGATCCCCGAAGAGGACCGCGCCGAACTCGAGGCAGCGGGCATTTCGGCAATCTTCGGCCCCGGGACATCGGTCGAGGAGACGATCGAGTTCGTTCGCGAGAACACATCTGAGTGATGAGTACCGACGAGGCTCTGCTCGCAGGCGAACATCGCGCTGGCTCGAGTCATTTCGAATATCAAGAACCGCTCGCTGGGCTACCGGAAGCTCATCTCAGAGCTATCTGCCCACATGGACGGCGTCGTCGCGAGGTCCCACTGATAAAAAATTGTCATAATGGGAGAGAATAGAATTGTGCTTTCAATACAATTAGTATGGACTCGAAGCAATTCCTGATGTCGCAGTCTTTGGACCACGTGGTACCGATCCACCCGCTGCGTTTGTGCGTGAATTAGCCGAGAAACACGATCTCTCCGAAGCCGAGTTTCTCGTCGGTGGCTATAGGTATCTGACTGCCCTCTTTCGGCTAGGGGTGAGCGGTTGACCTAACTATAACGAATGAAACCGGAATGAAAAGTGGTTTTAAACTTCTACAATGCGATTGACCGCCCCCATAACTCGCAGGTTGATAGTCAAACCAGCATCAGTATTATATTTGGCCATTTCATACAATACTGCAATATATAACGACTGAAATGATAACTCCGTTGACTCGAGTGCGAGACGGACGAATGTGCCCGACCGTTCGGCACTGTTTCGTTAAGCATGAAAAGTGAGGCGGTACGATTTTGTGGTGCTCTATGCCAAAAATCCCCGCCTCAGTGGGAGTAGCGACTGGAGCGATTTGAGTTTTGTGGAGCGAGAGCAGACACCGCGCCAACTGATAGAGCTCGGTATTCGACTTCACCTTGCTGATCTATCGCTTTCGAATACAATTCAAAGATTATATATTTTTGGTGTCGAATGGAGTCGCAAGGCGGTCCACGATTGGGTTCACAAGTGCGATCTACAGCCGGCAGAGGATGAGAAGCCGAATCACGTCGCGCTCGACGAGACAGTGATTCAACTCGACGAACATCGGTATTGGCTGTACACTGCTGTTAATCCAGAAACAAACAAAGTCCCCAATATCCGGCTGTATTCGACGACTACGACCGCGTTGACAGAATGGTTCCTGCAGGAACTCACTGAGAAACATGACCTCGACGATGCCGTGTTTCTCGTCGATGGAGCAAAACATCTCCAGACTGCACTCCGCCGATCCGGGCTCCGATTTCGATACAAAAAATATGGAAATCGGAACGCTGTTTAACATATCTGTAATAATGTAAAAAGACTCACCTCTTTACTCTCAAGCTAGTTTTATTATGGACAAACGTCAACATCCGAATCGTGGCTCCAAACCTTCGCCGTCTGGCACAATGCTACAAACTAAACACGAACCGTCACGGCGTTCGAGTGTTCGATTCATGACGCTTGCCGTTACCCTCGGTACAGGTGCGTGCGTAGAGGTTGATGTTACGTGCTCTTTCCAAAGGCTGCGTTCAATTGGTCTCGCATAAACCCTCGTCGGACTCGACGAGAACGCGAGTCAGACAGGTAATTTTCTATTACCACCCGAGGATCGTTACTACCCTGCTCTGCAGCGATTTCGTCGACGCCTTCGAGAACGCCTTCGAGGACTGCTATATAGGTATCGTACCAGAACCGACGACAGAGCTGCGGACTCGGGCGCTCATCTTCAATCCGTTCGGGGAGACCTGCCTTCGATGCAAGATTCTGGAACCAATTACGGATTGTATCACGTGTATGCTGCGATATGGTTCTCCCAAACAGTAGTTGAGACTGATCGTCTTAATGCATACGATGGGGATTCAGGAGGTTTCTCCCTGATGCCGTTATGCGGGGAATTCGGAGGGATTGCTATCGCTATCGTGTTCCTCTGGTATGGTAGTTAGTCCTGATGGCACTTGAAGATTCCAACAGAAGCACTCTATTGGTCCGTTGAGGATACTGCTTCGAGTGGCCATCGGGGAGTGCGCGTTCGCTCTTCTTCGACATATCCTAAACGAAACAGATGTTGAGGGATCTCCTCTCCAGTGTCAGCCCTAGCAGCGAGTTTTGTTCGCATTTCTGGCCGTTCCAAGATCTGACTCATTGGATGGACGGCGATGTTTTTAGCACTCGCGAGAAGTGCGAGTCGTTCGAAGACCTGGCCGGTCTTGACTCGTGCCGTGGGAGTGTCTGCGTGGGTTGCCAGCAATGCGATGACGGGCGCGCGTTCGATGAGTTTCGAGTTCTTTCGGCCTTCCCGGTCACCGAGATCGAAATGAGAAACAACTGCCTGCCCAATTCGGGCCATGAGCCACGAACTTCCGAGCGCGCCTGTCCCGACCCAGTAGCCCAGTTCTTTCCGATACGCCGAGTCGGCCATCTGTGCCTCGTCCGCATCGGCTTGGAGTTCGCCGATAGAACGCTTTTGCTCGGGGGCATCGATCAGGTACAACGTCACGCCGTCCGCTTCGATTACTCGACGAAACTGTTCTCTCGTTTCCCGAGGGAGTGCTTGGTCTTCGAACAACTGGTGACTCGTATATCGCTCTGTGAGTTCGTCGAACAACTCTGATGGTCGACTGAACGACGGTTCGCTATCAGGTTCGAGTGTGACGGTCGCGACGAGGTCGTCGTCCTCATCGGCACGATACGTGATTTCGTGGCCGATGTCGAAGTGTTCGGCCGCAATACAGAAATTTTCGAGCGCACAGCCAATGCTGATGAATAGCTCTCGCTTGTCTTGGTCGGCGATTTCGAGCCATCGTGTCTCGTTGTAGCTGATTTCGATCGCTTCGTCCCGAATCGCGAACCGCCACGGTTGAGAATTGTGACTCGACGGGGCTAAAATCGCATAGCGGAGCAGGAACTTCGCCTGTTCTTCGAGCGGGGATCCATCCGGAAACTCGTCCTCGGAGACGTTCCAGACTGATTGGGTCAATTCGTCTGCGTCCATACCGGAGATACGTGCCCCACTATTTCAAATTCGACGCCACCAGCCCATTTGTCAGGTCAGCATAGAGCACTCGAGAACCCGATGAGCCCCGGCCCGTAGCGAAGAGCCTCTCGCGCTGATCGAGTAAACCTGCTGTTGGAACTGACTACTACCCGAGGTCCAGCCCAGCTATTAATCCGAATCGACGCGGTTCTAACCTTTTATCTGGAATTGAATGTATGGTTCGGACCCTCTACGCAACCGTAGCGGTCCTCGTCGTTCTGGCGGGCTGTGGAGCGCTTCCCGGGGGCGGATCACCCGATGTGCCACAGCATACCGTTTTGATCGGGATCTCGAACAATCACGACGAGAGCCACGTCGTCAGGGTGAGCACGATTCCCCCAAAGGTCGAGGGTCTCGAGGTCACATACGAGAACGGCTCGACTCACCGCTTCGATGTGTCGTCGTTCGACGCCCTCCCCCGGGATGGATTGAGAAACGCGACTGCTATCGCCACGACGGACTCTACGGGGCTGACGAGAGAGCTCACGGTGGGACTGGCAGAAGGCGTGGGTACGACACTCGAAGACGTTCCCGCGAACGTGATGGTGGTGTACTTCGTACTCCAGAATAATGACCACCAGACGGTTCGGGGCGCCGGCGTGGCTCGGTGTTCGTCTGATACCGCCACCACCGACCTCGAGATCGTTATCCGCCCCGACGGGTCGCTTCATTCCTCGGTCACGTGCAGTGACGATTCCAGCTAGGTCGAGGTGTCAGCGGGCCTCTTGACGACCGGCAGGGTTCCGGGAGGTGTCGTATCCCAACTGCCCACGAGTGGCGACGATAAGCACGATGGCAACGACCCAGACAGCGATGTCGACGGCGATCAGCACCGTCATGAAGCTCTCGCCGGTGATCGCCTCGATCGGAAGCGGGACGAGCGTGCTGTTGGCCGTGTTGATCCCAGCGTGCAGGAGTAGAGCGAGCAGGACGCTCTCGGTTCCGTTGTAGATCCACGTCAGGAGGAACGCGAAGCCCACGATATTGATGATGCGAAGGATGATCCCGGGGATCTCCTCGACGAGCCATGCGAAACTGTAGACAGCGTTCGGATCCGCGACCAGCTGAGGAAGGTGCCAGAACGCCCAGACGACACCTAGAATGAGCGTGGCCGGGATCGGCGCGTACCGTTCCTCGAGCCTCGGGAGGGCGAACCCTCGCCAGCCCGGTTCCTCGTTTCCCCCGCCGATTAGCGCGACGAACACGTACGATCCGAAAACGAGAGAAAGCCGTCCCGAGAGTACTGTGGGGTCGACGGTAGTGCCGAGGAGGGTGATAGCTACGCTCGCCAGGCCAACGACGAGCAACGGGAGGACGAATGCAGCGAGATACCATCGCGGTGCGACCCGCCAGCGGACGATCTGTCGAGCCCACGCCCGGACGGACTCGCTGTCGAGCCACGTCACCACCGCGCCGGCGAGAGCGGGGCCGAATCCCCCGGCGACAAAACTGAGCGTCCGAATCGGTTCCGCCATCCCGATGACGGCCGGGAGCCACCCGATCCAGGAGAACGCGTACGCCAGGACGAAGAACGTTGCAACGGGGCGAGCATCCACTACACCCCGAATCCATTGCTGGTTCATGGGTCGATGCTCCGGCGATCGATCAGTGTCGTGGTAATCATGTCAGTGTTGTGTTCCTCTACAGGGGCAGTACGCGGAGCAGATACAGCTGCCAGGCTACCAGTATCGCGAGGAGCGTCGCTCCCGTGTAGTGAACTCTGAGTGCCCTGTTCCAGTAGCCGTCACGCCAGACAACCCCGGTCGCGATGACCGCACCGGCCGTGCCTACGAGTGCGACATAGCGGAGTCGCTTCCCGGCTTGGAGGGCGATTGATGGCGAGGCGACCTCCGCGTTGAGATTGATCCACGCGAGCAGGAAGATCACCAGCACCACCAGCCACAGGAGACCCACTCTTCGGGAAGTCAGCTGGGTCGTCGGCGGTATCGTCGTCGCGTTCGGTGTCGCGATTCTCATCGAGGCCATAGGTGCTGTTCTGGGTGCCGAAGGGGCAACGAACTTCGCCACGGCAGCAGCCGTCGGGAACCCGGTGTTGGTCTATGGACTGCTACTAGTCGGCAATATCGTGTTCATCGGCCCGGCCGAAGAACTCCTATTCCGCGGCGTAATCCAGGGACGCTTACGCGAGAGTTTCGGTCCAGCTCTCGCTATCGGCATCACCTCGCTGGGATTCGCCCTCAGCCACGTTCCCAGCTACTGGATCGGCGGCTCCGACCTCTTCACCCTCGGCGTTCTATTTGCCCTGCTCGGAATCGCTGCTGGGGGACTCATCCTCGGGACGATCTACGAGCGGACGCAGAACTTGATCGTGGTCGCCCTGATCCATGGACTCATCAATGCAGTCGGTGTCGGCATCACCCTCGTCATGCTGTTGTGACGGCCACTGCCGCCCAAAAAACGAAGGGAGGCATCTTCGCCATTGATCGACCAGGTACACGTCTTCGAGCGACTCCAGAGTGCAGTCCTGAACGGGTTCTACTGATGGATCGTTATCATGAGGAAGGTCCGGCGACTGCTGAGCAATCTTCGAGTCGCTGTATTACTCCGGTAACGTTGAACACGACCGTCGGTTCTCGGCGAAGAGGAATCTGAAGAACGTTCATGTTGAACTGGTAACACTATCTCAGTATGGTCCCCAATATCCGCAGACGAATCAGTGAGCATCCCGTGGCGACGTTCTTCGTCCTCACGTACGCCCTCTCTTGGACCGCATGGTCTCCACTGGTCTTTGCGGAGTGGTGGGCGACGTGGTCACCCCTGCTCTTGACAGGTGACATCCGGACGATGCTCTTCATCATGATCGGGGGGTTCGGCCCGCTCGTCGCTGCAGCCCTCGTCACACGGGCCGTCGGTGACAGCGTTCGCGAATGGGCAGGCCAGCTCCTCCGGTGGAATGTGTCTGTTCGTTACTGGGCGTTCGCGTTGCTCTTCCCCGCCGTCGCTATCGTCACCGCGAGTGTCGGTCATATTCTCATCTTCGACGGGCAGTTCGCTCCCGAATCGGTGAGCACGTTGCTGCTCTATCCGGTCCTGTTCGCTCAGGTGTTCCTAGTCGGCGGTGGCAACGAGGAACTGGGTTGGCGTGGGTTTGCCCTCCCGCGACTTCAGCGATCGTATTCTGCGCTCGTCGCGAGCCTCCTCATCGGCGTGGGCTGGTTTGCCTGGCACCTGCCTCTGTTCGTAGTCGCGGGGTCCTCACAGACCGGCGTCCCGGTGTACTACTACGCCCTGGCAGTCGTTGCCCTCTCGGTCGTGTTCACGTGGCTCTACAACGAGACCGGCGGGAGCGTCCTGCTGACGATGGTGCTCCACGCGTTGGTGAACACTGGCGGTATCCTCTACCTTGCTGGTGGTGGCGCTGCGCTCCAGACCGAACTACCGAACGCGCTTTACGCCGCCGTTTTCCTCCTCGCCGCGCTGGCTATCGTCGCAGCCTACGGCCCCGAGCGTCTCGCCGACGTGGAGGTCCCGACCAGTCCGTCCGGAAGCCAGCGGTAACGTCCAAATCAGCTACGAGCGTCCCGATTCCACGAGCAGTGGGGTGGACACCAGCGGATGAGGCAGTGTGAGTCCGGCCAGCACCACGCGACCGATCTACGCGTCGGACGGAAGCGGCGGGTGAGGCACTTCGTCGGCGGTCGTCATAGTCTCCGCTCCCCAGATTGCGACTATCACCCCAACGAGCACGAACCAGAGCCCGTAGTAGAGGGAGTCGGGGACTACGATGATTTCGGCGGTGAAGTTCACCCACCCGTGCAGGACGATGATGCCGAGGATGCTGCGTTCCGTGTTATTGTAGATCCACGTGAACGCGAACGAGAGCGCGACTATCCCGGCCATGAACAGCCAGAAACCCGTGGTCGCGAACCCGACCGCGTCGTGTTGGAACGACCCCTGGATAAAGAAAAGTGGGAGGTGCCAGAGTGCCCAGACGACCCCTAGGATCAAGCTCGCGCTCAACGCAGACCACTTCAGTTGCAGCCGGTCAAGCGCGTATCCTCGCCACCCCAGCTCTTCGAGGATCGGCGGCAGGGTCGCGAAGAACAACGCCGGGAGGATAGCGAGGGGGTTCACGCCGAATTCGGTGACGCCTTCGCCCCACGCCAGCCCGGCTCCGCCGAGGAGGAGATCCGCGAGGCCGGCGAGAACGCTGATACCTAGGGGTACTAGCAGGATCACCACGAGCCATCGGAGTCCGACGCGCCGGGGATTGACAACGCGGTTCCAGAAGTCACTCCGTCCGCGTTCGTCGTAGACAAGGTAGACAAACGCGATACCGGCCACGCCGGGGACGGCGAGGCCGACGAGGAGCAACACGAGCCCGACGGCGCTGTCGAACCGCAGACCCAGAGCGATGGCCGGCAGCCAGAAGAGCCACGTTCCTCCTACCGCGACGGCGAGATACACCCACCAACGTCCGATACCATCGGATGCATTCTCGATATCGCCCTTTGAACGTCCGTGCGAGGTCGACTCATCCATATCAATGTGTACGCGTGATGATGGGGTAAACTTGCAGGGCGGTTCTCGGCGGACAGGACAAACGAATCAGTAGATGCTACACACTTCCTCTACACTGGACCGTCGGACCGGTTCGTAGTCCTCTGACTTTCTTAATCGACATGGGCAATGTGTCCAGTAACCCTTGTCTAGCACTTATCCGATCAACTCCCTCGTCGCTGGTCACTACCACGGTTCGAGTGATCCACCTAACGTCACTTTGTCGACCGCCACGTATCGATCGTGGACGACGCACACGGCAGTAGCAAGCAATCCGGCACCGATTCCGGCGATGCCGACCGGGCCGACGAGGAGGGCGCCCGCGCCAGTGAGGTAGACCAGAGAAAGCGACGCCACGGCGTTGAACGAACCGTGGAGTAGCGTCGCGGCGAGCACCGACTTCGCACGGACGGTCAGGTAGGTGAACAGCGGGGAGGCGGCGACCGTCCAACCGGTCATCACCACGATCCCTGCGACCGGCGCGTCGGGGAAGTTGTGCCCTTGGACGATCAGCGGTGCGTGCCAGATATCCCAGACAGCGCCTGTCAGAAGCGATAGCCGCCAGAAGCCGAGCGGCGAGAGCTCTCGCAGGAACAGTCCCCGCCACCCGAGTTCTTCACCGAGGGCCGCGACGGCGTTGATGGTCAACCCTGCGACGAGCCCCTGACCGACGAGGAAGACGACCGGCGGCACCGGCAGTCCCTCGAGTACCGCAAGCGAGGCCTCGACCTGCTCTTCTGGGAGGCCGAGGCCGCGTAGGAACGCCCCGTAGTCCGTCGTGAACGAGACGTCCGGCAAGACGATTCCGATACCGATCGTCAGCGCGAGGAGGCCGACCGGCGTCAGCCAGGCCAGTCCGACCCACTGGAGTCGTCCCCTGCGGAGTCCACATCCTGCCCGGATCGACTCGCCGTCCCACCGCTGAATCAGTATCGCGGCGATGGCTGGCGCCCACATATAGACGACGACCACGAGGATCGTGCCACTGAGACTCCCCAGGTCAACACCGACAACGGCGAACACTATGGCTCCCGCCCACGAGATTCCGAACGCAAGTGCGAGAAATGCGAGAACTTTGCGCACCCTGACTTTCCCGGATGGTCTCGATGACGACGTCTGTAAAGTATCATACATCCGACCGAACTTTCAGCGTGCCGGTTTCTCGCCAGCCTGAAACGGCCTGTCCATTTCTTCAGGTGCCAGGTCCTACATTACCTCAAGTGATCTGACTATGGCGACGTTTCTCCATCGATCCCGGACCCTTGCCCGTTCGATGCGACCGTGGGGATTCCCCCTCATCTACCTTGGGTGGGCGTTCCTGTTCTGGAGTCCGATCTTTGGCTCCAAGGAGTCGGTCTGGACGGGGATGAACCTGGTGCTCTTCCTCGTGGGTGGTGCGAGCCCACTAATCGCTGGCGTGACGATGGCCTGGCTCACGGGCGGCACAGAACGCGTTCGCGATATCGGTCGACGACTGGTCGACATCCGGCGGATCACCCCGAAGTGGTGGCTGGTCGTTCTCCTGTTCTGGCCGGTCTTCGACCTCCTCACGGCTGGGGCGGCTTTCGCCCTCGGCGTGACGGACCGTCCCATCGACGTCGGCACGGACGTCCTGGCCGACCTCGGGGCGTTCGGGTTCCTGGTGCTGCTCTCGTTCGTTCTCCCAGCAGTTGAGGAGGTCGGCCTGCGTGGCTACTACCTCGACGCGTTACAGGAGCGGTTCAGCCCGACAATCGCCGGCCTCCTCAACGGGGGAACCTGGGCCGTCTGGCACGCGCCCTTCGTCTACTTTCCGGGCTACTACGCCAACACGACGTTCGATCCGGCGCTCTGGTGGTGGCTGCCGTCAATCGTCCTGCAGACGCTGATCTTCGTATGGGTGTACAACAACACGAACCGGAGTATCCTGGCGATCCTCGTCATCCACGGAATGATGAACCTGACCGGCGAGCTCCTGGGGCTCGCCCCCGAGCTGTTCCCGTTCCAGCTCCCGTTCCTCGTGCTGATTGCGGCCGCTCTCGTCGTGAACTGGCGACGCGGCACTGACGCTCGGCCGAAGGGCGTCGCAGGTGCTCCGTGATGTCTCGAGGACAGAACCGCTAGTTGGCCCTCGCGCTCGTGGCGATCGCCGCTGCGCTGGTGGTCAACTCGCTCCTCGGGCAGCTCGCAATGGGCGTCGTCACGCATCCGTTCTCGGAAACGGTCGTGAACCAGACCATCGGTTTGGAGGCAGTCTCACTCTTCCTCGTCCTGTGGAGTCTCGGGACGGTCTAGTTCGCCCATAGTCCTCGTGCAGCTCGTATTAGGCTGCTGAGCGAGAATCACGATCTCGGTCGGTGTCTTCCCGCAGAGGTTGCGTACGCCCGAACACGATGCCGATAAGGAGAAACGCGACTGGAGCGACGACAGCGTATCCAACAACGCCGATGTTCCGGACCTGCATGTCCGCGAGCGGCACGCCGATCAGGCCTGCGAGACTCAATAGACCACTCACGAGCAGGAGGATCCGCAACCATCTCTCCAGCCGACTCCCTCCTCTGAAGACGGGTACAGCAAAGAGAATCGAGAGGGCGAAGAACCAGTCCCACGCGAGGATATCAAGCGCGTAGACTATCGATGGCCACTCGAACGAGACGACCAACGGAACCCACGATAGTCCAGTCGCTTCCAGTCGAGGACCCACAGTGAGCCCGACGAAGTGGACGCTGGTCGTAATCGTCGCTAACACGATCATGAAGACGAGCGCGATTAGGCTATACACCTTGACTGCAGGGCGTGCATACGCGTGAACCGTGACCATGGTGACGACGTACAATGCCGCTAACGGAATGATGAGCAGCCTCATGATCGTGATGTATGGATCTCCGATCGGGTCCTGAGGCGACTCTAGCGAGAGAAATCCGAGAGCGGTAACGAGTGCGTATACCACTCCAAGGACGAATACGCTCCAGGCGGCGGCTCTCCCGATTGTGCGATGCTGGGGTGTGAAACCTGGATGAGTACTCAAGCTACTGTTCATCAGTCTATCATGGCTTCGTCGTACCATAACGGTTGTTCGGACGGAACAGTTGCGTCTCTCTTGAGCGATACACGGGCTGTAGAAGGTGGTGAGCTACTGAATGGTTCACTGTTCGGGTGATACACCCCACGTAAGGGAACTGTTCGGGACTCCGAACTCCGGAGACACGAGTCCATTGACCCTCGACGATGGGTATCCTTTAGATGAAAGCCGCCGAAGGGCAACCATGCGGCCGGCTCGTGTTCTCGACTATGTTACTGGTACGATCATTGCCCTCCTCGTCGTCTTGTTTGCCAGCGTCACCTGGCGCCAGCGTGAGACTGACCGTCGGGTGGATGAACTTCGGCGTCCCGCGAACACCGAACGCAAGGGGGTGTTCACGACAGATGATCTGGAAGGCCTTCCTACCCCTGTCCGAGCATACTTCGAAAACACCCTCCAAGAGGGACAACCGTATGTCGATTTAGTACGCTTGACACAGGACGGCAAACTGCGCCTCGGCGGTGCGTCGTCGTCATGGAAACCGTTCACAGCGACACAGCATGTCACGGTCGATCCACAGGGGTTTTTCTGGAACGCTTCGATATCGCTCGTCCCGTTCGTATCGCTTCACATCCGCGACCTCTTTCGGGGCGGTGACGGTTCTGCGGAGGTCTCTCTGTACGGTGTCGTCCCCCTCGATAGAGCTGGGTCGAGCCGGGAACTGAACGAGGCGGAGCTGGTTCGATATCTCGCCGAGGCCGTCTGGTATCCGACAGCGCTGCTCCCCAGCGAAGGCGTCCAGTGGGAGCCCGTCGACGCTCAGACGGCGAAGGCGACTATCCATCACGGTGACGTGTCTGCCTCACTCACCTTCTCGTTCAACGAGGACAACGAAGTGACGCGAGTACACACTGAGAAACGGTATCGACGGGTCGACGGCGAATTCGAGCCGACACCGTGGTCCGGGTACTGGAACGACTACCAGACACGGAACGGGGTACGCATTCCGATGGAAGGCGAAGTCGTCTGGCACCTCCCAGAAGGGGATTTCGAGGCGTGGCAGGGACAGATCACGGAAATCCGCTACGATGAGTAGTGACCGTCGTCGTGAGGTTCACCTTCTCGGATGGCGGTAATCGAGTATAACGGTTTTTGTCGCTCTTGACCTATTGTTCAGCATGACGCGGCATCCTCCTCCGGATGAATTTACACGAGAGCCGGACGACGAGACGGCGTTGGCCATCGAAGCGAGGGGTCTGACCAAGCGGTTCGGTGATCACACCGCGGTTGACCACCTCGACCTCGCGATTCCGCAGGGACACGTTTACGGATTCCTCGGCCCGAACGGAGCCGGCAAGACGACTACGATGCGGATGTTGACGACACTGATGTCCCCGACGGAGGGAACCGCGACGATCATGGGGACGCCACTTACCGATCGCGAATCCGTCACCCACCACATCGGGTATCTTCCGGAGGAACCGCCACTCTACGAGGAACTCACGGGACGTGAGCAGCTCTCGTACGTCGCCTTTCTCCACGATACCCCCGATGACGCCGCTGCTAACCGAATCGAAGAACTCCTTGCCCGTCTGGACATGACCGACGACGCCGACCGGCGAATTTCGACCTATTCCAAGGGGATGCGCCAGAAGATCGGACTGATCCAAGCGCTCCTTCACGAGCCGGCAGTCCTCTTTCTGGACGAACCGACCAGTGGACTCGATCCACGGGCTGCTCGGACTGTCCTCGATGTTCTCGCTGAACTCGTCGACGAGGAGACTACCATCTTCCTGTCGACGCACATCCTCTCAGTCGTCGACGAACTCGCGGACTCTATTGGCGTCCTCCACGAGGGGCTGTTGGTGGCTGAAGGGTCGCCGGCTGATCTCAAGCGCCGTGCCGAGACGGGTGAGGAACGCACCCTCGAACAGGCGTTCCTCGAAGTGACTGCTGACCACGAGGAAGAGGAGGTGGAAGAGTCAGCTGAGGTCACGACATGAGTACGCTTGGACGCGATATGAGACACGGTCTCGGTATCGCATGGATCGAATTCCGGCGCTCTGTCCGGAAGTCGTTCGGCACCCGCAAGCGACAGCTGACGGTGCTCGGATTCCTCGCGCTCTTCTCACCGCTCGTGGTTTTCTGGGGTCGAATCGCATATTCGGCCGGCCAAGACGCTTCCGGGCAGGGGAGTCTTCCGCTCGATGTTCTCGGCATCCAAGTGACACTGCTCGTACTCGTGTTCGTCGTCATGGGGGCCTTACGTGTCGTTCAGCAAGGGCGGCCGGAGGGTGCCGAACTCCTGTTGACCGCCACGAGTCCGCGAGCGGTTCTCGTTGGGCTGGCGATCCACTCGACGATTCAGCTCGTGGGGTTCGTGTTGCTCCCGACGCTGTTGTTCGCCGGTGGCTTCGCGCTCGGCGCGGGCATGCCATCCGTCCTCCTGACTACCGTGCTAGCCGTGCTCCCACTCTTCACGGCGGTGTCGATACTGGGGACGGTGGTGGGCCAGCTGGTCGTACTGGGATTGCTCGAGAGCCGGGTGCTCCGGACAGCCAGTCGCGTCCTTGGACTCGTCCTTCTCTTGGTATTGATGGCGTTGAGTTACGCCGCAATGGCGCCCGTAATGGGTGTCTCAGAACCACTCGCTCCCCTGGCTATCGTGGCACTACCCGCTATCCAGTACCTCGCGTTCGTGTTCGTCGGAACGCCATTCGGTCCGGCACTCGACGCGGGCGCGTTCCTCGTTGGAGGGGGCGTCGTCGCGAGTGTCCCAGTTCTATTCGCAGTGGCGATTCGGTTGGCCCCCCGCCTCTGGTTCGCCGACGCGACCCCGGCCGGCCTGATGCAGCGCGACACGGCGTCCGTCACCGGGACGACGCTGGCCGCCGAGGGCGCGACAGGCCGATCCGTACAGGCGTTCCCGCCGCGGCTCGGGCCGCGGCCGCTGGCGGTCGCGCTCGGCCTGTGGATCCGCTGGCTCAGAATCCCCGTTCGCTTCTCTGCACTTTTCCCGCTCGTTATCGTCCTCGTCGCCGCACTCTTCACGGCCGTCGGCGATCCCTCGTCGCTCCCACTCGTCGTCGGTGGCGTCCTCATCTTCGCCGGTGTCTACGTCTCGGGAGCCGTCTTCGGACTGAACCCACTCGGCGAGGCGGCCGACATGCGAATCGTAGAGTTCCTCTCGCCGACGACGCCGCGCACGCTCGTCATCGGACACGTGCTGGCCGGCTTGCTCGTCGGGTCGCCCGTCGGCGTGGCAGGCGCCGCGATACTTGCCGCCGCTATGGACCTCTCGGCACCAACGGCGCTCGCCATCGGGATCCTGACCGTCGTGCTGACGATCGCGAGCGGCGGTGCCGCGGTCGGAATTGGTTCGGTCCTCACGTCAACGGACGCCCAGCAGACCTACCGGGGCTACGAGGTGGCGACGCCGAGTCAGTGGGCTCTGGTCGCGTACATGGTCACCGCCGTGCTCCTCGTCGTCGCCGCGATGGGAGCGGTACTCGTGCTCCTCTCCAGCGACACCGGAACCGGGTCGTCCCTGTTCGTCGCTGCCTCCGGGCTCGCCGCCGTGATTCTACTGTCCGTCGGATACGCTGGCTTCCGCGTCGCTGTCGGTCGGTTCGGTGCGCTACCGTACCGAGACGCGGACGACGACGGCGCGGTTTCCCAGTCGCCAGGGGCGGACGGTTCGGCGTCAACGGACACGCTGCAGGCCCCCAATTTCACACGCACCCAGCAGGTCAGAGGACTCGTCCTCCTTGGAGCGTTCGTCGTCATCCGGGCACTCTTGGCCCGCGCCTGGGACCGGTACTTCCCCGGCGGCTACAGCACGGACCCGCTCTTCCTCGCGTTCCTCGGGGGGACATTTCTCCTTCTCTCGATCGGCCTGGTCTACCTCGGCTTCACGCGCTGGGTGGGTGTCGACCTCCTGCGGTGGTGGTTCGACCGGCAGCAACTCCGCGGCGACCTCCGTTGGGGAGTCGCCGGTATCGTACTCGTGCTTGCCGCCACCCTTGGCGGGACCTTTTTCCTCACCGCGGCCTTCCCCGGAATTGTACCTGTGGGGGAGGCCGGTGCCGCTCCTTCCCCGACTGTGACGGCGGGAGCAGCGAGCGGCTTCGTAGTGAACCTGCTGCTCGGGTGGTTCTTCGGGTTCGCGATCGCCGCCTTCCAGGAGGAGACGCTGTTCCGCGGATTCCTTCAGGGGCTCCTCCAGGAGCGATACGGACGAATCGTCGCGATCGTCGGACAGGCGGCTATCTTCACCCTTGTACACCTCGGGTATTACCCGGTCTCCGCGTGGCCGCTGCTCCTCGTCGTGTTCCTCGTCGGTATCGTCACTGGATGGCTCGTTGACCGGCGGGGCACGCTCCTCTCCGCCGGCATCGCTCACGGGTTCGTCGGATGAGATGAGGAATCGCTACCAGAGCGCAGTCTCGGCCACCGGTTCTCGAATCGGCTAAAATCGACCTTGGACTATGACGAGGAAACACGGACACACAGCGTATTTTGACCTCCGTACTGTCGGATTCACACTGGACGCGGCGTTCATCTTCACGAGCAGCCTACTCGCCGCCGTCGTCCACTATCTCGTCAACGCCTTGGAGTTCGTCGTCCATGATGGGTTGGGCCTGCCGAACCCGGTGTGGGGCGACGTCTGGGTGATTCACCACCCCGTGGACGACGAAACCGGCCGGCAGCCCCCGTTTTAATCGACGTTCACGCTGTAGTTCCCTGAGAGCGTACGAAATGAGGCGAATGAGTGTTCAGGATTCTCGACTCGCGTCACGACGGTCCCGTCGAGGACAACTGTTAGCGTCTGGTAGTCACCGGGAAGCGAGAGGAGTGCGTCGAACTCGGTCCGCGGTGTACAGCCCTCCGGGGCCTGTCCCTTCGTCTCGTCGCCGGACACGACTGAGACGGTGAAGCGGTACTGCCCCGGACTCGACTCCGTGAGATTCGCTCGCGTGGTCACGTCGGTCTCGTCGTGCGTGAACGTGAGGTTGAGTGGCAACGTCCGCGTCTCTCCGCTAGGGACCTGTCCGACCCAGCCGCCGGTCGCGGGGTCGCTCACACAGCCGGTCCCGGCCGAGGTCGAGAACGACGGCGAGGAAACCGTCTGGGCCGGAACGAGAGCAGTACCGGCCCCCGCCCCTACTGCCGCTCCGACGAGCAGACCGACGACGAGCCCGACGGCGAGAGCGAGCCTAGTGTCCATGCGTGGACAGTACTCGTCATCGCGGTAAATAGGGCTGGGCAACGAGTCTTGACGGAGACGCCACCAGGCGGGGCGTCCCGCCGAGTGGCTCGTTCAGTTCTCGTCGACGTTCCTGTACCCGTCTTCGAACTGCTCGGCGAGTTCTTTCTACGAAAATACACTGCTGGAAAAGGTCACCTGACGAAAATTAGAGATCACGGGTCGCGGGATTAGCCCCGATAGCGGCCGCTTCCGACTTCCAGTTCACCCCGCACGAAGTACCAGCCGCGCCCCGGCCCCAACAGTTCTGTGTGGGCCCACTCCCGGTACTCGTTGCCCGTCCACTCGCCGGCGATCCACTCGTTGCGGCCGGTGAGTTGCGCGGAGACGTACACCGTCGTGTCCTCGGGTGCCCCGTAGGTGGCGTACACGCGGGTGTCGTACTCGAAGCAGCGGTGGCGTTCCTGTTGACCATACATGCACTCCACCTGCGTGTGGTTGAACTGCGGAGTGAGGAGTGGCTCCGTTCCGAACGGCTCGGATGAGTGGAACGAATCCGAGCGTTGCCCCAATCACGCCACCGATTGCTCCGTTCCGGAGAGTCTTGCGCGTCAGCAGGGGCATACGGGATGTGAGACTATGTAATTACAAAAAATTGGTCCGTAATGCAACCAGGCCATCGAACGGTCGTTCGTTCGAACCGTAACCCGACCGTCCGCGCCGTTATGCGGGAGCTGCGCCCGCTTCGCTAGGTATGGATCGACGGACGAGCAGGCGTTCCATTCCGACGAGGATGACTAGAGTGACGAGAGCAGTCACCAAGAGCGGCACGAGTGGTTGCTGGTACGTTCCGAGTTGCCCCGCGTCCGCAAGCGACGAGACGATACCGAACAGCGCCATGAAGTTGTGGAAGATGAGCGCGCCGTAAAACGATCCGCCCACGAAGTAGATCAGGCCCGTGCCAACACCAACGACCGTGAGGAGGCCGACCATTTCGATCGAATTGAACGGCGGGCTATGTGCAAAGTGGTACACCCCGAAGAGAACACTCGAAAGTACGAGCGCACTCCCGCGTGCGAGGTACCGGTTCAGCCCATGGGAGCGCAAGAACGCCGCAACACTTCCCCCAACGACGACCCAGCAGACGACGACCTCGGCGATCGAGACCGGAAGCACCTGCGCAAACACGTTCATGACCACGACGGGGTCAGTTGTTGGCGGCTGCTGAAGCGCGTAGAGAGCGAATCCAACAACCCCTGCGAGGAGGACAGCCACGAGGGTACGGGGAATCGAGCGGAAGCCGAGCGCTGTCCGAGAGGTGAACTCGGAGTCGACGAATTCCCGGACGAGGAGCAGGGCGAGAATTGTCCCGACAAAGACGTTGGCGACCCCTGTGTACACGAGACGGTCCGTCACTGCTTCGGGGCGGAGGAGGGTTTGAATACGGCCTTCCAGCAGCCATGTGATCGCCGTCCACGTGGCGTACGTGCCGAGGGCGACGAGCGCTTTCCCGAACGGAGAGAGTCCACGGATAAGGGGCAGTTTCAGTGCTTTTCTGGCCGATCGAATAATCGAGGACATGTTCATATATTGCTGAGCATAACCATAGCAATTTAGTATGGTTCTCGTCGGAGAGGAACTACGCTGTGACGCGAACACGAGGTAGCCGAGGTTCCGGGCGGTCTGTCGTTAATGGTGGGTGAGAAACCTCATTTAGTCAATATTTTCCTGATACCTCCGATGATCAGTCGGTTCAGGGATCGGGTCGCACTGACGAGGGTGATGAAAAAGACGACCAGCAGTACGAATTCGAGGAGCACGTATGCTCGGGGGGACGACCGCGGGCGTGACTGGAAAATTTCCGCTGTGGCGCGTCGGTGCACCAAATGTGAGGGCGACAGCGACGATAGGCCCCAGACGAGCCAGTTCGCTGGCCGCTCGGCGGCGGCCCGTGCCCCGAAGCAGACGTCGACGCCGATGAGTTCGAATCGTTCGATCGACCGGGGTACGCGAAGCTGACGATCGGCGTTTCCGTGCGTCCCTATGGTACCGTTCGGACCCTCATCACCTACGGAGCGCGCACCGCAACGACCGACGAATCGTCCCGGCGGCACTTCAGGCGGCACTGGACGCTCATCGGCCCGTTCGCGGGGTACCTGATTGGAACGGTGCTCGATACCGTCAAAGCTGACCTTGAACGAGCGACGATCGCGGTCGAATAACGGATTATCGTTCCGGATCTTGCGATGGCGCGCTCCATCTCGTTGGTACGACTGCAGCCAGAAGCAGTACTGCCGGGCCGACGATGAACCCGGCCCACGTCACCAGACTCGCCGCGCCTGCAACCGCAAGACCGATCCGCGTTCTGAACCCCAACACGAAATCGTCGCGGAGCGCGAACCGTAGCACCCACCCGCCACACACCACCGGGACGGCGACGAAGGCTGCCGTGACGAGCATTCCCGCCGTAGGCCCGATCGAAGACAGCGCGAGCCCCATCTGGACGAGCGCACTCACGCCAGTCCCGAGAACTAACGCGGCCGCGCCGATCAACCCGTAGCGAATGACTGGACGTGTCCAGCCATCGCGTTGTCGAACGCGAAGCAGTGCGGCACCACCGACAAGCGTGACGAGCCAGGGACCGGCGACGACGAGTGGATGCTGGCCTTCCCAGAGGTGGATTCGAACCAGGTCGAACGGGACGGTTAGGTACTCGGTCGGCGAGAACTCCTCCTCGTAACCGATGGTTACGCCGACCGGACCGCTCGCGTTCCGGGGCGCGTAGACGGCCAGCAGGTACACTCCGTCCTCCTCGACGGTCCGATCGACGCTGACCGTGTGATAGTTCACGGACGGGGTGAACGGCTCGTAGGTCGCTACGTCGGGACGTTCGCCCTCAAACACCGCCGCACCCATTCCTTCCGGAACGGACACCCCACTCGGCACCCGATCGGTCCGGTTCAACGACTCGCTCATCAAGACTACCGAGGGAGTGAACTCACCGCCCGACGGCGTGAAGGCCCCGAATCGCAACCGCTGGCCATCCTCGAGGGTCACTCTGTAGTACTTGGCCTGTCCGCGCTCCAGGCGGTCGTAGAACGACCATGACTTGGCCGCGTCCGGAACCGCGAGTGCTCGCTCGGGGCTCGTGTTGTCGCCGGGAAACGCCGGCACGTGTGCGAGCGCTGGCGTCGCCAGGAAGGCGAGCGCGAGCACGACAATTGCAAACCGGGTGGCGTCCATCTCCAACATCGTACTATTGGTCGTCTAGGGGCATAGGTTCAGCGAGGACGGGTTCACGACTATGTCGTCAGCGCGACTATACTGAGTCAGGGGAAAATCGAATGACCACAGCTCCGGAGAACGACCAGCTCGCATCGGACAACACGGCCTCGACGACGATGGGACGGTGGCGGCGACGAATCGGATGGACGGCGGGAATCGCACTCCTCGTGGCAGCTTACTGGAAGCTCCTTCGTCCGCGGATGCTCAACTGGGGCGCGACGCCGGCAGAGATTGCGAGGCCGTTCCCCGGTGACGATCTGCTCCCAGACCCTGGTGCCGAGTCGACTATGGCGGTCGACTATGGCGGTCGACATCTCCGCACCACCCGACGCCGTCTAGCCGTGGCTCGTCCAGCTCGGGCAGGAACAGGCTGGCTTCTATAGCTACGAGTGGGCCGAGAACCTGGTCGGCGCAGACATCCACAACGTCGACCGAATCATTCCGGAGCTCCAGAAGCTGGAGGAAGGCGATTCGATCCGAATGGCCTGCGAGGACTACTGGTTACAGAGCCCGATCACCTCGATGACCGTCGAACGCGTCGACCCCGGCCGAACGCTCGTTCTCCAGGGACACGACGGCGGGACGTGGACGTTCCATCTCGATCCAATAGACGAGGAGACGACGCGCTTCATCGTCCGCGGACGGAAGCCGAAGAACCGAACAGCCGTCGGGTACGTCGTGCGCTATCTCGCATACGAACTACCGCATTTCGTCATGGAACGAGGAATGATGCTCGGAATAAAGACTCGTGCCGAACGTTGATTCCGAGATGTCCGGGAGGTCTCAGGCGATCGTCCGGAAGTGATCCGGGAGCGAGTAGATTTGGGGAAGCCACATTTTCCGCGAGACGCCGGCACCGTGGACGAAGGCGACCACAGATGCATATGGGGCTTTGGCAGCCGACTCCTGTCATCAGTGGCTATTGTTCACGCGGATGTCAAACGTGTTCACGGGACGAGCAGCCGTCATCACCAGTTATGACGCAGATTGTGAGCAGCAAGCCCAGCGCTGTGAATGCGAGGCGGGCTGGGTGTCACTGTGGCGGTTCCAGAGACAAGTTCACACCGTCTCTCCGGGCATTCCCGCTATACGACAGCGCCTACCGAAATTCGGACATACCGCTTACAACGTTTCTCGGCTCAATCATGCTACTTACAAACTGTTCCTCCAGAGCGACTGAAGGGAGCTTCAAGCCATCTCTTGCGAGTTCATCGCTCCATCAACGGAGATATAGTACCGACCCTGATAGAAACAGCGTGCGAGATCGAGAGTGCGAACTTGCACGGAAAAAGGGTTCGTGCTGAGGTGACTGGCGGTCAATACAGAACTCTTACTGACTGGCCAGGTCGTTTCGTCCACGGAGGATTGTGTTCCTGAGTCGAGGCAGATAGTGGGTGAGATCAGTCGTCGTGAGCATTCCGACGAGATCACCATCCTCAGTGACCGGAAGTCGTCGGATTGAGTGCTCTTTCATCAGAGTGGCGGCGGTGTGGATGTCTTCTGTACTGGCAATCGTAACGAGTGGCGTGCTCAGGAACGTACTCGCGAACGGATTCGATATCAGCCCCCGCTGCCACCTGTTGCATGATATCTGACTCAGTTACAATACCGCTGTACTCACCTGTCACAGGATCGACCACGATTGCTGATCCGGTATTCTGATCTGCGAACAGTGTCGCCACATCACAGGCCGTCGTCTCTGGCGGAATCGTTCGAACTGACTGTGTCATCACATCTCCGACAATTTGCTCAATCATACTACTCGCACCTGGTAGAGGGGGTTAATCATGCTGAGTATGCCTACAGTGTCATCGGCGTATCGAGCTCTGGATCGGCATCAAGAATCGTAGACAGGGTCGGCTGCACCTGATCGAATTGCGCGGTCGGTTCCACAAGCTCTATCTCAGGATCATAGGTTATGAGTCCTGCCGAGGCCAACTTCGGGAGGTGGACGTGATATAACGAGAGGCGAACCTCTGTTAGTACGTCCTCAGACGTCTCTGCAAGTGGCGTCTGATGATTGTGCGTGAGGACGGCCTTCGTAAGGTCGTCGAACGTTAGTGGCCGCTGTTCTTCTGCGAGCGTCCCAAGCACGATCCGCCGGTGCTGGTTTTGACACAGATCGAGTACCGAATCGAAGGCGAGAGAATCCATACTTACTATCCTAATGCAGCTGACCGACGGGAACCGCGCTGACTTTTTCATGCACAAACCGATTTTATGTGCCCACTCAGGGTCGGACTGTCAGGGCGGAGAGCGTGTTCCCGAGGACATGCTTGATCCCCCCTTGGAGGCGGGAGCCGACGGCCTGCTGTGAGATGCCTAGTTCCTCACCGAAGGCTTCCAACGTGACCTCGCGGGGGGGATTCGAAGTACCCGCGCTCGTAGGCGAGCACCAGCGCCTCTTGCTGGGTATCAGTGAGGAGAGTTTCGGTCGCCGTCTTAACCGGTGTCAGTGCGTGCAACTCCGTTAACGTGATCGGGATGTCCAGCTCTCGACACCGTCGTTGAAAGGCGGCGATGCCACTTCGATCATCACCGCGAATCTCGAACGTCCACTGTCGGTTTGTCCCGGTGGCCTCGATCAGTGGAACCTCTGTCTCCGCCAGGACGGTTAGCACGTCGTCGTAGTCCAGCGCCCACTCGACGCGTAACAGGTACTCGTCCTCGATAGAGTCAACGAGCCGAATGTCCTTCACCCCCGGGTGTTCGGTGAACGCGTTCTCGATGTCCTCGACTTCGGTTCCCCGCACCCAAAAATAGGGAATCACCACGTCCTGTGCGGGGATAAGTCGCTCCAGCGTGACCGTCACATTCGGCAGTTGTGCGAACACTGTCCCCAAGGGGAACTGGTCTGACGAAGTCGTGAACGTCGCCTCGGTAGCCATTGTTCCTACTGTTGGCTTCCATCTGTAAAGGTCTGCTACTGATTGTACCGTGCTCACGACGCCACTCTGCCTTGACGTATTCTCTCTCGGCTTAAGAACCGGTACCAGATGGATTGTGATCCAACCAGTGGGATCAACGATACGGGATCCGAGGTCCTTACCAGCTCCCTCTATACGTAACACCGAGGCCGAGAAGGTTGAGTGACCGACACGCGCTGTCTATACAGCAATCTCCACAGGAACTTCCCGATCTCCGTCAGCAATCGTGTGACCGATACAGAGCATGAGTTCAGCACGACAGGTTCGTTGTTTCACGCCGAGACCAATGAACCAACCGCTCAGTAGATTTGCCTATTGATCGCAGACGTATTGTCAGAGAATAGTTCATAGAGCCGTGTACGATACAAGGTATGAGTTCCAGTAGTGATACTCAGTGTCTGTCCGAGTACAATTGGTTTGTTAACTCATCAAAACTACCTCAAACCGCAGGTTGATGGGAGTTAATTAAATGGCTTAATACTGCTATGACTGAGAGCTAAAACAGCTATCCATGCGAATGGTTCTCATGAGACAGGAATCAGAGTCTATATTATTACTATATGGGACGTATCTTAATCATGAGTGCGAAGTTTGCGATTCGTAGAACTGAAAAAGGCGGATCCCCTACGATGGAAGTAGCAAAAGCCGTGGCAGCGGTTCGGGATATCTCTCCCGAGGAACTCCCGCCGCTGTACTATACAATAGATACAGATGCTCTTGACGCTCTCGTTGAGAGCGGGGACGGTATAATTGTCCGCTTCGAGTACGAAGGGTTCGAAGTACTCGTGGAACCGGACGAAATCCATCTCGAAGAACGATAACGAAGTTTCGAACAGTCACCTGATCGGCCCTCTGCTCGTACCACATTCGCGCTGTACATCTTGCAGGCGCTGAGAGATCTATACAATATGAAACAGGTGGGTTAGTGGAGCGCGAATCCGCACCCCCACGAATGGCGAACCACTAAAGAGCAGCATGTGCCTCGGCTCGATGCTTGATTCCGAGTAGCATCTTGCGGGTCATCAGGAACGCAGCCGGTTCAATAATTGCGAGGGTTACCAGCCACCGGAGAGACCAGCCGATGGATCCTCGATTCCGCGTCAGGAGCCGTGTTCGTCTTCCTTCGATCGGTTCGAGTGCGAAGACCCACGTCAGTGTTCCCTCCGGAAGGCTCTCCGGGACGGTGACGAGGGCTCGTTCGGGTTCGACGGCTTTGACGAGGAGTCCCTCACCCTCGTCTCCAAGTGGGATCGTATCACCCGTTTCGAGGGTTTGGTACTCGGGATGGATTTCGTTCGCACTCGGTCGGTCCAGAATTCCGAACGAGATGTCGAGCCAATCGTAGCTGTATAACCCAGCTCTACCGGCCCCAATTTGTACGATCCACGGCCAGACCTCTTCGGGCGGTGCGTCGATCGTGATTGCACGCGTTGCCTAGTAATTCGGGTCGGGGACGAGGTCATCGCCGGGTAACGGCTGTGTCGTTTCTGGGCCGGTGGCTCCCCAGTTGTTGAGACAGGAGCGGATTGCGAGGTACCCGCAGACGAAAACGAGTCCAGCGACGACCAAGCGCCGTAGACTGCTCTGTCGTCGACCGTCGGATGACCCCTGATGATTTAATGTCATCTTGCATTTTCCTCGGCTGAAACTATCGATAGCAATCCCGATAAACCAGTCCACGGTTCTCGGCCCTACGGAACCCTCCGAACCGAGGAACCTGCTGATCATCTAAAACGAGCCAGATCACACGCCTCGGAACGGTCCGACTGGCGCGATTGGACGTTCGTGCTTGGCAGGAGACTGGCGGCGAGATACGGGGCTCTCCACGTCACATGGGACTTGTCCGTTCGACCGAGGGCCCTGTCAGCCGACTCATCTACGTCTGCTCATCGATAGCCGAACCCCGAAGACGGCTCTCCACCGGGAGGTGCTAGTGGCCAGCGAGGGACCTATACCGACGTAGAGAACTAAGAGTGTCCGAACCGGGCTTGCAAGTCAGATGACGAACATCCACAAACTCATCGATGTGGGAACCATCCAGGTCAGTGCACTCCTGCTTCGTGATGCGAAGTTCTTCACCCGATCGCTCGACTCACGAGCACTCATTGAGGTGACGAGTGAATCGGAGGCCAGTGTCGAGGATATCAGTAGTGCTGGTGAGCGGACTGTAACCGTCGATACACCGATCGGGGCCTTCGAGGCGGCATACATGCCCTGGCAGTGGCGTGGCTCGGACTACCCGACGCTCATTTATCACCACGGGAGTGGCGAGCGATCGTTCGACTTCGGGCGGTTCAGTTCGAACTCGTTTCGGCGGTTGTTCATCGCAACTGACGAAGCGATTCCGGCCAACCTCGTCGCCGTCAGGGCACCGTTCCACGACGGATCGAACATGGATTACGCTCGGGCGATGGGCGACCTCGAGAACTTCGTCGGGATGCTCGCCGCCTCAGTCGCCCTCATCGACGCGCTCGCGACGCAGGCGAACGATCGAACCGGTGGCCCGGTCCTCGCATCGGGTATCAGCCTCGGTGGCTGGGCTGTCAACCTCCACCGGGCCTGCTTCGACACCGTCGACGAATACGTCCCGATATTCGCCGGAGCCACGCTGGGCGAGATGTTCGTCTCGTCCGTCTATCGGAAGATGACAGCCGGACTAGCCCAGAGACGGTCGAATCATCTCCGTGAGGTGCTCGACTTCGAGGAGGAGTTCAGGGCTGTCGAGACGGCCAACTGTGCCCCGCTTCTCGCTCGGTACGACCGCATCATCGAGTACGACCGGCAGCACTCGGCCTATGCGGGGATGTCGCTGTCCGTACTGGATAAAGGCCACGTCACCGGATCGCTTGCGACCGATCGGCTTCGCGAGCATGTCCTCCGTGTCCTCTCGGCGTGTGACACCGACCGGGTCGGTCGAGCATAACTATCGACCTGTTGGTAGCGATCTGAGCGGATCGTATATCGATGCTCGTGAAAAACTACTCGTTAGTGTTGATCGCCTGCCGATGAGAAGATATTGGATTGGCACAAAATTGGTCGTGAGCTCAAACGCCGGCTTCTCGTCGCCGATCACGACAGGTGCCCCCTCAGGCGAGTTTGACAGCCGTACCGTAGGCGATCACTTCCGACGCACCCTGGGTAACCTCGGACGTTTCCATCCGGACGTTCACGACGGCGTCAGCCCCCATCTCGAGTGCATCCGCTTCCATCCGCTCGATCGCCTGATCCCGGGCATCGGCGAGCAACGTCGAGTAGGCCGTGAGTTCGCCTCCGGCGAGATTTCGGAGCCCCTGGGTGATGTCGCGCCCCACATTCCGTGCCCGGACGGTGTTGCCGCGGGCGATTCCCAGCACCTCCGCGATCTCGTGGCCAGGGACCGTCTCGGTCGTGACGGTGGCGACGAGTGACTGCTCTACATCTGTCAAAACGGCTTCTGTAGGCATATCTACCGCTAAGAAGGTGACAGAGATGATAAACCAGTAGTGATCCATGCGTTCACGTAGCGCGGCTACAGCCTTGATCGAGGCGGATAGGTCACCACACGAACGACTACCGACTGCGCTCAGTATCTCGCTATTGGTCAGTGGCGAAATTATCAACCACCTAAACTAGTCTCGTTGCGTGTCGAGAGAATTTCCAACAGCAATTCTACGTTTTTGAGAGTGCCAGCGAGGATAGGGCCCAATCTCCCACTCACCCAGAGACCAGGACTCTAATCCCGCCAATTACCAACCTGTCGAGGGAGTGAGCCGCTACACTGTAGGCGACAAAGAACACGACCATTACGAACAACTCGACGAGGTCGAACGCGACGACGTCGACAGCGGCGACGACGGGAATCAACGTCAGCAGGGCATCGACTGCACGATCGAACGTTATCACGGCGATGGCGGTGCCGGCGACGAGCGCCACAAGGTACCCAACTGTTCTCAGCGACGACGGGGTGACGCGCGACCACAGACGTAGCTGGAAATCGTCGTACGTAACGATACCGAGCGCGGCGAGCTGGCGCCGCGTCTGGTCGATGACGATGACTACGAGCATGAACCATAGCGCGGTCGCGAGCCCGAATCGGACGAACGAGGGTGACAGATCGAGAACCGTGTCGCTGAACACTGTGATGACGGCCGGCGTCACGCTGTCGATAAGGACGTAAAACAGTACGTAGCCAAGAGCTGCCTCTATAGGTCCGTACGCCGGGAACTGGCAGTCAGTTTCGGACATTCGATGAGACTCACGTGCGATAGATATACTCATGTGTGAATAAACGGATGCGGACTTCTTGAAGTGCGACGACATCTTCCAGACGGCGAGAATTGACCTCATTTCTGGGTATCCGGACCGCTGGTTTCCGAAGGATTGGTACCTTGCAAGCCATCATCTCAGATGAATATAGCAGTGAGTACGAGGTTTGCGACAGTCACGACGGCTAACCTCGGCCAGATACTCTGTATTCGTTGGGCGGCTGCACCGAGGATTACGCCAACCCCGAAGGCATATACAAGGAGATACAGCGCAGCCTGAAGCGGTTCGAAAAAGAAGATGGGAATGGATTGGAAGATAGTAAATACAACTGCCTGACCAGCGACTGCTACTCTCGGTTTCGTCCGTCGGTTCAACGCCTGTAGCAACCAGCCACGAAAGAACAGCTCTTCGCTCTACAGGGTTACGAAGCCGCTGAACAGAGCCAGACCTACCCATCCACCTACACCATCAAACCGAACTAACCACGCGAACGTGGGATCTGGCCCTTCTAACGCGAGGGCAAACAAACGGTCATAGACACCGCTCCACGGTTCAACGAGGATGAGCAGGATTGCATACGCGATACCCGCAGCAATTGTTGCTTGAAGTCCTTGCCCACGGTCAGGAATTCGGAATCCAACCCGGTCGGTGTCACGATGCCGAACAAGACTGATCAACGGGACGATCAACGGGACGATCAACCAGAACATCTGGAAGATCGGCGTTGTCGTCCGTAGCATTAGCGGAGTAATCACCAGTGCAGCGAGCGCGAGTCCCGTCCAGAGGAGCGCGATGGTGGCCCGATGCCGCGATAATAGATGCACCGATGTCCCCGATTCACTAGTTGATGTCATATACTATAGATCATACCTCACTCGTAAACCAGCTGGCGGGGGCTTATGATATTCAGCCATTCTACCGACACACAGTCAACGCTTTCTGAGTTCAGCCAGGGCGATACTCACATACAGTAACCCGATGAGGCGAGTTCCGGTGTATACCCACGATTTCCATTCACAGGTGGTGGCGTCAGTGTACGCAATCTCGGCTGCGTAGTCAACGTATGTACGTGGGTACAGCAGCGCGAGAATTCCGATAACGCCGAGGAATTTCTTGAATTATGAATACGAGGGCTCTGGTGAATCGCTGGACAGCATCGGTTTCGACCGGTAGAACTAGGAGTATGAAGCGGGAAACTGCCGATGGTTCATGTCGAAAATTTCCCGCTTCACGAGCAACGTCGTGCAGTTAGCTAAAAACGCTGTTGGTGAGCGAGGCGAAGTCGCCGCCCCCGAAGGGGGTGGCGGCTTCGCCGAGTATGCGGTGGTGTCGCTGCACTGTCTGCGGGTTTACTTGGAGCAATCCTACCGGGAAGCGTTGGATCTGCTGAGCGAGATGCCACATATTCTCGGCGAAATCGGCCTCAACGCAGCTGATCTCCCGGATCACTCGACGCTAGTCAAGTGGTTTGACAGAATCAAGACAGCACTCTGGCGAGTGCTGCTGCGCCTGTCGGCGCAGCTGCACGACCCAAGCGGTCACGCTGCCATCGATGCGACGTTCTTCGACCGTGAAAACGCCAGCAAGCACTACTGCCGCCGGATGAATTACCGCGTGCAGACGCCCAAAGCAATAGCTCTCGTCGATACGAAGACGCAAGCTATCCTCGACGTTCACTGTACGACCGGGAAACCACACGACACACAACTCGGCTGGCAGGTCGCCTGCCGCAACGCGGGCGACCTCGCCAGCCTCGCTGCCGACAAAGGCTACGACTGGATGCAATTACGCGAAAAACTCCGCGAAGAGGGCGTGAAACCGCTGATCAAACACCGTGATTTCCGGCCCATCGATCACGCGCACAACACGCGGATCGATGGGCCTCGATACCGCCAGCGAGCGATGTGTGAGACCGCCTTCTCGACGATCAAGCGCACGCTCGGCGACGCCGTGCGTGCGTGAACCTAGTATCGAGAATTTCGAGAACTCGTCCTGATGTGTGCGGTTTACAACATCAAGCAGTCTCTGACCCCGTGAAATCAAGCTACGTCTGGCGATTCACCACGGCCGTTCGGTTTTCATTATGCGTGTCTCTTTCGACGAGGGCTTACTAATCACTTGGCGAGTCAGAGTTCAAGACAGTCGTTCGGAGACCTCTTCTCGATGCCAGCACCCGATATCGTCACCGTCCCTGCGTGTCTGTTATGTATCCTCCACCTGTTGTGAAATCTGCTCCATGTTGGACCTGTACCTGATGCTCGCACTAATTGGCGGCCTGACGTTGGCTCTCAGTCTGGCGGCAGGTACTCTACAGAGCTGGAGATACCTCCCCTCCGAGTCGATCTTCGCAGTTCTCTTTGGAATCGCCGTCGGTCCTCATGGGTTCGGCATTCCCCAGCTGTCCATCCTTAGTAATCCTCTTTTTTTCATCGAACAGATCGCTTTGGTGACCGTTGCGTTTGCAGTGACAAGTATTGCGCTTCGTCTCCCGGCTACGTATTTCAGACGCCATGCCGTGTCTATGGCAGCGCTCCTCGGTCCTGGAATGCTCGTGATGTGGCTGGCGAGCGGGTTCGTGACCTACGCACTACTTCCTGTTCCGTTCTGGGTTGCTCTGCTAATCGGCGCTGCAATTACACCGACGGATCCGGTTTTGGCGAACTCAATCGTCGTCGGTGAGACCGCAGCGCAGAACATTCCAGAACGGATACGGTTTCTCCTCTCCGCCGAGGCTGGCGCAAACGATGGCGGGGCCTACCCGTTCGTCGTCCTTTCCATCTTTCTTCTCGCACAGCCGCTTGATTCCGCCCTCGCGACGTGGGCGACGGAGACGATTCCGCTGGAAGTGCTTGGAGCGATCGGCTTCGGCCTGGCCGTCGGTGCCGGTGTCGGTCAACTTGAGGACTGGCTGAGAAACTTTGGTCCTATGGAAGAGACATCCATGCTTACCGTTACGGTCGCACTCACCTTCATGGTGCTTGGAAGTGCCGAACTTCTCGGATTCAATGCTATCCTCGCCGTTTTCGCGGCGGGATTCACCTACAACTGGCAGTCTGATCCCCAGGACGAAGCCAAGGAGCAACAAGTCGAAGAGGTGTTCAATCGGCTATTCACTATCCCCGTGTTCGTTATCTTTGGGATGGTACTTCCCTGGAGCGAATGGGCATCTCTGGGATGGCGAGGATTTGCCCTCGTCGTCGCCGTTTTGCTGGTTCGGCGACTCCCGATGATGTTCGCTCTCCGACCGGCAATTCGGCCTCTGAATTCTCCTGCAGATACGCTGTTCGTCGGCTGGTTTGGGCCGATTGGGATAACCTCCCTATTCTACGCAACCCTGGCGGCCCAGGAAACGGGCAGCGAGATCGTCTGGACTGCCGTCAGTCTTGTTGTAACTGGTTCAATCCTCGCTCACGGCGCCACATCAACGCTGTTTACGTTGTGGTATGGTCAATTGGCCGGCGACGCTGAACGGCTGTGACCACCGAGACAATTGCTGAGACAGCCCTGGTGAGTCACTAGACTTTGACCTGCCGTAGGAGATCATGTCACTTGAGGCGTCACACTGCAACGAGCGTGACTGGGCCTCCAGGAATCCAGCGGTGACGAACCGATTGGCCGGCTCAAGAAGATGCTGATGCACAACAACCCATCGCAGTATGGCGATTCACCAGAGCCGATGATTCGATACACGCGGCTAGGACGACGTCTGGATCGTGCAGTAATCGATGGGTCCGATAGCTCCCCTCGCCTTTCCCACCGCCGGTGTGACGGCTTTCCGTTATCTCTGGGAGCGTCCACTTTTTCATCAGATCTAATACGCGCTGATGGGTGAGCGATTCACCAGACGCGATTTCAGCGACGATACAGTAGGTATCGTAGAGTTCGCCGGTCGAGAACGAATCACTGAGTTTTGATTTGGTCAGATACGCGAGCGCATAGAGTGCGTATCGGGAGTGTGGCGTTCCGTTTTTAATGACCTGAATCGAGCGGTTCAGATCGCTATATTCGTCGGCTTGGCGAACGTGATCCTCAGTCACACTGTCGCTTTCGTCTTTCTCTGCGAGTTTCCCAGCCGATCGAAGGATATCGAGTGCGCGTCGTGCGTCGCCGTGATCGCGAGTGGCAAGCGCGGACGTGAGTTGGATCACACCGCCCCCGAGAACGCCATCTTTGAAGGCGTCACTCCGGCGCTCGAGAATCGCCTGCAACTGATTTGCATCGTAGGGCGGAAAGATGATCGGATCGTCCTGAAAACTTGAGGCAACACGCTCATCGGGAGAGTCGGAGTAATCGGTCTTGTTACTGATCGCGACAACTGAGATATAGCAGCCGGTCTTACCCGCCTCTTCGGAACGTGAGAGTTTCGAGAGGATTTCGCACTTCGAAGGCCATCGTTCGAGCGGCCCGTGTCTCTGTGTTATATTGATCACAGTCGACGTAGGCTGCCGTCAGGTCGGTTCCTTGCATCTGTGCGATGCCTCGGGCACGACCGGTGACATGTTTCGCGACGAGTGACTTGCCGGTACCCGTTTTCCCGAACAGGAAGCCACTCTCTGGAGGGTCACCAAACGCCGCGGGTTTCAGGAGTGTTTCAACGGTCTCGATCTCTCTGTCGCGGCCGACGATTCGGTCTTTCTGCGGAACGTGTTGCGGTCGAAGGAGTTCACGACGACGAAAAATGGACGTCGACTCGTCCGCCATCGGGTCATCCTGAAGATTCTCGACTGAGGGAGTCGGGATTGGATCGTTACCCATTGGCTATGTCATTACAGACAACCATAATAAATCCACCATACCCGATTTTTAGTGAAAGACCCGGAATTAGATGTTTGAGGAGATGTGTGTGGGTAATTGAGTGAGAAGGGGCGGGCACACCCACCCCTCATTTTCAGTGAAAGGTCCCGAAAGGGTCAACCTCCTGTTCGACTCGAGACCGGATCTCTTAATCGCATCATTATACTACTTATGGTATAGGTAAAGTAGTAGTGTAGTAGTAGATAGAGAAGTACTCTAGATAGTGATAAAGGGGTATTGTCTTCCCCACAGCCATGCATTTATATGCATCTTTATTTCTTTCGTACATTTACTGGCTTTCACTGAAAACGAGGGGTGGGTCTGTTACGACTCGAGATAGTCCGTCAACGTCACGTCAGTGCAGGCTCTCGAGTTATCGTATTGTTCTCGTCTGCTGTCTTTGTTTCGTGGCAGTACATACACAGCCGCTAGAGACTCGACTCCTCGAGTGGGTAACCACTGTCTGCGATCGACCTCCGCAAGTAGCAAACGCCGGTGGCCGAGTTCCTCGATCTTGACATCGGCCGGGCGCTGGGAGATACCATAGATCCCAAGTCCGTGTTTCCGGCTGCGCTTGCTGATCTTGATCAGCATCTGGCCCGTCTCGTTCAACCTGCCACCCTCAGGAATGTACTTAGATGCTAAACTCAGTCAGTGCGACAGCGATGAGACAGTCATCGCTGTATTCGAATTCAGTCAGCCCCGACACTGACCGCTTGATCGCATATAATTGTAGTACGACGGCGAGAACACTAGCGAGAAATTGCCGAGCAAGATTGGTGTCCCGCTATTTCTAACAAGGACTACTCCCAATACTATAAGTGACTAGCCATACACAATCAAAATGGAAGCTGCGCTCCACGTCGCCGCGGGGGTATGCGTTGAAATGCCCCGGGTGCTGAGACACCCGAAGCGTGGCTTCCAATCCCTTACCCGGGATTTGAAAGCCATGTTTCGCTTACTTCTGGCGGGATATAAACGTCCCGCACGACAGTCGTATCGCACTCAAGTAGCCGTCGACTCCAACAGTCACCGCTCGAGGTGGCCATGAGCGAGAAGAGACAGTCAGAAGAGGAAGGAGACTGGTCGCTACCGTCGTGTCCGCATTGTGGGAAAGCGGTGATGCTGGTCTACACACGCGGTCCGATGGACCATATCGCGTCGCCGTGTGGCTGTCGAGTAGCGTCGCCAGACCTCTGAGAAAGACTCGGCCATCGACGCGATTGAGACCGCCGTGGCCGCATATTTTGGATCGGCGGGACGAAGGCAAGCAGCAGTGAGGACTATCTCTGATCGGACTTAACAATCAATTGGCTAGTTGCATCGTTCTTGCAAAGGAAACGTCAAACAGAAGGGGTTCGGACACCCCTCTATCGATGTGTTCCTGAGAGACGGTCTCTTACACATCGAAGAACCGCTTCGAGAAGACCGGATCAAACGGTGAAATATATCTCAGAGGTCAATTCTCGAGAGTAGACGGGATTAGCTGCCAGGACACACACCGTTATCGAAGTGTGTCTCGAATAGTTGCTTTGGACGGTGTTTTCTCCGAAGGGGAGAAACAATCTGACTGAGAGATTCTGACTGAGAAATACTCAGGGGTAGGGTGACACAGACACCCCTCTATCGATGTGTTCTCACTGTGGGTGTAGAAGTGATAAAACGACGAGTGACTGGAAGAATCGAGGCTTCTAACCAAGAGTTGAGACCGGTAACCGAGTGGAATTGTACAGAGAAGGCCTGAGAGGGGCCATTTACTGTTCACTGTTTTTGAAAAGAATTGAGGCATCTCATGATCGAGGCGTAGAATACATCGAACACTTCGATAGAGGTGTGTGTGAGTGTTGTTCTAGAAAGCTAGAAGAAGAGAAAGAAAAACACTGGAATGAATTACACCGATTTGGTAACCAATCAGCTCTCTTCCGCGAGATCTAGCGATACCATCGCTCTCGCTCATTCGGCCCCGTCAATCGACCCCCTCCCCTTCGAGGCGTCGAACACATCGATAGAGGGGTGTCTGTCTCAACACTCCCCTCTCTCATAACACATCGTCGGCCGTTTTTACTACCTTGAGGGCTCGCCGTCTCAACCGGGGCAAATCGCCGGATATCATCCGTCTAATCGGAGAAATACACATCGACAAAGGTGGGCAACACTTTTGGTCCCACCCTGTATGGGTCACCGTATGGATGACTTCGAGGATCCTCGAGATGAGGCGGGGACATCGAAGGACGAAACGATGGAGGAGGACATTTCCTCATTCGAGTCTTCAGCGCCTGAAATATCTTCATCCTCAAGTAGCTCGCCGTCGACCAATGGTTCACAATCGATCGAGGATATGTTGCTGGAGTTCGATCAGCAAGAGGGACTCATTCGTGATCGGTCGCTTCTCGATCCGAATCACATCGTCGAAGAGGATCGAATCGTCGGTCGCGACGAGCAACTCCAGGAGGTTACGAAGATGCTCCGCGTCGCCCTTGGTGACAACCGTCCGCCGAATCTCTTTCTCTATGGTCCCTCGGGGACCGGTAAATCTCTCATCACTAAAGCCGTCTGCAAGAACATTAGCGCGATCTGCGAATCGCGTGACATCCGCTTCGGGACGATCGAAGTCAACTGCCAGGATCTCGACACCCTTGGCGTTGCAGTCTATGAACTAGCGAGTCGCGCTGCGGATGAAGCTCTGGTCGAGGTCGAGGTTCCGAAACACGGCGTCGCGACGAAGGAAAAGTGGGATGAACTCTATCGGATCGTCAACAAGAACTTCGATTCAGCGGTGTTCGTCCTCGATGAACTCGATATGCTCGTCGGTCGACGGGACAAACAGGAGCCGGCGTTCTCCCGTCTTCTCTACCAACTGTCTCGAGCCGGCGCAAATAATGAACTCACTGCGCACGTCTCAGTCGTCGCGATCTCTAACGATACGAAGATGATGGAGTCCGTGGGGAGTCGGGCTCTGAGCTCCTTTACCCCCGAAGACGTCCACTTTGACGATTACGATGCGAATCAGTTGCAGTCGATTCTTCGTCGTCGACAGGACGCCTTCTACGACGACGTTCTCGACGAGGACGTCATTCCGCTGGCGGCTGCCTTCGCAGCGCAGACCCACGGCGATGCTCGCAAAGCGATCGATCTAATGCGCGTCGCCGGTGAACTCGCTGAACGCGAAGGCGACGAGGGTGTTCGTGAAGCGCACGTTCGTGAAGCGCAGGACAAAGTCGAGAAAAATCGCGTCCTCGAGGTCGTTCGAGGTATCAGCACACAGAAGAAGCTCTGTCTCTATGCGACGGCAGCTGTCGCTGCCGAAACGGACGATGAATCCGCACGTAGCACGACCGGCTACCGGGTGTATCAGTTTCTCACTGACGCGATCGAGGCCGACCAATATCACCAGGAGACCTACGTTAACAAGATGAAGGAGATGACGACATACTCCCTCGTCGACTTCGAACGACGAAGCCATGGACCGAGTTCGGGGATGTTCCTCGAGTTCCAGTTCGGCGAGCGTCCTGAGACGATCCTCGAAACGCTTCGCGAGGATTCGCGTATCGACATGGTCTCCGGGGACGAAGTATCGACCGTCGTCAAAGCACAGGTTCGAAACGAGAACTGAGCTTCAGGCCCCCTCGAGAGTCATCGTTTGGATGACACACCACACACCTCTATCGATATGTAATTGCTCGAGAGAGGGTATGTAGAACGGAATTTCTGGAGCTGTATCTACACCGACGTTTGGAGTACTTCTCCAGTTATCATCCCGTATATAACCTATTGAATCTCTCAGGAACTGCAATCCTGTACGGTAATCACCACACCTCTATCGAAGTGTCCACACACCTCTATCGAAGTGTTCTCTGTCGTCTCTGTGGTGGATTCCACAACCTTCGAGGATGGAATTGATGTATGCCTTCTATTCATCTGCTGCTCGTAACGGCCACCGATCGGGTCTTGGTTCGTGTCGCGCTCGGCGTGGACTCCGCCGGTTACGACGACGTCGGCATATCTCGTCGCAGACTTCCGTACTGGACTAGATCGAGCATCGCGACGTACGTCGTTCCCTCGTAGGCGACGATCCAGTGACCTTTGCTATCGGTACTTGCGACCGGTTCGTGCTCGAAGAGCGTTCGGGCCACGCCTTCGAACGCCCCGTCGTCGGTCGAGGACGCGTAGTACCCGCCCTCGGCGACCGCCTCGTCGACGACGTGCCGTTCGTCATCGGAGAGGCCAGTGACGGCAAACCGATACCGTGATTCGAGGGTCTTGGCGTACTCCTCGTCACTCCCGAGCCGTTCGGCCAGGGTATACTCGTAAGTCGTCACCGTCGTCTTGACCGGTTCGACCTCGACGCCCATCCGTTCGCCGTCAACCAGGAGAACGTCGAATGCCGGTTCGGAGACGAGGACCGAGGTCGCCTGTTCGTCCTCAGTGTCGGTCCGCTCGCCGCTGACGGCGTCGACGCCGGACCGCCGATCCGATAGAGCCGACTCGATCAACTCGATATCGGCGGGTGGAAGGGTGTCGACCGACCGTTCGGCCCCCTCGGTCGCGACGTCGAACTCGAGTAGCAGGTGATAATTATTGCGCGTTTCGGTGGTCAGTTCGGTTCGGTCGAGTGCCACCACCTCGTCTTCGAAGCGAACCGGGTACGCGACCTGGAGCGGCGGGTGCTCGCCCGATGCGGTCGCCGATCCGGTTTCGAGGACCTCGGCGACGAGTTCGCGCATTTCGTCGATCCCGTCATCGTTCCCTCCATCGTTCGAGCGGACGTCGAACGTCGCTGGTTCGAGGATCTCATCCGTCGTGGCGTCGGACATCCACAGGACGTCGGCCGGGTCCATCCCACATCCGGCGAACGCGGCACAGAGGCTAGTTGCGAGAGACATGAGGACGCGACGTCTGGAGGGAATCACTCGGGTAACGATATATAAAGGAAAAATACTTTCTGCTCAAATCATCGTTTCCCACTCCTGGGAGCAGAGTGGTCGGCGGTCTCATACAGATACAACGCGGAAACCCACGGCTGTAGTCGTGGGAGGAAGCGCGTCACCTGGGGATCAAACCACGCTCAATAGTACGGTTGACTCCCAACGAGTGATTTTGTAGGCATATATGAGATGCGACGATCGTTCGGAACATCCAAGTCAAGTTCTACGTACCAGAGGACGCCTACAGCGTTCTCGACGAGTCGTTCGAGTCCGATCAAAGCGCGTAGCGTCCAGTACTGTGGATGCCAAATGTCAAGGGCGAGTTTATACTTCCTTCATTCTCTTCGTCTCCCGCAGCCATTCTTAATAGAGAGAGTATTCCGAGGACTACGACTCTATCCTCCGAAACTGTGCAATCGAGGGGGATCGGGAATATATAGCTTTTTGGGATTTATCGAATCGATTACTACTCTCAGACTTTCGTGGTCAGCTAGCGACTGATTCCGAGATTTGTCATCAAAGGGATGAGGAGAGTAAGCGACAAATCACGACGTCTGAGCGAATTGATCTGTCCTGAAAGCGTACTCCAGTTGCTCTTCGGAGAACAACGATATCCAGTACTGTTGACCCTGACCTGTGGGACGTATCCAGACCATCAGCGACGCTTTCGCGGCGTTCGACGAATCCCGATTCGCTGGTGGGAGTGTTCCGACGGTTTCCCTCGAGTAGCGTGATATCGAGGAGCAGCTGGCGTGGATGTGCGTCTACCGAGTTTTGGTGGGCGAAGCTGTTCGAATCGTCGTTCGGAAGGCCTAGCGGTGCCGACCTCGGCCGGGACGATGCCACCGGTGATCCGTCACGACTGGCTGGCTATTGAAGATACAATAGGTGGAATAGCTACAATAGGTCCAATATGCTCGATAGGTGGTGGTCCAATAGTCGCAATGTGTACAGGAGATATGCGCAATATAATGGGTCAACTATGTTTGTTGGATACGATCGGCTATCTGAGGAGACTCTACTGCGGTTCGTTCGATAACTGGAATAGCTATAATCGGTGGTGGGTCAACAATAGGTATCTATTCTCCCTCACCTACTTGTTCTATCACACCTATCTCGCCTATTACACCTATTATGACTATTCTACCTATTGAACATATTGGTTCTATCGTGTCTTTTGTGGGTGGTGATACTATCCTATCTGGCGTGCCTACTCTATCTACTGTCTCTTGAGTTGGTCTCGTCAATCGGTGTTGGCTCCTACAATAGGTGCCTAAACTATCTTTCCTATTGGTCCTATTCTACCTATTGTAGCTACCTCTCCTATTGTACCTCGAGTAGGTAGAATTAATATGATGGGGTGGAATGCATTCTTTACCAGCTGAAATAGGAGATATCAGAACAATAGGGGCCTATTCTGGCTCGCCTATGGCAGGTACATCCAACAATGTCCGATACAACGACCGAGTCACGTGCCGTAAGCGTGGTTATTTTGAAAGGTGGCGTCGGCAAATCAACAACTTCGATGAATCTCGCGCGCCAGCTTGTAGAGCGTGGACGAACCCTCTACGCTGATCTCGATCCGAACGGTCACGCAACGAACGGCCTCGGTTTCGAAGCGGCATACAATGGTGAGATCAATCTCGGTGACGTCATTCTCGAGGGCAACGCGACACCGCATGACTTGATTCGATCGACCGATTACGGCTTCGACCTCCTTCCGTCTTCGAACACACTCGAGGATGTCGAAAAGGACCTTGCGGGCGCGATGCAGGGCTCGGCTCGGATCAAATCGAAGATCGTCGATCCGTTACTCGGTGACGAGTACGACTTCATCGTTTTCGACTGCCCGGCGTACCCGGGGATGCTCAATAACAACGCCCTCGTTGCGACGGGGAACGTCGTGATCCCGATCGAACCGGGCTCGAGTGCGATCGGTGGCTACAAGCGAACGATGGAACGGTTGATCGAACCGGCCCGGGAGTACATCGACGTCGACGTCCTCGCTGTCGTTCCGAACAAACTGTCCGATCGGATCGACCAACAGACCGAAGATCGGGAACTACTCGAGAACCTGAATACTGCGACCTACGAGGTAAATCCAGGACAATCGTTACAGGAGGCGATCCCGAACTTCGCTCGGATTAGGGCCGACGAGTTCGATGCGATCGACGCCGGCGAGATGGCTCCTCCAAAACCCGGTATCCGTCACCGATCGGCGCTGTCGCGATCACTGCAGCAGAATCAACCGTTGCAGGATTACGACCCCGACAACGATCAGATCGACTTTTACGAGGAACTTGCCGAAATAGTTGCCGTCGGAGGGGTTGAACGATGAGTAACCCGTTCGACGATCTCAAAGACGACGAGATGGACACGTCCGAGTCGGAAGATTCGAACGACTCCGAGTCACAAACTGACTCGAACCGAACCGACAAACAACCGTCGGTAGCGGAGTCCTCCGCCTCGAGTATACACGAGGAGTCTGCTTCAGAGACGTCCGTGGAGGGAGAGAGCTCCGACGCGACCTCGGATGAACCGCTATCGCCTGCAGAAACGGGACCGGCGTTCGAGTACAGTGAAGTGAAACAGAAGCCGTTCTACGCACGCACCGAGACGGTGAACCAATTCGAAAACGAGATTCGGATGACGATCGTTCCGACACTTGCCGAGGCCGGACTGCTCGACGAAGAGACACGCGAAATTCACGATGCGGTCCTCCGCCTCGCAAACGAGCAGCCAGAACGGATCGCCGAACTCGTCCTCGAGGAACGACGACAGTCGGGGAGTCAGTGAGTTCGGTGGGCCGTATTCCTCATCGATTCGGCGCTGATCTGTGAACGGTTTCTCCGTCCTCGTAGTGATCGCTGAATCTCGAGCGATAATGGTTTGCAAAATGGGGCTCTCAACCTCTTTCTGTGAAGAATAGGTCCCTTAGGTTCAATAGGGTGTGTTGACAGCCTTGATGAAACGAATACAATAGGATGAATAGGTGCAATAGCCTAGGTATTTTGGATAGTAGAAAGGGTGTACGTTGTGGAAAGAATAGGAGGTGCATCGCCTCAATCTGAAGTCCCGAGGCAGTTGACCGGCCGACAATAGAGTTCGCTCTGTGAGTTCGAATGGGCGAATCCACGAAGCAGGCGCGACTAGATGATTGATATATCCTGAACTCACGGAACGATGTCGATACCACTTTACAAATTATATTATATACTTCTGGAGCAGTGTGGTAGCGCAGTTTCGGAGGAGAGGCTATAGTAGTCGTGGGTCAAATTCCCGTTGATTGGTGATTTTCATCGCCACTCAAGAGTCGGTCTCAAGCCCTGTCGACCAGTGTCATCGTATCGAACCCGACGGCGTGAAGCGCGTAAATCTACTGTCTGAAACTGCTTAGTAATTGACGGCGTCACCGTGGCCAGAATCGAACTACATCCGTTTGATCATGCTGTGTCCATCTCCAGCGTCTCTTGGAGGGGCTCGACACGAAACACGTAATCCGCGTAACTGCCATCAAGATTCGCGGGACTCTCTTCGGCGGCATGCTCTTGACAGAGAACGGCCTCTGCCTCAACGGCACCATGCCCGGTTTCTTCCTGATATCGTTCGAGGACAACAAATATCGCCCTCTCGGTGCAGTCGCGACGGTGGCATTCGGGCAGCGAGTCCGGAACTCCGTCCTCGCGTCGGTTCTCGTCGTCTGCTTGCTTCTCTCGTCCGTTTTCCGTGTCTGCCATCCCCTTTTCTTAGGGAAGCAAGCGGGATAATGCTGTGTGGTCGTTTGTAATCTCGGAGATGCATACGCGCTTTGTGGTCTCCATGATCGCTGACACCTATCACTGATTGTGGATTTCAGCAAGGCCAGATATTGGTATCCTTCGGCTACCCGTCAGCAGCGACTATCCCCCCGGCTGCAGGAGCAATCTATTGATTACTGTGGTTTAACTTTTGAACTAAACCCTCAGAAATCGCGTCAGACACTCGCTGGCGAAGTGATCTGGAACTCGTCTGGTCAGCTACTATCTCTTCGATTTCGTTGAACGATGCTTCGACGCGTATTTGGACTTCGTCACGGACGTCTCGAACTGTCTCCGTGTCTTTACCTTCCGGATTCGTGAAATAGCACACACGAGACTCGACTCCGTACTGTTTGGGATTGAACTCCGCGACAGTGCATCCCATTGTAATGACCTGCCTGAAGTCCACCTTCACGACGTGTCCCACGGAATCCAACCGCAGGAACAAGTGGGAGACTGTAAACCGTACTCTCCCAATCCAACGATGCGATGCCGTGGGATTCCTCCGCGTTCACTCCGAGGCGGATGCCAATCCGACCAGAGCTATACGCAGGTTTATAAGCTTTAAATACATATTTTTGAACGTCTTATGGCTGACCCGAAGGAATCCATCAACATCGAAAACGTAGTCGCGTCGACCGGCATCGGGCAGGAACTCGATCTCCAGAGTGTCGCAATGGACCTCGAGGGGGCCGACTACGACCCCGAACAGTTCCCCGGTCTCGTCTACCGCACCCAGAATCCCAAGTCCGCCGCACTGATCTTCCGTTCAGGGAAGATCGTCTGTACAGGCGCGAAAAGCACTGACGCCGTCCACGAGAGTCTCAACATCGTCTTCGACGAACTTCGCGAACTCCAGATCCAGGTCGAAGAGGACCCCGAGATCATCGTCCAGAACATCGTCAGCAGCGCTGATCTCGGCCGCAACCTCAATCTGAACGCAATCGCCATCGGTCTCGGTCTCGAGAATATCGAATACGAACCGGAGCAGTTCCCCGGACTCGTGTATCGCCTCGATGAACCGAAAGTCGTTGCCCTCCTCTTTGGCTCCGGGAAACTGGTTATCACCGGCGGGAAGAAGGTGGAAGACGCCAGTCAGGCCGTCGATGTGATCGTTACCCGCCTCGAGGAGCTCGGCCTGCTCGAGTAACGCGTCTTCGTCCGTCG
>Ga0075134_100148_pt1 | contig 35992 bp, 37 predicted proteins | sample AntRauMetaRauer3_FD_69803 | JGI IMG/M metagenome (GOLD analysis project Ga0075134, IMG submission 69803) | Saline lake microbial communities from Rauer Lake, Antarctica, in enrichment culture - Antartic Rauer Lake 3 Metagenome Rauer3 | ecosystem: Environmental > Aquatic > Non-marine Saline and...
CGACTGGAGGAAGCCGGCCGTGTTGATGAGAACGCCGGCGGCGATTGCGGCGACCAGCACCATCGCGATGAACACGATGAGCGTGCCGATCCCCACCTGACCGCGCTCGTCCTCGTCGTTAATGAATTCGAACATGTACGCAGTTCCCGCGCGAGTCGGTACGCGAGTATCAGACCGGAGCCACAGGTCACTGATAAACGTTCGTCCCGATTATCTACCGTGAAAACCACGGGACGGGGCACGGTCAAACTGGTTACAGAGCGCCGACACGTCGCGCCGGTCACGGGGTCGGTGTACCAGCTCAGACGCCGGGTACACCCACCGCGTCGAACGTCGCGACGCCGAGGAACGCGAGCACGTACAGCACGACGAGCACGGTCAGCCACGCGACGAACGCGATGAGGATGGCGTTCCCCCAGTCGCCGGGGTACCGGTAGTTGATGACGGCGACGTACGCGAGCAGGACGAGGAGCGGGCCGAGCAGGGGAATCCAGCCGAACAGGAAGCCGACGACGGCCCAGATGATGGCGCCGAGTAGCGCGGTCACGATAGCGTACGTGTAGTCCTCGCGGTCCGTGACGACCCTGGCGCCGACGTAGATGCCGAAGGCGCCGACCAGGAGGCTGACGGCGAAGACGACGATGGAGTCGAGGAGCGCCATAGACGCAGTGTCGGGACCGAGCGCCATTGTTAGTCCAGTGTTTCGCGGTGTCGCTGACCGCCCCGGGTGTCAGTTCGACTCCGTGTCCGACTCGTCGTCCGCCGACGGCGGCCGGCTGGACAGTTCGTCGAAGCGCCGCCGTGAGCGCTCGGACCGCCTCGTCGTCTCGTCGGGCTCGTAGCTCACTTCGACGACGTCACTGTCCCGGAGTTCGACGCGGAGGACCGCGTCGACGTGACTGCCGTCCTCGGGTAGTCGAGTCTTATCCAGCGCTCGCTCGCCGACCGTCTCGCCGTCGGCCTCCAGCAACAGTACCGCCTGGCCGCCCTCGAATCGGTCCACGACGCCCGTGTAGGTTCCGTCTGCCGGCATCAGTAGGCCTCCCGGGTCACGACGGACCCGTCGCCGTCCTGCACCGTGACCGTGTCCCCGCCGTTGTTCCACACCGCGCGCTCCAGCCCCCAGTACAGTTCCGTCTCCGCGTCCGTCCCGGTGCCAGTGTACAGCGTCACCCGGTCGCCCGGGCCGAGTTTGAACCCGCTCGGGAAGACGTACTGGTGGTCGGCCTCGTCGGTGACCGTCCACCCACCGAGGGTCAGGGGTTCTGCGCCCTCGTTCTCGAAGACGACGTACTCGCCGTTGAGGTTCTCGTTGTCGTCGCCGGATGCGTCCTCGTGGACTTCGACGACGGAGAGCGGACCCGAGCCGCTCGGCTGCTCGGTCGTCGTCGCCGCCGAATCCGTCGTCGTGGGCGATTGCGTCGTCGACGGCGAGTCCTCGACTGGCCCGGCCACTGGAATCACGGCCCGGACCGTGAGGTCGTCGCCTGGTGTGGCGTCGTTCGGCTCCCCCGTCCGTAGCGCCAGCGCGTCGGTCGGTGCCGCTCGCTGAGTCGCGACAGCGACCGCCGACCCGTTGCTCGTCAGGCGCACCGCGCCGTGCGTCGCCGTCCAGTACGTCCGGACGTTCCGTTCGGCGAACCGTGAGAGCACCGCCTCGTGTGGGTGGCCGTACTGGGAGTCGTACGCACTGGAGACGACGGCTACTCGTGGCGCCACGGTGTCGAGGAACGCCGCGGTCGAACTCGACTCGCTGCCGTGGTGGCCGGCGCTCAGCGCGGTCGCGTTCAGCCCGTCGCCGTACTCGTCGACGAGGAACTCCTCGCTCGCGGTCTCGCCGTCGCCCGGCAGCAGGAACGTCGAGTTCCCGAATTCGAGTCGGAGGACGATACTGTTCTCGTTGCGGTCGCCGCCAGCGAGGTGGCGGCGCGGCGGCGCGAGCACCGCTGCGTCCACGCCCGCCATCGGAATCGGATCGTCCGCCCGGGTCTCGTACAGCGTCACGTCGTGGGTCTCGACCGCGTCGAGGTACCGGTCGTAGGTCTGAGAGCTCGACGGGATGCCGGGGTCGTAGACGGCGCCGACGCCCTCCCCTTCGGTCTCGAAGTGCTCGATGACCGCGGCGTGGCCGCCGACGTGGTCGGCGTCGGCGTGACTCGTCACGAGGTAGTCCAGTCGCTCGACGCCGCGCTCGTCGAGGTACGCGAGCACGCCCTCGCCGTCGTCGCTCCAGTCTCCGGAGTCCACGAGCATCGTCTCTCCCGTCGGTCCTTCGACGAAGATGCTCGACCCCTGTCCGACGTCCAGGAAGTGCACGGAGAGCGTCCCGTTCGGGGATTCCGTGCCGTTCTGCGTGCCGGTCGTGAGCTGAGCCCCGGGAGTCGTGTCAGTGGTCTCGTTCGGCGCGACGGCTCCGCCGCCGAGGGCGCCCGCGCAGCCGGCGAGCGCGACGAGCATCGCTACGGCGAGAACGCCGAGGAGCCGACGCCTGTCCATGTATCAGCTCCACACGTCCAGGCCGAATAGGTGTTCTGGGCGCTCGCTCGCCTCGTTTCGCGTCGTTGGGGGCGCGTCTTCGGGTTCCGAAAGCGAGCGCTTCCCGTGGCAACGCCTGCCACCGGGGGAAGACGTAAGTACGACCGCCGATTGGGGAGTGATACGATGTCTCACAACGAGGCGCCCGGTGCAAGTCCGGGGGAACGGGTTCTTCAAGGGCACGTTAGCCCAGCGTAACGAGTTCGAGTCAGTACGAGTTTTCGACACCACGCTCCGCGACGGGGAGCAGACGCCACGCACTTCGTTCAGCTACGACGACAAACTCGCCGTAGCCGCCGCGCTCGACGACGCGAACGTCGACGTGGTCGAAGCCGGGTTCCCGGCGAACGGAGACGCCGAGGCCGAGGCCGTCGCGGACGTCGCCGACGCGACCGACGCGACGACCTGCGGGCTCGCCCGCGTCGTGGAGTCGGACGTCGAGGCGGCGCTGGACGCCGGCGTGGACATGGTCCACGTGTTCGCGTCGACCAGCGACGTCCAGATCGAGGACTCGATGCACACAACGAGAGAGGAGGTCACCGAGCGCTCGGTCGCCGCCGTCGAGCGAGCGGCCGACGCCGGAGTCGAGGTGATGTTCTCGCCGATGGACGCCACGCGGACCGACCCCGAGTACCTCGCCGCTATCGTCGAGGCGGTCGACGACGTCGGCGTGGACTGGGTGAACGTCCCGGACACGTGCGGGGTCGCGACGCCCCGGCGGTTCGGCGACTTGATCGAGTTCGTCGGCGAGCACACGGACGCCCGGATCGACGTGCACACGCACGACGACTTCGGGCTCGCCACCGCGAACGCCCTCGCGGGCGTGGAGGCGGGCGCCGACCAGGTCCAGGTGTCGGTCAACGGCATCGGCGAGCGCGCCGGCAACGCCGCGTTCGAGGAGGTCGTGATGTCGGCCGAAAGCGTCTACGGCGCCGACACCGGCATCGACACGACCGCCATCGCCGACATCGCCGAAATCGTCGCCGAGCGCTCCTCGGTGCCGGTCCCGGTGAACAAGCCGGTCGTGGGCGCGAACGCGTTCGCCCACGAGTCCGGCATCCACGCCGCGGGCGTCATCGAGAACAGCGAGACGTTCGAGCCCGGCGTGATGACGCCGGAGATGGTGGGGGCCGAGCGCGAGGTCGTGCTCGGGAAGCACTCGGGGACGCACGCCGTCCGCCAGCACCTCGAGGACGCCGGCTTCGTGCCGTCCGACGACGAGGTGCGGGCGGTCACCCGGAAGGTGAAGGCCCACGCCGCCGACGACGAGGTCGTCACCCAGGCCGTGCTGCGGGCGTTCGCCGGCGAAGTGGGCGTCCATCGCGAGCGAGGTGAGGTGACGGCGTGAGCTCCGGCAAGCATTGCGCCACCAGCCACAGCTATACGCGTCGGGATGATACGGCCTGCCACGATGCAGCCCCACACCGCGCGGACGGCCGGCTTCTCGGCCAGCGGTGTGGCTGTCGGTATCGGTATTGTAGGGGCGTAAGCTCCCCTACCCACACTTCTCACCGTCCCGTCCGGTACAGTTCCCGACCGACAGCCACCGCAGCATCCGCAATGACGAACACACCGAACAACCGAACCACAGCCACACCAGCGGAGGGGTATCGATGACAGAACAGGGCGCAGTCTCGGAGTTCGACGGCACGGAGCCGTCGGCCGACGGTCCGACTGACGACCAGGGGGCCGCCCGCGAACAGGCCGACCCGCGAACGCGGGACGAGTCCGGGCGTGCCGATTCGGAAACGCCGATGGACGATGCGTCGGCCCGGACGGGCGCCGAGGCGGTCGTCGCCGCGCTCGAGACGGCCGGCGTCGAGACCGTCTTCGGCGTGCAGGGCGGCGCCATCATGCCCGTCTACGACGCGCTGTACGACGCCGAGCATATCTCGCACGTGACGATGGCCCACGAGCAGGGCGCGGCGCACGCCGCCGACGCCTACGGCGCTGTCACGGGCGAGCCCGGCATCTGCATGGCGACGTCCGGCCCGGGTGCGACGAACCTCGTGACCGGCATCGCCGACGCAGACATGGACTCCGAGCCGGTCGTCGCGCTCACCGGCCAGGTCCCCTCGGACCTCGTGGGCAACGACGCCTTCCAGGAGACGGACACGGTCGGCGTGACCACACCTATCACGAAGTCGAACACGTTCGCGTCGAGCGCCGACGACGTCGGTGAGGACGTCTCCACGGCGTTCGCGCTGGCGGCCAGCGGTCGCCAGGGCCCGACGCTCGTCGACCTCCCGAAGGACGTGACGACCGACGAGACGGACGTCGGCCCGACCGAGCCGTCTGTCCCCGGCACCGTCTCCGTCCCGGACCGCGCGACGGAGGACGCCGTCGAGGCCGCTGCTGCCGCGATTTCCGACGCCGAGCGGCCCGTGATTCTCGCGGGCGGCGGCGTCGTGAAGGGCGACGCGAGTGACGAACTGCGGGCGTTCGCGCGAGACCACGAGATTCCCGTGGCGACGACGATGCCGGGAATCGGCGCGTTCCCGGAGGACCACGACCTCGCCCTGAAGATGGCGGGGATGCACGGCACCGGCTACGCGAACATGGCGGTGACGACGACCGACTGCCTGCTGGCGGTCGGCACGCGCTTCGACGACCGGCTGACCGGGGGCGTGGACTCGTTCGCGCCGGACGCGACGGTCGTCCACGTCGACATCGACCCGGCGGAGATATCCAAGAACGTTGAGGCCGACCACCCCCTGATTGGGGACGCGAGCACGGTCGTCGACCAGCTCGGGGCCGCGATGGACGACTCGCCGGACACGGACGAGTGGGTCACGCAGTGCGCCGACTGGCAGGACGAGTACCGGATGGACTACGCGGTCCCGGCCGCCGACAGTGACGACGGCGCGCCCGACGCGTCGTCGTTCCCCGACGAACAGCCGGTGAAACCCCAGTTCGTCGTTGAGGCCGTCGACGCCGCGACGGACGACGACACCATCGTGACGACCGGGGTCGGTCAGCACCAGATGTGGGCCTGCCAGTACTGGACGTACACCGAGCCCCGGACGTGGGTGTCGAGCCACGGCCTCGGCGCGATGGGGTACGGGCTGCCGTCCGCCGTCGGCGCGCGGCTGGCGGCCGACGACGACCAGTCCGTCGTCTGCTTCGACGGCGACGGCTCCTTCCTGATGACGTGTCAGGAACTCGTGGTCGCGGCCCGCGAGAACCTCGACATCACCGTCTTCGTGCTGAACAACGAGGCCATCGGGATGGTCAAGCAGTGGCAGGACGCGTTCTTCGACGGGCGCCGGATGGCCTCCGAGTACCCCTGGGTGCCGGAGTTCGACACGCTCGCCGAGGCGTTCGGCGCCGACGGCTTCCGCATCGAGAGCTACGACGACGCCCCGGACGTCATCGAGGACGCCCTCGCCACCGACGGTCCCGCAGTCGTGGACGTGTACATCGACCCGACCGAGGACGTCTACCCGATGGTGCCCTCGGGCGGCGACAACGGACAGTTCGCGCTGTCGGAGGACCACCTATGAGCGGAGAGCTCAGCGACCGACAGGGGCTGCCCGGACCTGCCCCCGAATCCCGGCGGCGGCCCGAGGGACGGCGGACGTCCCAGGGCGTGCGCGTCGACCCCGAAGCGGAGGCCGAGCACCCGTCGCGTCGCACCGTCATCTCCGCGCTCGTCGAACACGAGCCCGGAGTGCTGGCGCGGGTCTCCGGGCTGTTCAGCCGGCGGCAGTTCAACATCGAGTCGCTGACCGTCGCGGACACGCAGAACGACGACTGGGCGCGCATCACCGTCGTCGTCGAGGAGCCCGACCCCGGCATCGACCAGGTCGAGAAGCAACTGGAGAAGGTCGTGCCCGTCATCCACGTCCGCGAGCTCGAAGCCGACGCGGTGGCGCGGGAGCTCGTCGTCCTCAAGGTCGACGCGGACCGCCCGGAGGAGGTCCACGCCATCACGGAGATGTACCGCGGGAAGACCCTCGACGCCGGGCCGCGGACCGTCACGGTCGAGCTCACCGGCGACGAGCAGAAGATCGACGACGCCGTCGACGCCTTCCGACAGTTCGGCATCCGAGAGATCGCGCGCACCGGCCAGACGGCGCTGGCGCGCGGCGAGACGAAGACCGCAGTCGTTCCAGACCACCTCAAATGACGCAATCAACAGACACCAGTGCAGACGCAGACGCCCAGTTCACGCAGCCAGTGTACCACGAGTCGGACGCCGACCGACGACACATCACGGACAAGACCGTCGCGGTCCTCGGCTACGGCAGCCAGGGGCACGCGCACGCCCAGAACCTCGCCGACAGCGGCGTCGACGTCGTCGTCGGCCTGCGCGAGGACTCCGCGTCCCGGAAGGCAGCGCAAGCCGACGGCCTGCGGGTAACGACGCCCGTCGAGGCAGCCAGCGAGGCCGACGTCGTCTCTGTGCTCGTGCCGGACACCGTCCAGCCGTCCGTGTTCGAGGCCATCGAGCCGGAACTGGACGCCGGCGACACCCTCCAGTTCGCGCACGGCTTCAACGTCCACTACGGTCAGATCGAGCCGCCGGAGCGCGTGGACGTGACGATGATCGCGCCGAAGTCCCCCGGCCACCTCGTGCGCCGGAACTACGAGGCGGGCGAGGGGACGCCCGCCCTCCTGGCGGTGTACCAGAACGCCACCGGCGAGGCCCGACAGGAGGCCCTGGCGTACGCCGACGCCATCGGCTGCGCGCGAGCGGGCGTCGTGGAGACGACGTTCCGCGAGGAGACCGAGACCGACCTGTTCGGCGAGCAGGCCGTCCTCTGCGGCGGCGTCGCCGAGCTCACGAAGGCGGGCTACGAGACGCTCGTGGACGCCGGCTACAGCCCCGAGATGGCGTACTTCGAGTGCCTGAACGAACTCAAACTCATCGTCGACCTGATGTACGAGGGCGGCATCGGCGCGATGTGGGACTCGGTCTCCGATACGGCCGAGTACGGCGGGCTGACGCGCGGCGAGGCCGTCGTCGACGAGTCCGTCCGCGAGAACATGGAGGCGGTCCTGGAGGAAGTCCAGAACGGCGCGTTCGCGACCGAGTGGGTGACGGAGAATCAGGCCGGTCGGCCGTCGTACAAGCAGCGCCGGCAGGCCGAGCAGGACCACGACATCGAGGAGGTCGGCGAGCGCCTCCGCAGCCTGTTCGCGTGGGCGGAGGACGCCGAGACCGAGGAAGAGACCGAGCGGGAGCCGGAGGTGTCCGCCGATGACTGAGCGCACGATGCGGTCGGTCAGCCAGCGGAATCCAGCCGACCCCGACCACGCCGTCGGGACCGTGTTCCGACGCGGGCCGACAATCGTCGCGGACGGCGGCGAGCGCGGCACCGGCGCGGAACCAGACGAGGACGACGAGCGCCGGACGGCGGCCGGACAGAAAATGAAGGACGTCGACCAGTCGCCGCCGGACGAGGACGCGAGCCCGAACCGCGTCTGGGAGCGCGGCGGCGAACCGCCCGCCACCGACGGGGAAAACGACGACGACGACGAGACTGTAGCCGATGAGTGAGGGGACGCTGTACGACGCCGTCTGGGACCGGCACGCGGTCACAGAGCTACCGACCGGGCAGACCCAGTTGTTCGTCGGCCTCCACCTCGTCCACGAGGTGACGAGCCCGCAGGCGTTCGGGATGCTCGAGGAGCGCGGCCTCGACGTGGCGTACCCGGAGCGCACGCACGCGACCGTCGACCACATCGTGCCCACAGCCGATCAGTCGCGGCCGTACGGCGACGACGCGGCCGAGGAGATGATGGCGGAACTGGAGGCGAACGTCGGCGAGGCGGGCATCGAGTTCGACGACCCGACGACCGGCCGCCAGGGCATCGTGCACGTCGTCGGGCCCGAGCAGGGGCTCACGCAGCCCGGGATGACCATCGTCTGCGGGGACTCCCACACGGCGACGCACGGCGCGTTCGGCGCGCTCGCGTTCGGCATCGGTACCTCCCAGATACGGGACGTGCTGGCGACGGGCTGCGTCGCCATGGAGAAACAGCAGGTGCGGCGCATCGAGGTCACGGGCGAACTCGGCGACGGCGTCACGGCGAAGGACGTGATTCTGACCGTCATCCGGGAGCTCGGCACCGACGGCGGCGTCGGCTACGTCTACGAGTACGGCGGCGAGGCCGTCGAGGCGATGGACATGGCCGGCCGGATGAGCATCTGCAACATGAGCATCGAGGGTGGCGCCCGCGCGGGGTACGTGAACCCCGACGAGACCACCTACGAGTACCTCGAAGGGCGCGACGGCGTCCCCGAGGGCGAGGCGTTCGAAGAACTGAAGGCGTACTGGGAGTCGGTCGCCAGCGACCCGGACGCCGAGTACGACGACGTGGTGACTATCGACGGCAGCGCCCTCGAACCGGTCGTGACGTGGGGAACGACGCCCGGCCAGAGCGTCGGCGTCTCGGAGCCGATTCCGGCACCCGAGGACCTCCCCGCGGACAAGCAGGACACCGCCAGGAGCGCGCAGGAACACATGGAGGTCGAGCCTGGCGACACGATGGCGGGCTACCCCATCGACGTGGCGTTCCTGGGTAGCTGTACGAACGCGCGCCTGCCGGACCTCCGTGCGGCCGCCGACGTCGTCGCCGGCCGGGAGGTCCACGACGACGTGCGCGCGATGGTCGTCCCGGGCAGCCAGCGCGTGAAGGCCGCCGCAGAGGCCGAGGGCCTCGACGAGGTGTTCACGGACGCCGGCTTCGACTGGCGGTCGGCGGGCTGCTCGATGTGCCTCGGTATGAACGAGGACCAGCTCGTCGGCGACGAGCGCTGCGCGTCGTCCTCGAACCGGAACTTCGTCGGCCGCCAGGGCTCGAAGGACGGCCGAACCGTCCTGATGAGTCCGCCGATGGTCGCCGCCGCGGCCGTCGAGGGCGAAGTGACCGACGTGCGCGAACTGGAGGCAGTGACGGGGGTGGAGGCGTGAGCCCGAGTACCGGCGGCGGCTCGGCCGACGGGCCGGCGGACACGGTCCGGGAGGTCACCGGCACGGGCGTTCCCGTGCGCGGGAACGACGTGGACACGGACGAGATAATCCCGGCGCGCTTCCTCAAAGTCGTCACGTTCGACGGCCTCGGGCAGTTCGCGTTCTTCGACAAGCGCTTCGACGACGACGACGAGCCACTGGCCCACCCGTTCAACGAGGAGCGCTTCCAGGGAGCGTCCGTGCTCGCCGTGAACGCGAACTTCGGCTGCGGGTCCTCCCGCGAGCACGCGCCCCAGGCGCTGATGCGGTGGGGCATCGACGCCGTCGTCGGCGAGTCCTTCGCCGAAATCTTCGCGGGGAACTGCCTCGCGCTCGGCATCCCGACGGTGACGGCGTCCCGGGAGGATGTCGAAGCCCTACAGGACTTCGTCGACGACAACCCCGACGCCGAGGTCGAAGTGGACGTCGAGGCGGAGGAGGTCCGCTACGGCGACACCACCGTCGACGCCTCGGTCGACGACGCCCAGCGACGGGCGCTCGTCGACGGCGTCTGGGACACGACCGCGCTGATGGCGGCGAACGCCGACAGCGTCGAAGCGACCGCGGCCAGCCTCCCCTACACCGATGACTGAGGAGATTGCAGTCGTGCCCGGGGACGGCATCGGTCGCGAAGTCACGCCCGTCGCCGTGGACGTGCTGGACGCCGTCGGCGACTTCGAGTTCGTGCACGCCGAAGCGGGCGACGCCGTCGCCGAGAAACGAGGGACGCCGCTCCCCGACGAGACGCGGGAGGCGGTCGAGACGGCCGATGCCACCCTGTTCGGCGCGGCGGGCGAGTCGGCCGCGGACGTCATCCTCCCGCTGCGCGCGGCCGTCGACTCGTTCGTGAACGTCCGGCCAGCGCGGACGTACCCCGGTGTCGACGCTGTCCAGCCGGACACCGACCTCGTCTTCCTGCGGGAGAACACGGAGGGCGTCTACGCCGGCCACGAGGCCGAGATTGCGGACGGCGTGACGACCTGCACGCGCGTCGTCACCGAGGACGCGAGCAGGCGGCTCGCCGAGTTCGCCTGCGAGTACGCCCCGGAGGGCTTCACCGTCGCGCACAAGGCGAACGTGATGCGGGTGACAGACGGCCTCTTCCGCGAGACCGCCGAGGACGTCGCAGCCGCCAACGGGGTCGACACGGACGCGGCGCTGATGGACGCGCTCGCGATGCACCTCGTCGAGCGCCCCGCGGACTACGACGTGGTCGTCTGCCCGAACCTCGCCGGGGACGTGCTCTCGGACCTCGCCGCGGGGCTCGTGGGCGGCCTCGGCTTGCTGCCGTCTGCGAACGTCGGCCCGGAGCGCGCCGTCTTCGAGCCCGTCCACGGCACCGCACCGGACATCGCGGGCGAGGGCGTCGCGAACCCGGCGGCGGCCGTGCTGTCGGCGGCGATGCTCCTGGAGTTCCTCGGGCACGACGACGCAGGGGCTCGCGTCCGCGGCGCCGTCGAGGACGTGCTGGAGCACGGCCCGCTGACGCCCGACCTGGGCGGGGACGCGACGACCCGCGAGGTCGGCGACGCCATCCTGGAGGGGGTCTGAGTGAGCGAGCGCTCGCCGCCAGCGCCCCTCCCGTCCGCGCCCTTTACCGGTGCGCGGTGCGAGGTGGCACCATGACCCGAGAGAAGGACCCGGATCTGCCGAGCGCGGACGTCACGGAGGGCCCCGAGCGCGCCCCTCACCGCGCGATGTTCCGCGCGATGGGCTACGACGACGCCGACTTCTCGTCGCCGATGGTCGGCGTCGCGAACCCCGCAGCGGACATCACGCCCTGCAACGTTCACCTCGACGACGTGGCGGACGCGGCCGTCGACGGCGTCGAAGCCGGCGACGGGATGCCAATCGAGTTCGGCACCATCACCATCTCTGACGCCATCTCGATGGGGACCGAGGGGATGCGCGCCTCGCTGGTCTCCCGGGAGGTCATCGCGGACTCCGTCGAACTCGTGGCGTTCGGCGAGCGCATGGACGCGCTCGTCACGGTCGCCGGCTGCGACAAGAACCTCCCGGGGATGATGATGGCGGCCGTCCGCACCGACCTCCCGTCGGTGTTCCTCTACGGCGGCTCCATCATGCCCGGCCAACACGAGGGCCGCGAGATTACCGTCCAGAACGTCTTCGAGGGCGTCGGCGCCGTCGCCTCCGGTGACATGACCGAGGACGAACTGGAGTCGATGGAGCGCGACGCCTGCCCCGGCGCGGGCGCCTGCGGCGGGATGTTCACCGCGAACACGATGGCCTCCATCTCGGAAGCCATCGGGCTCGCTCCGCTCGGCTCCGCGAGCCCGCCCGCCGAGTCCGACGGTCGTTGCGAGGTCGCCGAGCGTGCGGGCCGCCTCGCCGCCGAGTGCGTCCGCGAGGACCGCCGGCCGTCGGACATCCTCTCCCGGGAGAGCTTCGAGAACGCCATCGCCGTCCAGGTCGCTCTGGGTGGGTCCACGAACGCCGTGCTCCACCTGCTCGCGCTCGCCGCGGAAGCGGGCGTCGACCTCGACGTCGAGGACTTCAACGACATCAGCGACCGCACGCCGAAGGTCGCGAACCTCCAGCCCGGCGGTTCTCGCGTGATGAACGACCTCCACGAGGTCGGCGGCGTGCCAGTCGTCCTCGCGCGTCTGCTCGACGCGGGGCTCATTCACGGCGACGCGATGACGGTGACGGGCCGCACCATCGCGGAGGAACTGGAGCACTTGGGCGTCGACGGTTCTGTAGAGGGAGACGTGGACTTCCTGCGCACCGTCGAGGACCCGTTCCACGAGACCGGCGCGATTACGGTTCTCACCGGGAACCTCGCGCCCGACGGCGCGGTACTCAAGGTCACTGGGAAAGACGAGACCCAGCACACCGGCCCCGCGCGCGTCTTCGAGTCCGAGGAGGACGCAATGGCGTACGTCCAAGAGGGCCACATCGAGTCCGGTGACGTCGTCGTCATCCGGAACGAAGGCCCGCAGGGCGGTCCCGGGATGCGGGAGATGCTCGGCGTCACCGCCGCCGTCGTCGGCCAGGGCCACGAGGACGACGTCGCCTTGCTCACCGACGGCCGGTTCTCCGGCGCCACGCGCGGCCCCATGGTCGGTCACGTCGCCCCCGAAGCGGCGACGGGCGGCCCCATCGCGCTCCTCGAGGACGGCGACGAAGTGACCGTCGACGTCCCCGCCCGCGAACTCTCGGTCGCCGTCTCCGAGGACGAACTCGCGGGCCGTCGCGAGGACTGGACCGAACCAGAACCCCGGTACGACGCCGGCGTCCTCCGGAAGTACGGCGACCTCTTCGCCTCCGCTGCCGACGGCGCCGTCACCGACCCTGGCGCGAAGCGCGACGACTGACGCGGCTGGAATCACCGCCCACTTTTTTCACGCTGCTGGGGCAAACAACGATGTATGCAGGTCCGCGAAACCCCCTTCCGGGACGCCGCCGGGCCAGCCCTTCGAGCACTCGCAGTCTACGACCGCGACGACGTCGAACTCGTGTACGAACGGGACGACGTCTCCACCAAGGACCGCGTCGTCGACGACATCCACCAGGAACTCATCCTCGACGACATCGGCATCGGCCGCCTCGAGCAACTCTTCGGCGTCGGCGACTGGCACTGCACCATGCACCGCTTCGAGGACGCCATCTGCATCCACCACGCCACCGGCGACTACCGTGGCGTTCTGGTGAGCATCGACACCGACGCCGGCGTGGACCTGGAAGCCGTCGCTAGAGCGTGCGACGAACTATAACCGGGAACTCGGCGACACAGGCGTCGCTTCGTGGTGTAGGTCTGAAGGAGTGGGGCCGGAGGGATTTGAACCCCCGATCGACTGATATCTCCGGTGCGCCTCGGAACTCCAGAGGGTCGTCAACGCGGTCCGATGATCAGTCGGCCGCTCGGTATACCAGTCTGGAGTGTCGTCCCGGGCGCGTGGCCTCTGGAGTCAGTCGCCATCCCTGGCTTGGCCACAGCCCCTCGCGTCTCCTCGTTGGTCGATTTTCTTCAAGAGGGTTTCGGTTCCGGGGTGCGGGTAGCGATTGGATTTTCCGCGCGGGGGGCGAACGACCGGCCATGACGGAGTACCCGATTGTCGTGCGGGAGCTCGGCGGCGAGAACCGCCTGGGCGTCGAGGAGGCCGACGAGTTCGAGGGCGACCTGCGTGACGTGGTCGTGGAGGGCTACGAGCGCGTGGACGTCGCGGACTGCGAGGACGGGGAAGTGGTCGGCACGGTCGTCGCAGCTTCAGAGACAGAGATTGCGGACGTACGCTGGAAGTAGTCCGCCGAACGAGTCAGTGGGTCGTCACTCTTCGCGGGCGTCCCAGTCGCAGTCCTGGCACTTGTAGCCGGTGACGAACTCAGTGACGGAGGGCATGTAGCCGACGGAGACGACGTCGCCCCCGCAGTCGGGACACTCGCGGTCGGCGTCCTGGATGGGTTCGGCGTCCATGACGGAGTCGCCCTCGACGAGTTCGGCGAGTTTCTTCGGGGTGACCATGCGGCCCTGCACGACCCGGTTGTCTGCCATACGTGGGCCTCGGCTCGGGGACGGGAAAGGCTGTCGTCGCGGGAGAACGAGCCGTCGCTACAGCCAGGGCGCGCGTTCCTCGGCGGCGTCCTCGCCGGGGTAGCCGTAGGCGGCTTCGTCCGGGTCCTGGCCGTCGCCGCCGTCGGTGGCGGCGGGCGTGGTGGGCTGGGGGTCGGGGCCGTCGTCGGCGGTGACGGCGGCGTTGTCGGGCTCGTCGTCACTGGTCTCGTCGGCGTCCGGGTCCACGCCCTGGTCGGGGTCGAACGCGAGCACGCCGGCGAGGGCGAACACGAGCAGCGGGGCCTGCGAGGGCACCAGTTCGGGGAGGAAGACCGAGACAGCGAGCGTCGCGAGCGCGACCGCGGAGCCGAACCGGAAGCGGTCGATGTCGACGACGCGGCGCAGCGACGGGCCGAGTGCGACGACGGCGAGCGCGAACCCGACGGCGACACCGGCCGCGGCGACGGCGTGCATCAGGAGGGTGACGTCGTAGCGCGCGACCAGCGCGGCGCCCTGCGGGCGGACGCTCGCGAGGAAGCCCAGGCCGATGATGACGCCGGGAGACGGGAGGTACTCGCCGATGGTGGAGCTGGCGGTCTTCGCGGCGATGGCGAGGATGACGAGGGCGGCGAAGCGCTCGAAGGTCGGGATGTCGAGGATGGTCGCGACGGTGGGCGCGAGCGCTGCCTCGACGGCGGCAATGGCGATCAGCGGGAGGCCGACGAGCAGGACGCTGGTGGCCTGTTCGCGGCGACTGCCGCCCATCTCGGCGAGGATGACGGCGAGGGTGGCGCTGCCGCCGAAGACGAGCAGGCCGACCTGGAGGACGCCCGCCCAGGTCTCGAGGGTGCCTGCGAGCACGAGGGCGGCGAAGATGCCGTCGACGAGCGGCAGCAGCATGACGGTGGCGAGTAGTCTCGTGGCACCGCCCACCTGCTGCTCGAGGCGAAGGGCGACGGGGTGGCGTGAGCTACTCATGTACTACGGGGCCAACGTGGGATTGGGGGTCTGGACGGAGCGGCGATACGCGCCGGTGGAGGCCGTGAATCCGAACCAGAGTGTGGGCCGAATCACCATCCCGAGGAGAAATTTCGGTACGGTCGGGGCGAACGAGGTCTGGTCGCCAGCCGTACGCGTCGTCTCGGGACTGGTGGAGTCCATACACGCAACGACACTACTCGGAAGTATAAAGATTGTGTGAGAAGCGACCACATATGGTGTCGGTGCCACGCCCCGTTTTAAGTACCTGGCTTGGGTTCGTCGGTGGGGGTCGTCGAACGTCGAAGAATCCGCGTCAATTCCGATGGACGAACGGTCTTTCGGGCCTCGAACGGTGCGCAACTGGACGTCCGTCGAACTCGAGCGCGGAATGCACGACCGTGTGTGGACTACTGCCCCACGGTGTTAGAAGCAGTCACGTTCGCCCAATCTCGCAACGCTTTTGGAAGCCGGGCAACACCGATTGACATGGCGAACGATTCCTCGACGGACGGCCGATTCTCCGAGAAACTCCGCGTACCGGAAGCGCTGACCTTCGACGACGTGCTGCTCCGCCCCGCGGAGAGCCGCGTCGAACCCGACGAAGCCGACGTCTCGACCCGGGTCTCTACGAACGTCGAACTCGAAGTGCCGGTCCTCTCGGCGGCGATGGACACCGTCACCGAGTCCGACCTCGCCATCGCGATGGCTCGCGAGGGCGGCCTCGGCGTCCTCCACCAGAACATGACCACCGACGAGGTCGTCGCCGAGGTCGAGCGCGTCAAGCACGCCGACGAACTCGTCATCAGCCGCGAGAACGTCGTCACCGCAGCGCCCGACCAGACCGTCGACGAGGTCGACGCGATGATGAACCGCGCGGACGTCTCCGGCGCGCCCGTCGTCGACGACGACGACACCGTTCTCGGCATCATCTCCGGCACCGACATCCGCCCCTACCTCGAAGTCGGGGAGTCCGACGCCGTCCGCGAGGCGATGACCGACGAGGTCATCACCGCCAACGAGGACGTCACCGCCCGCGACGCGCTCGAACTCATGTACGAGCACAAGATCGAGCGCGTCCCCATCGTCGACGGCGACGACCATCTGGTCGGCCTCGTCACGATGCAGGGCATTCTCGCGCGCCGCGAGCACGGCAACGCCGCCCGCGACGACGACGGCCGACTCCGCGTCGGCGTCGCCGTCGGCCCGTTCGAGGCCGAGCGCGCGGAAGCCGTCGACGAGGCCGGCGCGGACGTCGTGTTCATCGACTGCGCGCACGCCCACAACATGAACGTCATCGACTCGGCCCGCGACATCAAGGCGTCCGTGGACGCGGACGTCGTCGTCGGGAACGTCGGCACCCGAGAGGCCGCCGAGGCCGTCGTCGACTTCGCTGACGGCATCAAGGTCGGTATCGGCCCGGGCTCCATCTGCACCACGCGCGTGGTCACGGGCGCCGGCATGCCCCAGATAACGGCCGTCTCCGAGGTCGCCGACGTCGCCGCCCCCGAGGACGTCCCCGTCATCGCGGACGGCGGCATCCGGTACTCCGGCGACGCCGCGAAGGCCATCGCCGCGGGCGCCGACGCCGTGATGCTCGGTTCGTACTTCGCCGGCACCGGCGAGGCGCCGGGCCGCGTCATCACGATGAACGGCAAGAAGTACAAGCAGTACCGCGGCATGGGCTCCGTCGGCGCGATGCAGTCCGGTGGCGGCGACCGCTACCTCAAGGAGGAGGACGAGGACGAGGAGTTCGTCCCCGAGGGCGTCGAGGCAGCCACCCCCTACAAGGGGTCGCTGGCCTCGGAGCTCCACCAGCTCGTCGGCGGCATTCAGTCCGGGATGGGGTACGTCGGCGCGGGCACGGTTCCCGCGTTCAAGGAGGAGGCCGAGTTCGTGCGGGTGTCCTCCGCCGGCCAGACCGAGGGCCACCCACACGACGTGATGATCACGGACGAGGCGCCGAACTACAGCCCGCAGAGCGACTGACTCGGCCCCGCCGACTCGCTGACCCGGTGGCCTGGTCCGGCGTCAGCCGGGAGGTGCGGGAAACCTAGAATACACGTTCACTGAACACGCCGAGCAGCGCTGCCGTAATCGCGATGATAGCGAGGACGAGACCAGTACTCGTGTCGCCGTACGCGCCGGCCATCACCGCAAGGCCGACCAGTATCGCGGCGCCACCGTAGCCGACCCGTGTTACGAATGCCGTGAGCCGCATACTTGTCGGTGAGCAATTGGCGGGCAAAAAGCTGTTCGCCCCGAAGTACAGAGGCGGGTGCTTAGCGGCCTCGATTGAGCACGGCGGTAGCGACATGACGGACAACGAGTGGAAGCAACGCCGGTCAGCGGGCAGACGTGCTAATTCAGAGGTTCCGGGCCTCCGTCTCGCACTCGGGGCTGCAGTACTCGGTCTCGGCCGCGTTCGAGTCCGGGTTCGCCATGAAGTCCTCCTGGCAGTACGCGCACTCGAATGTCTCCAGAGCCATGTGTGGTAGTGACGTGGTCCGCGAGCAAATGCGTTGGGGCGGTCGCGCTTTGGGAACTTCACCCCGGTGTGCGGTCAGTCGCCGCTGCCGGTGACGACGACGGGCCGGTCGGTGTTCAGGATGACCGACTGGGTCGTGGACCCGAAGATGGCCTTCCCGGCCGGCGAGCGCTTCCGGCCGCCGAGCACGATGGCGTCGGCGTCGACGTCGTCGGCGACCCGGATGATATCCTGGGTGGTGTCCCCGGAGTCGTCCCGGACCTGAACGCTGACGGCCTCGTCCTCGAGGAAGTCGCGGGCGCGCCGGACCGACTGGATGCGGTCGGCGGTCTTGAACTGCCGGTACTCCGAGGGGATGTCCTCGCTGTCCCCCGTGAACACGAACAGCAGGACGGCTTCCACTTCCTCGGTGGCGGCCGGCAGGTCGGCGACGTAGCGGGCCTGTGTGAGCGCGCGGTCGACGTCGTCGTCGACCGGCACCAGTACGCGGTACATACCTCAAGCCAGGCCGGTACGGGACATAAAACCACGCCCCAGTCCCGGGCCGCCGGAACTCCGGTTTCAGGCGGGCTGGCGGCCCCAATCGATGTTGCTCCAGAGGCGCTCCCACGCGTAGTACAGCGCCGTCTTTCCGACGGCCGCGGAGACGCCGATTTTCGCCGCGGAGCCGAACTCGCCCGTGTAGAGGAACGCGATGGTGAACACCATCCCCGTGGCGAACACGCGGTAGGAGGCGGCCTTCGCTACCGAGCGGCGGTGTGACTCGGCCATCGGGCGATCACTCCACGTAGCCGAGTTCGGCGAGTTTCTGACCGAGTTCCCGGGCTTCCGCCTCGGTGATCTCGCCGTCCTCCTCCATCTCTCTGACTGCCAGGTGCTTGAGGAACTCCTTGGGGGAGGAGAAGGGTTCGTCCTCGATGTACGCCTCGACGTCGCGCACGAACTCCTTCTTCAGGGAGACAGTGGTGTAGTCGGACACGACACCACCGTCAACGCCCACCACATTAACAGTTGTTACATGTAATTAAACGACCGTCGGCCGTCCGCATTCCCGTCAGTCTACGGCGTGACGACGAGCTTTCCGAGGAAGGAGTCCTCCAGGACGGCGCGCTGGGCCTCGCCCGCCTCGTCGAGGTCGTAGGTCTCCGCGAGTTCGATGGAGAGCCGGTCGTCGGCCAGCAGGTGTCCGACCCCGCGCAGGGGGACGCGGAGGTCCGGCGTGTTGAACATGCTCATGAACTGGTAGGAGACGTCCTTCGAGCGAGCGGCGCCGTCGTTCGAGAAGCCGGGGTCGGGGCTGTTCTCGCCGATGCCGACGACGCGGGCGCCCGTCGCGGCGACGTCCGCGTCGAACTGCAGGTAGTCGTCGAGGCGGTGGTCGAGCACCGCGTCGACCCCACCGTCCGAGGCCTCCCGCACCGCGTCGGCGAGGTCGTCCCGGCTGTAGTCGAGCACGGTGTCCGCGCCGAGTTCGGCCACCCGTTCGTGGTAGTCGGGCCCGGCAGTGGTGTGGACCTTCGCGCTGACCGCGTCCGCAATCTGGACGGCGGCGTGGCCGACGCCGCCGGAGCCGCCGTGGACGAGCACGTCCTCGGCCGGGTCGAGGCCCGCGTGGTCGACGAGCGCGCGCCACGCCGTGACAGCCACCACGCCCGCCGCGCCGGCCTCCGTGAAGTCCGCGCCCTCGGGCAGGTGGACGGTCCGGTCGGTCGGCACGGTCGCGTACTCGGCGTACCCGCCCTGGTAGCCCGCGTTCCCGATGCCGGTGCCGAACACGCGGTCGCCCGCCGCGAAGCCCTCGACGCCGTCGCCGACCGCCGCGACGGTGCCGGCGTAGTCGACGCCCGGCGTGAACGGCAGGCCCACCGGCTCGTAGGAGCCGTCCCGGAAGTACGTGTCCACGGGGTTGACGCCCGCCGCTTCGACCTCGACGAGGAGTTCGCCCTCGCCGGGCGTCGGCCGGTCGACGTCCTCGACTGTCAGTACGTCCGGTCCACCGTGCTCGTGGAGTCTGACTGCTCGCATGTCAGAGTCATCACCGCGCTGGGGGATAAGCGTGAGCGTCCCCGAAGCCGTCGCCTCCTCGCCCGCTGCGCTGCGCGCCGTCCAGGTCGCCGCCTGCGGTACAGTTACGGGCGGCCGGGGCGAGATTCGGGTATGCGCGCGGCAGTCCTGCGGGAGTACGGGGAACCGCTGTCCGTCGAGGACGTGCCCAGACCGGAGCCAGCCGGCCACGGCGTCGTCGTCGACGTCGAGGCCTGTGGCATCTGCCGGAGCGACTGGCACGCCTGGATGGGGCACGGCGAGTGGGCCGACGACCAGGTCGACCCCGGGCAGATTCTCGGCCACGAGCCGGCCGGGGAGGTCGCTGCGGTCGGCGAGGACGTCGACGGCCTCTCGGTCGGCGACCGGGTCGCCGTCCCGTTCAACCTCGGCGAGGGGTCGTGTCCGGCCTGCCGGCGCGGCCACGGGAACGTCTGCGAGGACGGCTACGCGCTCGGCTTCGAGCAGGCCGCCCAGGGCGCGTTCGCCGAGCAAGTCCACGTCCCCCACGCCGCGTTCAACGTCGCCCGCGTCCCCGACGGCGTCGGCCTCGACTCCGTGGCCGCCCTCGGCTGCCGGTACGCGACGGCGTTCCACGCGCTCGCCCACCGCGCGGACGTCGCGGGCGGGGACTGGGTGGCGGTCCACGGTTGCGGGGGCCTGGGGCTCGCCGCCGTCCAGATCGCGACCGCGCTCGGCGGCAGCGTCGTCGCGGTCGACGTCCGCGACGACCCGCTCGCACTCGCCGAACAGGTGGGCGCCGTCGAAACCGTCAGGGCCGACGAGACCGACGACGTGCCGGGCGCGGTTCGAGCGCTCACGGACGGCGGCGCGCACGTCTCCGTGGACGCGCTCGGGCGCGCGGAGACCTGCCGGAACAGCGTCGACAGCCTCCGCGCCCGCGGCAAGCACGTCCAGGTCGGCCTGACGACCGAGGCCGAGCAGGGCGAAGTGTCGCTACCTGTCGACGAGATCACGCGCTGGGACGTCTCCGTGCTCGGCTCCCGGGGGATGCCGCCGTCGCGGTACGACGAACTGCTGCGCCTCGTCGCCTCGGGACGCCTGGACCCCGGTGCGCTCGTCACGAAGCGCGTCGGCCTCGGCGGCGTCTCCGACAGGCTCGGGGCGATGACGGAGTACGAGACTCGGGGCGTCGAACTCGCGACCGAGTTCTGAGCGCGGCGACGAGGCGGGGCGGGGGACGGCCTGGGACTTGCCGGTTGCTGAACGCCTTTGGGTGGGTCGGCTGTACTTCGGGACGACAATGAGCGACAGCGACGAGACACCCGTCGACTTCGTGCGACTCGGAGAGACGGGCATCCAGACGAGCGAACTCCAGTTCGGGACGTGGCGCTTCGGCAAACAGACCGAGTCCGGCGACGTCGAAATCGGCGAGAACCGCGCCCACGAACTCCTCGACGCCTACGCGGACGCCGGCGGACGGTACATCGACACCGCGGACATCTACGGCGGTGGCGACAGCGAGGAGTGGATCGGCGACTGGCTCTCGGACCGCGACCGCGAGCGCTACACCATCGCCTCCAAGATATTCTGGCAGATTCGAGAGGGCGACCCGAACAGCCGCGGCACGAACCGGAAGAACGTCCGGGACCGCATCGACGCGCTCCTGGACCGCCTCGGCACGGACTACGTCGACGTCCTCTACATCCACCGGTGGGACGACGAGACGCCGACCCGCGAGCTGATGAAGACCCTGAACGGGCTCGTCGAGGACGGGAAGGTCCACTACATCGGCGCGTCGACGCTCCGTCCGAACGCCTGGAAGGTCGCGAAGGCCAACGAACTCGCGCGTAACGAGGGCTGGGAACCGTTCACGGTGCTCCAGCCGCGGTACAACCTCGTGGACCGCGAGGTCGAGGGAGACTACCTGGAGTTCGCTCGCGAGGAAGGCCTCGCGGTCTGCCCGTGGAGCCCGCTCGGCCAGGGCTTCCTCACCGGGAAGTACGACCGGGAGGACGGCCTCACCGGCGAGTCGAAGGCCAGCGACTCCAGCCGCTGGGAGGACAACTACCTCACGCAGACGAACTTCGACCTCCACGACGAACTCGACGCCGTCGCTGACGAGGTCGGCGCGTCCCCCGCGCAGGTCGCGCTCGCGTGGCTCGTCCACCGGGACGGCGTCACCGCGCCCATCGTCGGCGCGCGCACCGTCGACCAGCTCGAGGAGAACCTCGGCGCGGCCGCCATCGACCTCTCCGAGGAGCAGGTCGAGCGCCTGACGGAGGCGAAGAGCGGTCCGTACGCGGGACTCTGAGGCCGAGTCGCACCGAAGAATAGCGCGGCCGGACCGACTACTTCCCGCTCGATTCTCGCGCGTACTCCAGGGACGCCACGAACCCGTAGTACGCGACGACGCCGGCCGCGAGCGCGCCGTAGTACACCAGCTGTGGCGCGCCGAACCCGCGGAACAGCAGGGTGACGACGGTGACCCACGCGATGGCGAACACGAGGTCGAACAGCATCCCGTCGTGGTGTTCAGCGACGTGGTCGACGACAGTGTCGACGAGGCTCATGGCCGCCCTCCGTCGGTCGCCGTTGCGGTGTGTGTCATGGGTTCTGGTGTGGCGCCCGCTCGTTCATTCGTCCTCGTCGTTCAGGTCGACCACGAGCACGGGGACGCGGGTGCGCCGCAGCACCTTCTCGGCGACGCTGCCGAGCACCACCCGGGAGAGCCCCGAGCGGCCGTGGCTCCCCATGACGACGAGGTCGATGTCGTTGTCCGCGACGAAGTTCCGGATGGCGCGCGACGGCGACCCGGCGGTGACGTGCTCCTCGACGGAGACGCCCCGGGTGGCAGCCGCGTCGGCGACCAGGCCGGTCGCCTCGTCGGCTTCGGCCTGGACCTCCGGCATCTCGCCGATGCGGCCCTGCCGGATGCGGTCCACTTGCTCGGTGCCGAGCGTGAGGTTCGTCGCGTCTACGTCCACCACGTAGAGCGCGTGGATGGTCGCGCCGTACTGCTCTGCGAGGTCGACCGCGTGCTCGACCGCGTTCTGGGCCGCCTCGCTGCCGTCGGTCGGGATGAGGATGTTGTCGTACATTGTCAGTCGTCCGCGGGTGCCGGGCCGTCGTCACCGGTGACGGCGTCCTCGGCGGTCTGCTGCTGGCCCATCGGCTCGGGGCTGTGGCACTGCCGGACCATCTGTTTGGTCTCCTTCGGTGGCTCCGGGGTCGCCAGGGAGACGGCGATGGTGACCACGAACACGAGCGGCACCGCGATGAGCGCCGACCCGATGGCGGGCACCCACTGCGCGAGCGTCGCCGACAGCACCTCGTCGCTGCCGGCGGCCTCCGCGAGGATGCCGTACGCGGGCACGACCTCGTTGATCATCGGAATCGTCCAGATGACGAGGCCGGTGGTCATACCGGCGAGCGCGCCCTGGCGGTTCGTGTTCTCCCACCAGAGCCCGAGGAAGAACATCGGGAACAGCACGGCGCCCGCCAGCGAGAACGCGTAGGAGACGAGCGCGGCGATGGGGGCAGCGGGGTCGAGCGCGGCGAGCGTCGTGATGACGCCGAGCGCGACGATGCTCAGCCGCCCGACGAAGACCTGCTGGCGCTGCGTGGCGTCCTCGTTGATGAGGTTCTTGTAGATGTCGTGGGAGATGGCCGACGACCCGGTGATGAACAGGCCGGCGGTGGTCGCGATGGCGGCTGCGATGCCGCCCGCCGCGACGAACCCGACGAACCACGTCGGGAGGTTCGAGAGCTGCGCGGCGAGCACGACGATGACGTCGCCGGCCGCGGTGGTCATGCCGGCGGACTCGGCCGTCTGGTAGACGGGACCGATCTGGTTCGCGTAGAGGTCGGTGCCGAACGCGGCGAACGCGGGCGCGCTCAGGTACAGGAGGCAGATGAAGCCGAGCCCCCAGACCGTCGACCAGCGCGCCGTGCGCTCGTTCTCCACGGTGTAGAACCGGACGAGGACGTGAGGCAGCCCGCAGGTCCCGACGACCAGCGAGAACGCCGTCGCGATCCAGAGGTAGTAGCCCTGGTTGACGAACGGCTCGCTGAACTCCCTGCCGAGTTCACTGAACAGCGCGCCGTACTCGATGTGCGGGAGCACCGTCGAGTAGCCGTTCGTGAAGCCGACGACGTAGAGGCCGGCGAGGAAGGCGACGATGAGGATGACGTACTGGACAGCCATGTTCTTCGTCGCGCCGAGCATCCCCGACAGCGTGAGGTAGCCGACCGTGATGGCCATCATCGCGACGACCATCGACTGGTAGCCGGAGAGGCCGAGCAGTCCGAGGTCGCCGAAGATGTAGAGGCCGACGAGGCCCATGCCGCGTGCCTGCCCGATGGCGTACACGAACCCGATGAGGAACGTGGTGACGGCACCGATGGCGCGGGCGGTGTCGGAGTTGAAGCGGTCGCCGACGAAGTCGGGCGCGGTGTACTTCCCGAACCGCCGCATCTGGGCGGCCATGAAGATGAGGAGGATGAAGTACCCCGTCGACCAGCCGACGACGAAGGACAGTCCGTAGAACCCGGACGTGGCGATGAGCGCCGCCATTCCGAGGTAGCTCGCGGCGGACATCCAGTTCGCGCCGATGGCCATGCCGTTCTCGACGTTCCCGATGGAGCGCCCGGCGACCCACATGCCCTCGGTGTCGGCGACCTTGAACACGTAGCCGATGGCGAGGAAGATGGCGAGCATCCCCGAGACGAGGATGGCCGGCAGTAGTTTGAACGAGACGTTCAGTCCCTCGGGCAGGATGCCGGCCTGCGCCGGCGCGAGCGCGGCGGCCGCGACGTCGATGCCGGCCGTCATGCCCCGTCACCCCCGTGTTCGATGCCGTACTTCTCGTCGAGTTCGTCGCGTTTGCGGGCGTACCAGAACGCGAGGATGAGCGCGCCACCGGGTGCGCCGATTGCGACCAGGAAGTAGTGCAGCGGGAAGCCGATGACGGGCATCGTCGTCGTCATCGCACCGGGCGCGAGCACCGTGGCGGTCACCGGCGCGAAGACGACGACCGCCCAGACGGCGAATCCGGTCCAGATGATGCGGAGGTGGTCCCGCATGAACGGCGTGCTCGGCTTGAGGAGGTTCACCTCCGAGCCGAGGTAGTCGGTTTCGGCGTGGGCCTGGCCGGCGCTCGCGACGCCGCCGTCGGCCGCGGCCGTCGGTTCGTCCGTCGAGTCGTGCGTGTCGTTGTCTGTCATTGTCGTGGTCGTCTATCGTCGTCGTGTGTGTCGTTTTGTTGCACGATTTCGGCGTCCTGCAGGGTGGTCTGGGTGTCAGTCGGTCTCGAAAACGAGGACGGCTAGTCCTCGGCGACCTTCGCCTGGATGTCCTCGACGACGTCCGGGTTGCGGAGCGTCGACGTGTCACCCAACTCCTCGCCGTTGGCGATGTCCTCCAGGAGCCGTCGCATGATCTTGCCCGAGCGCGTCTTCGGCAGTTCGGGCGAGAACACGACCGCCTCCGGCCGCGCGATGGGGCCGATGGCGTCCTCCACACTCTCCACGATTCGCGCGCGGAGCTCGTCGGTGCCGTCCTGGCCGTCCTCGGTGAGGACGTACGCGTAGACGGCTTCGCCTTTGACTTCGTGGTCGCCGCCGACGACGGCGGCCTCGGCGACGCCCTCAACGCCGACGATGGCGGACTCGATTTCCATCGTGCCGAGGCGGTGGCCGGAGACGTTCAGCACGTCGTCGACCCGGCCGAGCACGGTGACGTAGCCGTCGTCGTCGATCTTCGCGCCGTCCTCCGGGAAGTACACCCAGTCGGCGGGGTCGTCGCTGTCCGTGTCGGAGTACTCGGCCCAGTACTCGTTCACGAAGCGCTCGTCGTTCTTGTACAGCGTCTGGAGCATCCCCGGCCACGGCTTGTTCACCGTGAGGTAGCCGGCCCGGCCGGCCTCGACCTCCTCACCGGAGACGTCGACGACGCGGGCGTCCACGCCGGGCAGCGGTCGGCCCGCGGACCCGGGTTTCATCGTGGAGACGCCGGGCAGCCCGGTGACCATCATGCCGCCGGTCTCGGTCTGCCACCACGTGTCCACGATTGGCGCGGACTCGTCGCCGATGTGCTGGTAGTACCACTTCCACGCGCGGGGATTGATGGGCTCGCCGACGGTCCCCAGGAGGCGCAGGCTGGAGAGGTCGTGGGCGTCGGGGTACTCGGTGCCCCACTTCATGAACGCCCGAATCGCCGTGGGCGCGGTGTAGAGCTGCGTGGCCTCGTAGTCCTCGACAATCTCCCAGAGCCGGTCCTTCTCGGGGAAGTCCGGGGTGCCCTCGTACATCATCGTCGTCGTACCGAGCGCGAGCGGCCCGTAGACGATGTAGGAGTGGCCGGTGATCCAGCCGATGTCGGCGGAGCAGAAGTACGTGTCCTCGGGCTTGATGTCCAGGACCGCCTGGCTGGTCCAGGCCGCCCACGAGAGGTAGCCGCCCGTGGAGTGTTTCACGCCCTTCGGCTGGCCGGTGGTCCCCGACGTGTACATCAGGAACAGCATGTCGGTCGCGTCGCGCTCGACCGGTTCGACCGTCGCGCCCTCGTGTTCGGCGACCAGGTCGTCGTAGTCGTGGCGGCCCTCGGGGAGGTCGTGACCGAAGCTGTCGTCGTTCTTCCCGAGTCGGTCGACGACGACCACGTCGCTGACCTCGTGTTCGACGCCGGCGAGGCCCTCGTCGGCCTTCTCGTAGTGGTCGAGCGGGTCGCCGCGCCGGTAGTAGCCGTCGCAGGTGACGAGGTACTCGGAGTCCGCGGCGTTCATCCGCGTCGCGAGCGCGTCGGCAGAGAAGCCGGCGAACACGACGGAGTGCGGCGCGCCGATGCGGGCGCACGCCAGCATCGCGATGGGAAGCTCCGGGACCATCGGCATGTACATCGTGACGACGTCGTCCTCGCCGACGCCCATCTCGCGGAGCGCCGCCGCGAACTCGTTTACCTCGCGGTGGAGCTCCTCGTAGGTGAACGTCCGGTCGTCCTCGTCTACGGGCTCGCCGACCCACTCGATGGCGGCCTCGTCGCCGCGCTCGTCGAGGTGTCGGTCGAGGCAGTTCGCGCTCGCGTTCAGGCTCCCGCCCTCGAACCACTCGTAGAACGGCGGGTTCGAGTCGTCGAGCACCTGGTCGTAGTCGCTCGACCAGTCGAGGAGGTCGGCGGCCCCCTCCCAGCACTCGGGCCAGTTCTCCTCGAACTCCTCGTAGATGTCGGGGTCCGAGACGTTGGCCTGTTCGACGAACGATTCCGGCGGGTCGAACTCGTCCTGTTCCTCCAGTCTGGCTTCCAGTTCTCCTGATTCGGCCTCGTCGCTCATTGTCCAGTTCGATACACCTCGAGCGCCCTGTTAAGAACGGGCGCTAATTATGCCAACCAGGCACACGCGGCCTGGCTGAACCACGAACGAAGCTGGTAACAACCGAATCCGGCGCCCTCACGGGGTCTACACCGAGAACGCCGCGAGACGCGGCGCCGGACAGGCGTCGCCGCCCGGGCAACGCCGCGACCGACTCCCTAGATAGTTAGCCCCCGTCGGGCCACGGCGAGTCGGCGACGCGGCCGGCCGCGTCGTCGTCGACGAACTCGGAGAGGAGCTTCTGCTGGGCGCGCCGCAGGTGGTTGTGCAGCGTCGGTGACGTGACGCCGATGGCGTCCGCGAGTTCTTCGGCGGTCGACCCCCGCGGCCACTCGAAGTAGCCGGCGTGGAACGCCGCCCGCAGCACCGCGGCCTGCTTGTCCGTCAGGGACTCGTGGAGCGAGGCGCGGAACGCGGTCGCGGACTGACCGGAGCGCTCGCGCTCGCGCTTCGACGCCAGTTCCAGGCCCGGGAAGTCGGCGGCGAGGTCGTCGGCGAGCGCGCGCACGTCGGCCTCCGGGGGCACCTCGGCGACGACGCGCTCCCCCGACGCGTTCGCGGAGAGGTCGCGGACGGTCGCGCCGTGGGCGGCGAGTTCGGTGGCGAGGTCGCCGCCCGACAGCACCAGTTCGAGCAGCGCGTCGTCTCCGTGGTCGCGGACGAGCCGGGAGTCCACGACGGCCTCGCGCTCGCCCGCCCACGACAGCACGGCGTCCGGTGTGGCGCCGTCGAGCGTGACGAAGAACACCAGCGAGCGGTCCTCGCCGGGGACGACGCCCTCGAACGCGAACGAGCAGCCGTGTTCGGCCGCGGCGCGCGCGAACAGCGACGCCTCGTCGGCCTCGAACGCGACCTCGACGACGGTATCCGCGAGCAGGAGGCGGCGCTGTTCGGCGAGCGCGATGGCCTGCCCGACGTGCCGGCCGAGGTCCACGAGCAGCGCGCGCTCGCGCTCGCCGAATTCACCGACGGCTGCGCCGACACCGAGTACGCCTCGCTGCGTGTCGCCGTCGGACAGCGGGACGACGGCGGCGGCCTCGTAGCCCGCGGCGTCGGCGTGCTCCTGGAGCGCCTCGAACCCGGGCGCTGCGCGAGCGCCCTCGACGACCCGTGGCTCCCGGGTCTCCAGGACTGTGGCGACGGGCTCCGGGTCGTTCCCGTCTAATTCGAGCGGCTCGCCGCCCGACGCGGAGACCTCGACCGAGTCGGCGACCGGGCGAGCGACCCAGGCCGCCGCGTAGGCGTCGCTGTCGGCGAGCGCCGCGCAGACGGCCGTCTCGACGTCCTCGCGCGTCGCAGCGTCGGCGAGCACGTCCGTCACCGCCTGCACGGCATCGAAGGCGTCGTCGAAGCGGGAGCCGCCGGTCTCCGGAACCCCACCAGGCGGTGCGGGGGCGCGGTCCGTTCCGGCGAACGCCGCGGCGACGGCGTCCCGGTCGACGGCGTCGGGGTCGACGTAGGGGTCGAGGCTGGCGAGCCGCGACCAGCCGCCGACGGCCGCCACGACACGGGGGTCGACGCCCTCGTCGCCGAGCAGTTGGCGCGCGAAGAACGCCCGGAGCGTCCGCGTCGAGACCGCTCGCAACTGGGCTGCGTCGTTGCGGTCGGCGGCGCGGTCGGCGACCTCGGAGACGAGCATCTGGACGCGGCGCGTCGACACGTCGACGAGCCGGTCGTCGGCCGCCAGGTCGGCCGTCCGTGCGTACTGCCGGAGGTCGTGCTCCACGTCGGGCGGGAGGTAGGCGTGGCGCTCGACGACGCCTTCGGGGTCTGGCACGGCGAGGAAGTGGTGGTCGACGCCGTCGCGCTCGTCGGTGGTGACGTCGCCCGGGCGCACTCGCGTCACTTCTGCGGGCGTCAGCCCGACTTCGCCGGCGAGCCGCAACACGAGCTCTTCGCGGTGGGTCTCGGTCGCGCGCCGCAGCCGTCGGTAGCTCGCCGCCGACAGCGCGGTTCGGTCGTCGTCTCGCTCGGACACGTTTCGCTACAGTTTCCGTTCCCGAACAATCAACGTTGCGCCTGCTGGCCGGAAGCTGGCGAATTCCAGCACCACCACAGGAATTGCCGAAAAATGGTTTCGGATTGATTCCGGTTCCCGAAACTACTGGTGGGGGTCGTCGAGCGCGGACTCCAGTTCGCCGACGACCTCCGGGTTCCGGAGCGCGCTCGTGTCCCCCAGGTCGTCGCCGTGGGTGACGGCCTCCAGGAGTCGCCGCATCACCTTCCCGGAGCGCGTCTTCGGGAGGTCGGGCGTGAACACCACCACGTCGGGGACGGCGATGCCGCCGATTGCGTCCTCGACGGCGTCGTGGACGGCCGCCCGGAGGTCGCCCTCGTCGACGCCGTCGGCCGCGTTGACGTACGCGTAGACGGCCTCGCCCTTCGTGTCGTCGGGGCCGCTGACGACGGCGGCCTCGGCGACGCCCTCGACGTCCGCGAGCACGCTCTCTATCTCCATCGTGCCGAAGCGGTGGCCGGCGACGTTCACCACGTCGTCCACGCGCCCGAGCAAGGTGACGTAGCCGTCCTCGTCGACTGTCGCGCCGTCCTCCGTGAAGTACGCCCAGTCGAAGCGCTCCAGAGAGGGTCGAACGGGGCCGTGCTCCGCGAACCAGCCCTCGTTCTCGGCCATCGACAGCGGCATCCCCGGCCACGGCCGCGTCACCACGAGGTAGCCCGACTCGCCGGGGTCGACCGGCTCCCCGTCCGCGTCCACGACGTCGGCGCCGATGCCGGGGAGTGCCCTGCCGGCCGACCCCGGCTTCATGTCGTCGACACCCGGGAGCGTCGAGACCATCATGCCGCCCGTCTCGGTCTGCCACCAGGTGTCGACGACCGGGCACTCGCCGTTCCCGATGTGCTCGTGGTACCAGCGCCACGCGCGCGGATTGATTGGTTCGCCCACCGTCCCCAGCAGGCGCAGACTCGACAGGTCGTGGGCCTCGGGGTGCTGCTCGCCCCACTTCATGAACGCCCGGACCGCCGTCGGCGCCGTGTAGAAGACGTCCACGGCGTTGCGCTCGATGAGGTCCCAGACGCGGTCCTTCTCCGGGTGGTCCGGCGTGCCCTCGTACAGCATCGTGGTCGCGCCGAGCGCGAGCGGCCCGTAGACGGTGTACGTGTGCCCCGTGATCCAGCCGATGTCCGCCGAACACCAGTGCGTGTCCTCGGGCCGGAGGTCGAGGACGGCGTGGCTCGTCCACGCCGCGTGCGCGAGGTAGCCGCCGGTGGTGTGCCGCACGCCGGTCGGTTCGCCCGTCGTCCCCGACGTGTAGATGAGGAACAACTGGTCGCCGGCCTCCCGGGGCACTGGCTCGACCTCCGCACCCCTGTGCTCGGCGACCAGGTCGCCGTAGCCGTACTCGTCGTCGCCGAGGGAGACCTCGCCCCCGAGTCGGTCGACGACCACCGTCGCCTCCACGTCGCCGTCGCGCTCGATGGCGGCGTTGTCGGCCTTGTTCTTCTGGTGGATTGGCGCCCCGCGCCGGTAGTAGCCGTCGCAGGTGACGAGGTACTCGGAGTCCGCGGCGTCCATCCGGGTGGCGAGCGCGTCCGCGGAGAAGCCGGCGAACACGACGGAGTGCGGCGCGCCGATGCGGGCGCACGCCAGCATCGCGATGGGGAGTTCGGGGACGACCGGGAGGTAGAGGGTGACCACGTCGCCCTCCTCGACGCCGAGGTCCCGGAGGGCGGCCGCGAACTCGTTGACCTCGCGGTGGAGGTCGAGGTAGGAGTACGTCCGGGACTCGCCGAGGCGCCCCTCCCACTGGAGCGCGACCTGGTTCTTCCGGTCGTCGAGGTGGCGGTCGAGGCAGTTCGCGCTCGCGTTCAGCCGCCCGCCCTCGAACCACCGGAACGGCGGCCCGTCGCCGCCCAGCACGGCGTCGTAGTCGCTGTCCCAGTCGAGGAGGTCGGCCGCGCGCTCCCAGCACCCGGGCCAGTTCGCGTCGAAGGCCTCCCTGACGTCCGGTTCGGAGACGTTCGCCTGCTCGACGAACGACGCCGGCGGGGCCACGCGCTCGTCGGTCAGCGCACCCGGGGCGTCGTCCCGCTCGTCGTCCGGCATTCGCGGTACACTCGGCGGGGCCCGCGAATAAACGTTCGGCATCCCCCGACCATCGTCGGGTTCCCGGCGGTCAGTCGGCGCGCTCGGGAGTGCCACTGGGTGCGCGCCAGGCGTGCCACTCTCGAACGAAGAACACGCCGCAGGCGAGTACGAACAGCCCGACTTCGAGCGCTGTCTCACCGGTCAGCGAGAGCGTCCGGAAGTACGCCAGGATGCCGTGGTCACCGGCCGGCTCCGGGAGCGCGAGCAGCGGCCACGCGAGGAACGTCACCTCGCCGAACGCCCCCTCTGCCAGCGGGTAGACCACGTCCCCGACGAGGTGAGTCGTCCAGCCGGCCAGCAGTGGCACCCCGACGCGGACCGACCGCGAGACGAACGCCAGGAGGACGGCAACCGCACCGAGCACGAACAGCGAGTGCGCCGCGGCGCGCCCATACGGCATCACGTCGAACGTCCACGCCAGCGGCTTGTCCACGAGGTCAGGGAGTTGCGTGCCGACGGCGAGCGCCGCGAGCGCGACGTAGTCATCGTCGAGGCCGAGTCGCGCCAACAGTGGGAGGGCGAGCAGGTAGCCGAGACCGAGATGTCCCCAGGGCCACATTCTCGCTCGAGGGGACGCCCACGGCGAGTAAAACGGGTTCGGTTCCCGATAGCTGCCGTCACGATTTCCGTTCGTCTAGACGCTGAGCGGCAGCACCGTTGCTCGCCGTCGAAGGTTCAGTGAGAAGCGGGCCGGGCGCGATTTGAACACGCGACCGACGGATTAAGAGTCCGTCGCTCTGCCAGACTGAGCTACCGGCCCGAGTGCAACCAAACGTTGCCGGGTGGTACTAAAATACGTTCTGATTCGAGACAATGGACGACCCGGGTTTAACAGTGAGTGGGCTGAGAGGTTGGGGTATGTCAGTGGAGCCGCCGACCCTGGACCGCGAGGACGTGCACGTGATCGACGACGACCGATTCACGACCGATTCGGTGGCGCTCGTGACGGGCGCGGCCTCGGGCATCGGGCGCGCGACGGCCATCGCGCTGGCGGTGAACGGCCTGACCGTCGCGGCGCTGGACGTCGACGAGGACGGCCTCGCAGAGACCGTCGCGGACGCCGAGCGCTTCGACGCGGCCGGCGAGGTGCACGCGACGCCCGCCGACCTGACCGACGACGAGGCGGTAATCGCGGCGGTGGAGGCCGCGGCCGGCCTCGGCGACCTGCGGTTCGTCGCGAACGTCGCGGGCCTCCAGCACGTCGCGCCCCTCGAGGAGTTCCCGATGGCGGTGTACGACACGATGCAGGACGTGATGGTGCGCGCGCCGACGCTCATATCGAAGCACGCGCTGCCGCACATCCGCGAAGCGGGGTTGGGCGCCGTCGGGAACATGGCGTCGGTCCACGGGTATTACGTGACGTCGGACAAGGTCGCGTACAACGTCGCGAAGTTCGGGCTGCGGGGCCTCACGCAGTCCATCGCGGCGGAGGGTGACGGAGACGTTCGCTCGTTCTCGGTGTCGACGGGCTACGTGAAGACGCCGCTCGTCGTCGACCAGATTCCCGACACGGCCGAGGAGCGCGGCATCACGGAGCGCGAAGTCGTCGAGGACGTGATGCTCGGGCAGTCGCGGGCGACCGAGATGATGGAGCCCGTGGACGTCGCGAACCTCTTCGTCTTCGGCTTCTCGGAGCTCGGCAGTCACCTGAACGGCGGCGACCTCACGTTCGACGACGGGATGACGCTCACGTACGAGTAGCCCGCCGTCAGCACCGGCAGGTCGGAAATGGTAAGTGACGGCCACCGCAATCCGGTCACACATGAGCAGCCGAGCCACCATCTCCTCGATGTCCACGTACGCCATCCTCGGCTGTGGCAGCGTGGGGCACGCCGTCGCCGAGGAGCTGGTCGAGCGAGGGAAGGACGTCCTCATCGTCGACAGGGACGAGTCGCACGTGGAGGCGCTGCGGGACCAGGACCTGAACGCGCAGGTCGCGGACGTCCGCGACGAGGAGGTCGCGGGGCTGGTCGACGACCGGGACGTCGTCCTCATCATGGCCTCGGACGTGCAGGCCAACGAGGCCGCCGTGGAGAACATCCGCCGCCGGAACGACGACCAGTTCGTGGTCGTGCGCGCGAGCGACCCCGTGACGAGCGACGAACTCACCGAACTCGGCGCGGACGTCGTCATCAATCCGTCGTCGGTCATCGCCGACGCGGCGCTGCGCGCGCTGGAGTCCGGCGAACTCGAGTACAAGGCCCGCCAGCTCGCCGACGTGGTCACGGCGACGGACGGCCGGCTCGCCATCGTCACGCACGACAATCCCGACCCGGACTCCATCGCCGCGGCGGCCGCGCTGCAGGCCATCGCCGGTCATCTGGGCGCGGACGCGGACATCCTCTACTTCGGGGACATCGGCCACCAGGAGAACCGCGCGTTCGTGAACCTCCTGGACATCGAACTCACGCACTACGACGACGTGGACATCGACGACTACGAGACCATCGCGCTCGTGGACCCAGCGAAGGCCGGCGAGGTCGAAGTCGACCGCGACATCGACATCTTCATCGACCACTTCGAGTTCGACGGCGACATCGAAGCCGAGTTCGCGGACGTCCGCCCGAACGTCTCCGCGACGTCCACCATCCTCACGAAGTACATCCAGGAGTTCGACCTCTCCGTGAGCCAGGAGGTCGCCACCGCGCTGCTGTACGGCATCCGCGCCGAGACCCTGGACTTCCGGCGGGACACGACGCCCGCGGACCTCACGGCGGCGGCGTACCTCTACCCGTTCGCGGACCACGACACACTCGAACAGGTCGAGTCCCCGAACATGAGCCCGGAGACCCTGGACGTGCTCGCGGAGGCCATCACGAGCCGCGAGGTCCAGGGGAGCCACCTCGTCTCGAACGCCGGATTCATCAGCGACCGGGACGCGCTCTCGCAGGCGGCCTCACAGCTCCTGAACCTCGAGGGCATCACGACGACCGCCGTCTTCGGCATCGTCGAGGACACCATCTACCTCGCAGCGCGCTCGAAGGACATCCGGCTGAACATCGGCCGCGTGCTCGCCGACGCGTTCGTCGACATCGGCGAGTCCGCCGGCCACTCGACGCAGGCCAGCGCGGAGATTCCCCTCGGCATCTTCACGGGCATCGAGACGACCGAGGACAACCGCAACACCCTCCTGGCGCTCACGGAGGAGGCTGTCACGCGGAAGCTCTTCGACGCGATGGGCGTCGAGTCAGAGAGCGGGAACAACGGGAACTGAGCGGGCGCTGTGCGCGCTCGGCGTCCAGTGCGTCTCGCGGAGAGAGGGCGAGAGAAGAGCGTTCGGCCCGGCTCAGACGGCGACTTCTTCCTCGACCTCGTCGCTCTCGTAGCGCTCGACGACGTCGTTGATGAGCACGACGTCGCCGACAGCGCGCACCCAGCGGTAGGGAACGATGACGCCCTTCTTCCCGGTCATCTCCCGGGAGAACAGTTCCGCGTTGAGTTCGGAGAGCGCGAGGCCGGTGACGGTCTCGGCGTCCAGGTTCAGCTGGATGTCCTCGATCTCCCCCACGAACACGCCGTTGTTGGAGTACACCTCGCGGCCGACCAGAGAGGTAATCTCGTCTGCGCCTGCGTCCATGCCCCGGAAGTTGCACGGGGGAACCTTAAGTCTTGAAGCCGCGGACGACCGGCGTCAGACGCCGGCGCCCGGAGGACGCGGGACAGTCAGTCGAGGTCCGCGAGCACGCCGCCGAGCGCGTCGAGGGCGGCGGCGGAGTGGTCGGGCGTGCGGCCGAGGCTGACCCGCACGCGCTCCCGGTCGTCGAAGAACCGGCCGGGAGCGACGAGCACGCCCTCGTCCCAGGCGGCCGTCGCCAGTTCGTCGCCGTCCACGCCGTCGACGTCGAGGAAGGCGTACGTCGACCCCTCCGGGACGACCGCGTCGACGCCGTCGTGGGCGTCGACGAACGACGCGAGCAGCGCGTGGTTCTCGGCGACGAGGCCGCGGGCGCGCTCGGCGAGGCCCTCGCTGTTGTGGAACGCCCGCATCCCCAGGGCACGACTCGGACCGGCGTTCCCCGGCAGGTGGTAGAGGACGGACCGCGCTCGCTCCACGAACTCGGGGTCGGCGACGACCCAGCCGACGCGGAGGTCGCCGAGCCCGAAGAACTTCGTCAGGGAGCCAGTGACGACCACGCCCTCGTTGTCGACGGCTGTCGGGCCGCCGAACGGCCCGTCGCCCCCCGCGTCGCCGAACGGCGCGTACACCTCGTCGACGAGCAGGCGCGCGCCGGTGTCACTGACGGCGGCCGCGGCGTCCGCGAGGAGGTCGGGGTCCGCGAGCCGGCCGCTGGGGTTGTGGCGGTTCGTCACCGTGACGAGCCGAGTGCTGTCGTCGAGCGCGGCTTCGATCCGGTCGGGGACGAGTCGGTAGTCGTCGTCCTCCGGCCGCAGGAAGCGATTGGTCGTCCCGCCGACGGCCCGCGGCGCCTCGACGAGCGGCTCGTAGGCCGGTTTCTCCACGAGCGCCGTCGGACTCCCGTCACCGCCTTCGGCGTCGTCGTCGTCCGTGCCAGCGTCGGGGTAGAGCGCGGCGGCGGTCGCGACGAAGTTCGCCGTCGACGCGCCGGGCGTCACGAGCACGCGCTCGGGGTGGACGCCGTACTCGCCGGCGATCTGGGTCTCCAGCGTGGCGCCCGCGGGCGGGTCCGCGAGTCCCTCCAGGGGGTCGGGAACGACAGTGGGTTCGTGGTCGCGGTCGCCGCGCAGGTCGCTCGACCCGAGGTCGTACAGCGCGACCTCCGGCCGGCCGGCGATCCACTCGAGGTAGTCCAGCCGCGGGAACATGTCTCGCAGTCCGGCGGCTAGCGGGAAAGTAGTTACCGCTTCGAGCGGCCGGGCGGGAGGTCCCGGCTCGCGCGCTCGTCGAGCATCGCCTCGTACTGGCAGGCGAGGATGCGGCAGTCGGACTCCGGGACGGCCGTGCAGAGCAGGTGGAGTTCGGCGTCCCGGTCGGTCTCGTAGTACCGCCGCGAGTCCGACTGGTCGAGGCTCCCGGAGAGGAGGTAGCCCGCGCAGCGACAGCACCAGCCCTGCTGG